>Ga0335079_10000164_pt1 | contig 77522 bp, 70 predicted proteins | sample Lox_Sample_33_FD_206719 | JGI IMG/M metagenome (GOLD analysis project Ga0335079, IMG submission 206719) | Soil microbial communities from Loxahatchee National Wildlife Refuge, Florida, United States - Lox_Sample_3.3 | ecosystem: Environmental > Terrestrial > Soil > Wetlands | place: USA...
CGACCAGTGTTGCGCCCATCACTTTTTTTGTGAGAGACGACTCGGAATGGATGCGGCCACATCAAGGCGCCTCAGCGATCGAGGAGGCACGTGGGCTCAGCCGAAACGCTCGGGAAGTATTTGAATTCTTGAAGCAGCATGGCGCTTCCTTTTTTGCAGACATCGTTCGCGCAACGGGCACACTCAAATCGGAAGTGGAAACCGCGCTTTGGGAATTGGTGGCCGCGGGTGTGGTTACCGCCGATGGGTTCGACAATCTGCGCTCGCTGATCGATCCCAAACGGCGCTCGGGGCAGGGCCGGGGACGCAGTTCGCGCCCGCGTCACAGCACCGGCCGCTGGTCGCTGCTGTTCCCAATGGCGAATGCTTCTGATGCCGAGCGCACCGAGTCCATCGAAGCTGTTTGCCGCATGCTTCTTGGTCGCTATGGTGTCGTCTTCCGTGAACTCTTGACGCGCGAGAGCCTGCTGCCACGATGGCGCGAAGTGCTGATTGCCCTGCGAAGATTAGAGGATCGGGGAGAAGTGCGGGGCGGAAGATTCATCAGCGGCTTTTTGGGTGAGCAATTTGCGTTGCCGGTGGCGGTAGAATCTTTGCGAGCGAGCCGCTCCGAGGAGCCGAGGGATGAAATTGTCACCGTTTCGGCAGCCGATCCGATGAATCTTGTGGGGATTTTAGTTCCGGGAGATCGCGTGTCGGCAGCTTCCGGGGCGCTTGTTGCCTTTTGCGATGGGGTGGCCGTGGAGCCTCGGAGGCAAGCCGTCTTGATTGACGAAGTGGCACGAGCCGTCTAGTTTGCAATTCACTGGGGCCCCACTTTGCAACTAGTACCGCGAAATCTGTTCCGGTGCGAGCCATGCCTAGCTGCTACGCTGCGCCATTTTCGCCCAGGAAGCTGAGTCCCAACGCGGTGTAGTCGTCAACTCCCAGGATCCATCCTTCCCGGCCGTCAATTCGAATTTTCAACCAGGTATCGTTGGCGGAGTCGTGTTCATCCGGTGGAGCAGCAATGAACCGCGCCTTCAACAGGTCGACATGCGATTGCGGCGTGAGGTTCACCGCCACGGGCGTCGTCTTCTTGTCTGGTGACGAATACATGTGAATCACCCGCTCCGATTCAATGGTCGGATGTATTTCGTAAGGGGGTTGGTCAGCGACATCGAAATCACCGGAACCCTGCTGTTCCAACCGAAACTGCTTCCAGTTCACCCGGACAGGAGACACGATGTAAAAATAAGTCGTGAGCGTATAGATTCGCAGGGTGTCGTTCTCCAATAGGCGCTTGGAATTTTTCAACTGCCCGGCTGGCAGATCGGCGAGTCCGCCCTGAAATTCCAGCGGCTCCGGATCGAGCGGTTTCAGAATCCCATTCTGCAAGCCGAAAAGCTGGATGGATTTGCTTGTCCGGGGTGGCGGCGATGAGAATTCTTCATAGGTGAGTTCGAGAGCCTGATTCTCGCGGCCCTCGAGCAAGGTCACGTCTACCAAATAGTTTTCAGCCTGATGCACTAGAGGCACGGGAAAAGACTTCTTAAAGAGAGTCTTTCTTTTTTTGTCCACGATTCGCACGGAGCTTACTGTCTCTTCGTCGTCCTCATCGCATATTCCCGCGTGCCGCGATTCCTTGTAGCAAATTACGTGCAGGTTCACGGTGAATTCCTGCCCGTCGATTGGGAACGGACCGAGAGTGCGCACATACCGGGTCGGCGCTGGTAACCGCGAATCATCTTGCTGCGACGCTTCCAGCGGAAGGAGCACAACAAAGCACAACGCTAGAACCAGTTTTGCCAGCACAAATAGGCGGCCCATCCTTGGCAGTATTTTCTTCCCACCATCGAGCATTTGAGTTGCCCAGCTTGACAGCCAGTCAATCACAGCCTGAATGCCCTGCCTTAGTAGGATTGGGTATCTCAATGGATCGGTTGCCGTCGACGATCATTCACGTGGCAGCAGGGAGAGTCTTGGCTCAGGAAGAATATCGACAGCTTTACATGCTGTCCAGAGAAGTACGAAGCCGCCCTTCCAAATTCGCTGGATACCCCGAATTTTTCCAGTGGCTCGAGCGAATCCACCTGTCAGGCGAAACCCGAACTCAACGCTTGAGTTGAAATGCTATATTCAACGTTAGCGCCTGTCATGCGAATTAGCAGGTCGACGATCGAGACCTTCGGTTCAGCGAATATCCTGCCATGGTCCTTCGCGTCGGAAACGGCCACCGATTTCCAAAGATGTGGCTGAAGCCGCGCCTCCAAGGCGGATCGATGTCATCTTTGCTGCTTTTTCGTTCATTATGTGCACGACGTTCACCGCCACTCGAGACCGCGTTGTCGGATCTTCAGCCTCTTGATTCCATGTGCTTTGCCAAAATTTTGAATCCTGCAGCAATATTTCTGCTTCTCCGAATTGCTGTTCTCGGTCTGCACGACGTTCACCGCCGTTCGGGCGCGAGCCGGGCAGCCCCTGGCCGGGCGCATTGCCGCCGCGATTGCGGATTGCTACCGCGAAATCGATCGGATACGTTCACAGGACCTTTTCTGATACTTCCGCCCGTCTCCTTCTTCAGCCGATAAGCCGAAATGGTCCTTCCCGCGATTTCGTGATGCTGTTCCGGGAGACCTGTTGCTTCGAACATTGTCCGGAAAGCAGATGCAGCTTCTTTCCGTGCCCTGCACTCTGCCCGGCGATCCGTTCGACCGCGTGCGCACACGCGGCGATCACTCATTATCGTCTGACGGGTTGTCGTCGTCTTCCTCGTCAACCTCATCTGGCACGTCATCTTCGTCTAGCGCGTCATCCTCCTCCTCTTCTGACACATCATGCTCATCCGACGACGCGCTTTCGTTTGACGGGTACTCAAGGCCTCGCTCCCTGAAATTGCTTCGCTCGCCACCTTCTTCGATCATGCGGTCGCGCAGTTCCCGGTCTTCCTGGCACTCGAAGAATTTGTTGCCGCCAATCCTTTCTTCCGCACTATCTGTCTGCTCACGACGTTCACTTGCTTGAAGTTTGCTCGAGTTCGAATCGGTGGCCGCCGCGCTGCCCGAGGTCATTGGTGGTTCCACGTGGTCAGTCCCTGCGGGTCGACCCTCAATCGGATTGTGGCCAATTTTACCTTCTTTGCCGTCTTGCCTTTCCTGCTGATTGCGTTGTTCATGGCCATTCGCGGCCGAATCGGGAGGCACACTGCCGTCCGTGGCCCCTGTCGCTTTGGCATCCTGAGACCCAGGGGGACGCTCATCCATTGAATCCCTGCCGGCGTTGGTTTCGCGCCCGTTCTTCCGTTCACAATCTTAGCCATGTTCACCGTCATCATCGCTCGGGGGCATGGTCCGCTCTACCTGATCCTGAGGGGGTTGGGCGTAAACAAAAGCCGGACCGTTGACTTTTTGCCATTTCAGATCTGCAATGATCGAACGTCGGGATACGCCGCCATCGTCCGAGAGGAAACTGACATACACCTCATCCAGCTCGTCTTCGCTAAGGCCCTCGAAAGAGTTCCGCTCCGGGTCGTGTTCATCGGTGTTCTGCCATTCACCATCTTCGCCGGGCTCGCGGCCATTTGCGCCAGAGTGCGCTGGCGCACTGGCCTGGGCCGGAATTGGAATTGATTCCTCGTCGGTCGGAGTCTCCGGCTGGCAGAATTCACATGCTTGGTCGAGCGTCGGCGGAAGACAGGCCGAGAGGCTCTCGACTCCATAGGTCCGCAGAAGCTCGTGCGTATGCTTCCGCGAGGCACGGTCGATCACCACGACATACCCCGCACTGGTGCGCTTGCGCCGATAAAACCCGAGCGTTCTCAGTACACCGCTCACGGCTTTTTCGTTCAGACGGCAGCGCTCACCGGCTGATCCGAGCGCTAAGTTGACCTGCGACTTCAACGCGCGCAGTGCAAAGGACTCTCGGTCTGGCTGTATGTGGATTTGGCGGAACAGAGTCTCGAGCACCGCAATTTTGTCGGCGGGCAGTGGTTCGCGATCTAGGTTCTGTTGCTGTTTGAGGCACTCGAGCAGACGAGCGCACGATCGGCGATCTTCGCCAATCGGGAGCGCCAAGGCCTCATAGAGATCGCGGTCTCGCGAGCGCAATTGTTCGGTTCCGGGGATTGGCGGCAGGTCCAGCCCGCGGTAGTTGAAGAGTCTGAATACCAAAAGCTTCGCTTGGAGTGCTTCTGCGGCTTCGATGACCTTCGGATCCATGGTTCTCAACAGGCCCGTGCGCGAGGTCTCTTGCATGGGGATCACGATGCAGCGGCTGTTCAATGCATCGTCGTCCGGCATCTCTGTCCAAACGAAGACTTTCGCGCTATAGGAGCGATACGAGTGACCCTCGCGAAACGCTACGGCGTTTCGAGAAGTTCCCGATCGCAGGAGATGAAACAGGGTTCGCTTTTGGCCCGCTGTCGCCGTTTCGTCAATACAGAGCGTTGGCGTCAATCGCTCGCAAGCGCGGTAAAGGGCTGCGGACGAAATATCCGAGGTCATCAAGCCATGACGGCATAGGAGATAGAGCGCGTGGAGAGCGGTCGATTTTCCCGACCGCGGCAAGCCGACGAACGCCACATAGGGCGCCACCGGAAGCCGGTCCACAAGCCAGGTGCTGAGCACGAAGCAAGCCAGCAGGAACCGGTGGCGTTCGTCGAGATCGAGGCAGTTCGCAAGAAATCCGTCGACCTCGCCGAGCAGCGAGCTGGCCGAACGGTACCAAGCTACCCGCTGCGGAAAGAGGACGTGGCGGGTGATTTCATCCTCTTCAAGAGGAAAGTACGCGTAAGTATCGTTCAGGAAGGGTTTGGCGTACTCGGCTGGGTTGCCCCGATTCGCATAGCGGACCAGAGTAAATTCTCCATGCTTCGTTCGCATCATTTCTAGGAGCCACTGGTTGCCGTCGACGAAGTCGGATTCAACTCTGCGCTTGCCCCGGTAGAAAGGTGGCGAAGCCTTTCTCATAGCCGTCTGTCTCCCACAGCCCGTTGAGCTGCGTATTGCTATTCTGTTATAGTACCGACAAAGTTATAAACCTTCCCTCGTCGTCGTAGGCACTCCGTGTTTAGATGGTTAGTGAATGCAGGGAAACATGCCCTGCACGAAAAGCAGCGGCCTGGCCGTTCGCGTGCCCGTGAAGCCTCGCAAGACATTCTCCGGAGATTGAGCGAACGACAAAGGTTGGGCGCACACCTTCGGCGGGGGAGAAGAGCGCCATATCGTGTGTTGGCAGTTGGCAAAACTCGTCGACACGTTAGAGGAAGAAGAAGACGGAGCCGCCGTTCTTCGAGAAAAAGAGCGATTCTCGAACGAACTGACGCTGGTTTTCTGCACCAGAGAGGTCGCCATTTTGAAACAACCGGTTCGAAACGCGCGCCCCGCTCCACCGAATGGGCGGGCCCGCAGCTCGAACGGCATGGTTCCCTACGGCTCGACAACAAGCAAAGCGGCTTGCCAATGGATGCCCAGTAAGGGAAAATATTGAGGTAAGGATTCAGAAGAAAGTAAGGAACATATAATGCTGCATTCGAAAGTAACGAGCAAGGGCCAGACGACCATCCCCGGGAACATTCGCAAGGCATTGCGAATCAAAGCGGGCGACAAACTGGAGTATGTAGTGGAGGGAGACCGTGTAAGTATTCGCGTGCATCCGGGTACCCGGTCACTGAAGGGTGCGCTTGCCAGCAAGAAGGGTAGGGGGATGTCCTTCGCCCAAATCCGCGAGACCGCGGCGACGGCGGCCCGCCGTCGCGGGGGCCTCCGGTGAGCAGCCGAAGACTTGTCGACACCAATCTTATCGTTCGTTATCTGGTATCCAACTCGTCGCTTTCTGTGGAACCTTCTGCAGAGTCCCACAACTCCTCCACGCGACGCAGAGGTCGCTCGTAATCCGCCTCCGTCCTAATTGGCTTGATGTCCATATTTCACCGTCTTCACATCAATTTCGTCGTATTCCGCATGGGTTCCAAGCCACTTTATGAATACGATCTGATGCCGATAATTGATAGCCACCACCAACCTGTAGTCGTTCCCGTCACAGGGGTGCAGATTCACCTCGTGAAACCATGCGTCACCGTGGCCAGCATCTCTCCCGCGAACCGCAGGTCACGGCACGGTCAAACCGATTTCCTCCCGCGCGATTCGTGGTCGGGCGGCGCCGAAGCATTCGCTCCCGCTCGAGTGATTCATTGCGGCTATGCCACCCACTTCATTGTCAGCCTTTTGCGTTTCCTCGCGCAGTCCAGCAAATACAAATCGATCAGTTTCTGGTAAGGCAGTTCCGTCTCTTCCGCCAGTCGCTTGAAATAGTCCACAACTTCCGGACTCAAGTTGATGCCCACCGCCTTTTTCTTTCTTGCGTACGGGTTCTTCAGCTCCTTCAATTTGGAGAAATCATATTGCTTCCTCATAGAAGCGTACCTCCTTTCTAGTCGCCTTACGGGCAGATAATGATCCTGACCACGGAATCGTTTTGCCGGTAAGCGTGAACTACGACAAGTGTTCTTGCAGCTGAACTCACACCAAGTAGAATGAACCGATCCTCGTGCTCGGAGTGCTCGGGATCATAAAATAGGCGTCCATGCGGATCGCTGAAAACGCTCTGGCCTCTTCGAACCATACTCCGTGCTTGATTCGATTGCTCTTGTTCTTCCGTTCGTCCCAATCGAACTGCAGCATATCTAGATAATATCTAGATATCTCAGAGATGGCAAGCCGAATGCACGCTCGCCAAGCAAGGTCGGCACGACTGCCGCCTGCATCAAAATAGCTCTTTCGTAATAAAGTTTGTTCCAGAGGAGGTCCTGCAGAATGAGGATTGCCGAGCGTGTGCCGCCGCGGACCTGCGCAAATCTCGCAAGGAGTCTGAATTTCAGGAGTGAGATTGCCTAGCTGGATGATCCGACGAATGGATTTCGAATCGTCACTTGTCCGTTGATCGTCTGGCCATCGTGAAAGCGCTCGGAATAGAGAGTGGCGCACCCAGCGTCGATCGCAGCAGCAATCACAAGTGCGTCATAAATGCCATAGCCGTGCTTCTCCGCAATCTGGAGCGCCGCTTCATGGGTTTCAACAGTGATTGGAAGGGGAGAAGGGCAGAGAAGCCGGATGGCACTCAGCGCCTCTGTGATCTCACTCCAGGACATCAGAATCTTGCGCTGTGCAACGGAAACAAACTCGTTCAAGATTTGGACGCTTAGAACTCCCCCCCTTGCGAGAAGTTCCTCGGCTTGCCCATTCCGTGGATCATTCTCTGCCAACGCATAGATCAGCACGTTCGTATCGAAGAAAGCCTTATCGAGCATGGGATTCTTCTCTGTCGAAGATAAATCCGGCAGGTAGAGGACGCCGCAGTTTGCGCAGACGCGCCAGGGCACGCTGCCTGCTCTCATCCCGACCGACTTCAAAAACCCGCTTGTCAATAATTCGAATTTCGATCTGATCCCCCTCTTTCAGATGGAGCGCTTCAACAACCGCCGCGGGCAACCGCACGGCCAAGCTATTGCCCCACTTGGAGACTTGCATGGGACCTCCTTACCGCCACAGATATACGCAGACAATTGTCTATCTAAAGGGCAGCTCTGGCAAAATCCCATGGACCATTATCGAAATGAGGGCAAACCCGAATCGCGTCCGACGATGCGCGGCTCGCGCTCAAGCTACCGTCCCACGTCTCTTAGATTACGACTGCCGCTCATCACCATGCGATGCCATGGTTGAGCGATACACAAGAAACTGATATCCTTACACATGGAGAGGAAGCCAAAGATGCGCACGAACATCGAAATCGATGACCGGCTGATTAGGAAAGCGATGAAGAGCAGCCAGTCCCGCACAAAACGGGCGGCCGTGGAGAAAGGTCTGCGGCTGCTGGTTCAGACTCGAGCGCAGGGTGGGATTCGACGGCTGAGAGGAAAGATCCGCTGGGCGGGAGATCTCGGCAGGACTCGTCTGGGGCGGCTTCCCAGCTGAGGACCCATGGTGATCGTTGACACCACAGTCTGGATCGACTACCTACGCGGCACGCGTAACAACGAGACCGACTACTTCGACCGAGAGGTCGCTCTCCAACGCTTCGGTCTTACGGATTTGATTCTTTGTGAGATTCTTCAGGGAATTGGCGACGAGAAGGCATTTCTGCGAGTCTTGCACGAACTTCGCAAGTTCGAACTGTTTGAAACGGGAGGCGCTCGTCTGGCAATCGAGGCCGCTAAGAACTTCCGCCTCCTTCGCCAACATGGGCACACGGTCCGTAAAACTATCGACTGTTGGATTGCGACGTTTTGTCTCCTCGAAGGTCATTCTCTGTTGCACCGAGACCACGACTTCGATCATTTCGAGAGATTCCTGGGTTTGAACGTAGTTCATCCATGAGTTCACCCCCGCTGCAGCGATAAGACCGCCCGCGGCCTCGCAAGCGACATGAAACGGGACTTCAGCCGACGTTGACATTGGCGCACCGCGTCTTCGATCGCGCACCCGAGATTTGCCGCCACGCACTACTCGCAGCGCAAGAGAGCGGACCGGGAGCACTATCGGGTGAAATTGCAGGATTGTTGCTGGTTACTGGCTGCGATCTAAAGTTTGAGCTGTTATTTTCGGTAGTCCCTGACATCGGGAGTGGCCAACGAGATCCGCCCGAAAAACAAAAAATCCGGGCAACTTACGCTCCCCCGGATCAAGAATGCATCTGTTGTTCGGTTTGAGTTAAGCAGCCAGAGGTCGGCTAAACGTGCGCTGCCGTCGCTTCAACAGCAAGAGCCCGCCCAACCCCAACGCCAGCAACAGAATCGTCGCGGGCTCCGGTGTCTTCACAACGAGAAACTCCTGCGGCGGGTTTGTTGTCGAGCACGGGCTGCTCACTGTAGTGGAGCATTGATCGAACGAATAGATGGACACGTTCGCCCAGGTGCTTGAGTCGTAGTTAGCCGGGTTCTCAGCCTGTGCGATGTAGTAGAGCACACTGCCTACCGTCGAAGCGGATCCCTCGAAAGTGTTGTATTGGGCCGCTGAGAGAGTGTCCTGGAGATAGTTCGCGGTGCTCGAATCCGCGAGCTGCCAAATCGCGTACTGAAGTGCATCAATGTTGGTGCCTGGCGGAGGTGCGGCAAGCTCTGTCGCCAGATAAGCGAGTTCGTCGTAAAGAGTGGTGCTCGTGTCGCCCCACTTCACTACGTTGCCGTTGGCCGCGAGATTTGGAACGTTCGTGACGTACGCCGTCCAACTCTCGGGGACGTACGATTCGTCGCCGAAGTCATCGCAGATCACCGGCGTTGACACGCCGTTGATCGTCGCCGCATACGGCCCGATATAAATGCCGGCGTAGGAGCCGTTCGGTCCAACACCGGTCAGATCCATCGACGCAGTGTCGGCGAATGCACTTGGGGCAACACACAAAAGGACGGCAGCTGAAAGGAGCCGCAGCTTTCGGGCCATCTTTGCCTTCTTGGTTTTCATCCTAAGCGCCCTCGAAGCAGCACTTCGTCCAGCCCCTCAGCGGTCTGTCGTTTCTATCTAAGTGAACCACCTACGATGCCCCAACAATAGGAAACGCGCGCTAGACTTGTCAAGATGAATGTTTTTTCACTGATTTACCAAATTGCTTCCCATGTAAGAGTTTAGTACTCAATCGTTTACAAACGCCGGAATTCTATTCATCCCGAAATTGTCACACTTAGCCCCGATGTGTCTGTCCCTGGCGTACCGGTTTCGTGGGCTCCTCGTTTCGCCGAGGGAGTAACGTGCCTCCCTTCAGATGACCAATTCTGAGCAAAGAGTGCGCCGAGTCGAGTCAAGAGCTCGTTCTTACCGTCAAACGTCAGACAAGACTCAGTTCTTCTGAGGGGATTGCTGCAAGAGTTGCTTGATTTCGTCGGCGTGGGTGAAGTTAGGACTGATCTTAAGCGCGTCTCCCAGCTCTTTTTTCGCCATTGCGTAGTTGTCGGACTTCTCGTATGCCATTCCAAGGTGATAGTGATAGGTGGGATTCTGTGGATTGGCGCTCACGGCCTCCAGCAGGGTGCTGATAGCAGAGCTGTACGCGCCCTGATAGTAGTAGGCCCATCCGAGCGTGTCGGCCGAGTTCGGAAGATCGGGCAAGCCTCTGCGAGCCGTCTGCGCGAGTGAAAGGGCGACGTTCACGTTGCCGCCGTGTTCAAGCATCTGATAGGCGAGATTGTTGGCAGCCACGGGATAATCCGGCTGGACTTGTAATGCTTTTTGAAATTCATCCTCCGCCTGCTGCCAATCGCCGCGCGCTTCAAAGAGGTTCCCGAGGAATACGTATAGCCGGACGTCTTTTGGGTTGTCCTGGATCGCGCGCTGGTAGTTCGCGATGGCCTGGTCGACCGATCCATGGGAGGCTTCCGCGTTCGCGAGAAACATGAAAGCCATCACATTGTTCTTGTCGAGCTCGGTGGCCTTTTGAAACGACTCTTCCGCTTTGGCTATGTCCTTGTTGCGAAGTTCGACTTGTCCGAGGAGCAGGTAGAACGCGCTGCTCTGCGGCGCGCGAGCGATCTGCGCTTGCACGCGCTGCAAGGCCTGCGCAGGTTGCTTGCGCTCGAGATCGATGTTGACCAGTCCTGCCAGCGCATCCGATGCAGATGGATTGAGCGCGAGAGCTTGGGAATAGAATTTTGCGGCATCGTCGGACTGTTTTTCGGCAACGCGCAACTCGCCCATCTGTACAAGCGGAGCCGAATCCTGCGGTGCGACTTCCATTGCTTTTTTCAGATCAGCTTCGGCACCCGCTTTGTCACCTTTGAGCAGAAGAGCTTTCGCGTGGAACACGAAACCCTCTGAAGAATGGGGTTCGATTCGAATGAGTTGTTCACTGCTCGCGACGAGCAAATTCACGTCGCCCTTGCGCGCGGCAAGTGTCGCCAGAGCCCGTTGCGGCTCAACCATTCCGGGCCGCAGACGCACAGCCTGTTGCCATTCCGATTGGGCCTGGCCGAGATTTGCATTCACCGCATACGCGACCCCGAGTTGATAGTGGGCCATGGGATCGTTGGGCGCATTTTTCACAGCCGACTCGAGCACAGGGATGGCATCGGTCACTTTGCCTTGGCGCGTCAAGATTTCGCCCCGATACGTCAAACCCTCTGGATCGGCAGGAGAATCCTTCAGCAGGGTATCTGTAAGGGCAGAGGCTTCGTCCAAGCGGTTTTGGTGCAACAGGACGTCGATATACATCCTCGTGACTACGACGTCCTTGGGGTGGCGCTCGTGCAGCGAGGCGAACTCCGTGACGGCCTGGTCGAATTGACCTTGAGCTGCGTAGAATTCAGCGAGCATTCGGTAACCGGCAGAATTGTCGGTGATGGTAGAGCTGGCGTCGCTCAAGACCTGCTCGGCCATGTCCTTTTGACCTTGGCTGAGATAAAGCTCGGCGAGGACCGCGCGCGGAGCCGGATCTTGCGGCGCCACCGTGATCGCAGCTTGGAATTGCTTTTGTGCGTCCACCCACTTTTGTTGCCGAACATAGAAGGCACCGAAGGCGAGGAGCGTTGGAACTGATTTCGGGTCGAGCGCAACGGCCTTTTCGTAATTCTGTTCGGCGGCAGGCAAATCCTTCGCCCGTTCTTTCAGTTCGGCCAGCAGCAGGTAGGAAGCGGAGCGGTTGGGATCCATCTGAAGTGCCGTGTCAGCTTCGGTGATCGATTGCGGGAGATTGCCCCCCGCGGCATCGGCCGCAGCGAGCAGCGTCTGGGCCTCGACGTTTCCGGGATCGCCTTTCAGGATTGTTTGAGCGCGATCGCGCGCTTCGGCGTTGTGGTGGCCGGCAAGCAGCAAGTTGCCGAGAGTTAACTGGGCCTTCCAATTCGAGGGATCAGCGTCGACTGCCTTTAGGAGTTCCTGATAGGCGTGGGGAATGTCGGACTCTCTAAGCAAGCAGTCTGCGACGCCGAGGTGCCCTTCGCTGGACTTTGAATCGATCTGAACGACGTTCTCGTACTCAATCAGGGCCTCGCGATACTTTCCCCTGTCAAAGTAGGAGTGAGCCCGTTCGAGGTGCCTCTGCTTGCGCGCCTCAGGGCTGAAGGCGCAACCCGTCGCCGAGCATAGCAGCACCAGAACAATTCCAGCCAACAGCTTGCCCGGTCGAGACATACCTCTCCTCTTAGAAGGTCAAGAGTCCCAGCGCAACCGGCGTGCCAGCCCCGACACAATCGTCAGGCCACCCGGCTCGCTCAGCCTCAGCGCGTAATGGCTCTCACAAGCAATTCATAATAGAAGACCTGTCAGCCGACCGTCGCGTTCTTGATTCTTGGGATTGCCCTTGTAATCAGCTGCGGGCCTTAGGTCAAGGCGCCCTTGCAGTGGAAGAGTTCTTCCACTTTTGAGGTGCTCACTTGCCACAAATCCCCTGTCCTCTGATGCGAGCAGCGAGCTAGCACTTTCAACGGCAACAATCTAGCGATTCTCATCCAGCGCTTGGTCTACGAGGAGCTGAGGTCAAATATTTTACCACTTGGTGGAAGGTCACTGGGTGATCGGTCGCGCTTTCCCGGATTCTAGAGCCAGTCTGACATGTTTGCAGGTTGCTGAATCTACTATGGTTATATGAAATTTGAGGCGGCTGGCGTTGACGTTTGGCGCTGGCAACCGCATTGCAAACTTCGGATATCGGATTCTGGGGCGAACCCGTCCGCACTAGGCCGGGGACTCGCGCGAACTGAAGAAAGACTTCGTATCGATGACTGAGCAAGTGGGTGAACTAGTGCTCCAGCAGGAAGACGCGACATGGGTCGCAGGCACCAGTCCCGCCATCCACACCATCGAGGGCGTCATCGCGGAGATTGCTCGGACGAACCTACCTATCCTGCTTGTCGGGGAGAGCGGCACCGGCAAGGAGATGTTCGCGAATCGAATTCATCGTCTGTCGCGAAACTGCGACAAGCCCCTGACGCGGATCACCTGCGCGTCGATGAATCCGGCGGCGCTTGTTGCAGATCTAGGAATCGATTTGGCCGTTAAGAACGAAGGGAAGCCGCGCCAAGAGATGACGGTGCTGTTTGACGAGATCAGCGATTTGGATGCCGCGTGCCAGCGCAGTCTGCTTGGCGCGCTGCCCGAGGGAGATACTGGCGGACTCCGGGACGTTCTCAAGGCCAGGGTGATATCAACGACGAGCCGAAACCTCGATCAGGAAGTGCGTGCCGGACGTTTTCGGAGCGAACTGTATTACCGAATCAACGGTGTTTGCGTCCGTCTGCCCGCGCTGCGCGATCGCAAGGAAGATATCCCAGCGTTGGCCGATTCCTTTCTCACAAAGCATGCGGCCCAATTTGGGCGCGAGCGGCCTTCGTTGAGTTCCCGAACCATGAGCACATTCATGGATCATCCCTGGCCGGGAAATATTCGCGAGCTTGAAAATGTGATCAAAAAAATCGTGGCGCTTGGCGATGAGCAGCTCGCACTGGCAGACCTCCACGCGAAGGTTCCAGAGGCTAGGCAGGCGACGGCGCCCGCGCCCGCCCGCGGAACCTGCTCTCTCAAGGCAGCGGCACGAGCCGCATCGCGCGAGGCCGAACGAGACTTGATCTTGAAGGCGCTTGCGCGCACGCGGTGGAATCGCAAGCGAGCCGCGCAGGCACTGCAGATCAGCTACAAGTCGCTGCTATACAAGTTGAAACAGATCGGATTTGACGAAACAGGAGCGAACTAGTGGGATTGGAGAAAGTGATGTTGAAACAGATTCAGCGAATAGCCGTGCTTGCGCTGGCGATCACCGTAGTTCCGGTGTGGGCGCAGAAGACCGAGTATCAACCGAGCCCAGCAAGTCCGGCGACGAATTCGCCGGTTGTGTCTCCGAAGGCAGCTGCACAAGACCCGAACTACGTGATTGGCTCACAGGACGTGCTCGACATCAGCGTTTGGAAGGAAGCGGACCTAACGCGCGTCGTTCCTGTACGGCCCGACGGAAAGATTTCTCTGCCGTTGCTGAATGACGTGCAGGCGGCGGGTCTAACTCCCACGCAGTTGGCGGAGTCGATCACGACCAGCCTGAAAAAATTTGTGACCGACCCGCAGGTGACCGTGATCGTGGCCCAAATCAACAGCCAGCGCATTTACATCGTAGGCGAAGTCACTCGCGCGGGAGCGTATCCTCTCTTACCCGATATGACGATGCTGCAGGCGTTATCCAGCGCGGGGGGATTCACCCCATTCGCGAACCTAAAGAAAATCTATATGTTTCGAATCGAAGGCGGTAAGCAGGTGAAATATCCATTCAACTACAAAGATGTGATCTCGGGAAAACACACCGAACAGGACGTGATGCTGAAGGCTGGCGACACGATCGTGGTGCCGTGATGATGCGCGCGATCCAAAATGCCGTGTGGATGGGTCTTTCCGCGATTGTGCTGACTGCACCAGCTTCGTTGGCGCAACAGGGTCAACCAGCCGGGCAAGAAAATCAGCAGCCCTCGCCTGACCAGGCATCGGGGCCTGTCGCAGCATATCGCTCGCCGTTCGCATCGGCTGCCGACAACGGCGGCGCTGGCGACGAATCACAAGGCTTGGCACCCGATACTCACGCCTTATCCGGGGCGCAGAACCTGACGCTCGGAATTCCCACGGCGCGCAACTATTGGCAGCCGCGTTTCGATGCCAATGTGACTGCGGATTCCAACGCGCAGGAGACGCCTCAAAACACAGGCTGGGGCACGTGGACATCGGTAGCAGCAGGGGTCGACGTCCATCACACTTCTGGCAGTAACGACATGATTTTGAGCTACACGTCGGGCGGAATGTTTTCGAACAATTCGGGCGTCAGTAACGGCATCGTGCAGATATTAAATGTCGTAGACACGTTTGCTTTTCGCCGATCATCGCTTACTGTTTTCGACAGTCTCAACTACTTGCCCGAATCGTCTCTGGGATTCGGCGGGCTCGGGGGGAATGCATTGCCAGGGGGCGGTAATGGGGGATTGGGATCGACCTTCACGACCGGGCAGTCGGTTCTTACGGGGCAGGGGCAGAATCTTGGAAACTCTTTTGCAACGGAAGTGGATACATATCTGACGCCAAGGACGTCGCTAACTTTTGTTGGCGGATATACTTCGCTGCATTATTTCGACAGCGACCTGCTCAATTCCGGCGCAGCGGTCGTGCGGGCCGGTTACAACTACGAAGTCAGTCGGAAAGACACGGTTGCCGTGTTCTACACCTTCAGCGCAATCCGTTACAGCAATTTCGATCAGTCCATAAACGATCACGCGGTGCAATTTTCGTATGCGCGGCGCGCCACGGGGCGTCTCGCTTTCCAGGTTGCTATCGGGCCTCAGATCGCATTTTCCCGTTTCCCTTTCTTGGGCGGCGCGGGATCTCCAGGCGGGGGAGGCGGAACTTCGGAGACGAACTCCATTGTGCAAGTCTCCTGGGTACTGAACTCAGCAATGCAGTACCAGTTGGAGCGAGCCCAGCTGGGATTTTCCTATAATCACGCACTCAATGCCGGTTCCGGCGTGCTGGCTGGATCCGTCGCGGATATCGTCACCGGTTCGGTGTCGCGGCAGGTTTCGCGCACGTTTTCAAGCGGCATCAATGCGGGGTATTCACGTAATCAAGGGTTGGTTGCCGGTTCCACCACGCCTTCGGGTCAAACATATGACTACTGGTTCGCGGGTGCGAGTTTGGCACATCCAGTTGGGCGTTCGCTCGGACTCACCGCATCCTATCAATTGCAATACCAGAATTCGAACGCACCATTTTGCGTTGGCGTCACGTGCGGCACTAGCGTGATACGCCACTTAATCACTGTGGGATTCGGATGGCACGAGCGGCCAATCTTATTCTAATCAGCACGTAGCAGCTCGGAACGTCGGGAGATCTAATGCAAAAGGAAGCAGCACGCCAGCGCGAATTGACGCTGTCGGACTACATCACGATGGCTCGGCGCCGGTGGGTTCTCATTCTAGTGTTAGCGCTCATCGGCCCACCGCTCGCGTACGGAGTTTCAAAGTTCCTTCCGGATCGTTACAAATCGCAAACGCTCGTGCTCATAGAGCCGCAGAGCGTGTCCCCGACGATTGTCCCGCAAATCGATGTGATCGATGTCGGCCAGAGGCTGGCCAGTATGAAGCAACAAATCCTGAGCCGCTCGCGGCTGGAGCCGGTTATTAGGCAATTTGGACTGTACTCGGAAGACGTCCAGCGAAAGCCGATGGACGATTTGGTTGCTCGGCTACAGCAAGCGGTTGATGTGACTCCCGTCCAGCCGATGGCTGAAACTGGCGCTCGGGACTTACCGGGGTTTTTCGTGTCCGTAACCCTTGACAATCCGCGAACCGCGCAAGGAGTGTGCACAGCCATCACCTCGATGTTCATCGAGGAGAGCCTGGGAATTCAGGAGCAGCGTTCGGAGCAAACGACGCAGTTTTTGTCTCAGCAACTGGCGGAAGCCAAGGCCGATCTCGACGCGCAGGACGCCAAGCTCGCAGCTTTCAAGAGCCGCTACATCGGTTCTCTTCCGGACGATGAGCAAACGAATTTGAATCTCTTGACCGGCCTGACGGCGCAACTGGACGCGGCGACACAGGCGATCGCGCACGCACAACAGGATAAGAGCTTCTCTGAATCCATGTTGACGCAGCAGATTGCTGCCTGGCAAACGGCCCAAGGCGGACACAATCCGGACGCTCTCCAGCAGGAGCTGGCCACGCGCCAGGCGCAACTCGCCGACCTTCAAGCGAGATATACCGACGATTATCCGGATGTGATCAAGGCCAAAGCGGACGTCGCTGCCTTGCAAAAGAGAATCGCGGAGAATGCGAACCAAAAGGACACACCGGACAAAGGCCCGACCCAGAAAGCAACGGTCGAGCCGGTGCAAATTACACAGTGGCGCGGACAAGTCCGTGCGGCCGAACTGCTGATTGCCGAGAAGACCAGGGAGCAGGAGCAAATCAGGCAGGACATCAAGCTTTATCAAGGCCGCGTTCAAGAGAGCCCATTGGTCGAGCAACAATACAAGGAACTCACGCGCGGCTATCAGACTGCGCTGGATTCATATAACGATCTTCTCAAGAAACAGGAAGCTTCGGCGATGTCCCGGGACTTCAACCAGCAGCAGCAGGGAGAACACTTCCGAGTACTCGATCCCGCGAACCTGCCTACAAAGCCCTCGTTTCCGAATCGCCCGCTCTTCGCGCTCGGCGGATTGGGCGGCGGATTAGCGCTGGGGTTCGGACTGGCATTTTTGCTTGAGATGCAAGACACATCTCTGAAGACCGAACGGGACGTCGAATTCGCGCTCCGGCTGCCTGTGCTCGCGATTGTACCTGCGATCGAACCCGTTACGACCAAGAAGGTGAGCAAGAAAGGCATCAGAACGTTGGCGGATTCCGGCCTTGAGTTGCGCGGGGGAGCCTGAGGACACCATGTATCAAAGATTCTTTGGGCTCCGAGAGAGCCCCTTCAACGTGAATCCGGATCCGCGCTACCTGTTCATGACGAGGCAAATCCAGGAAGCCCTGGCCGGATTGACGTATGGGATTCAGAACCGGAAAGGCTTCATTCTGCTGACGGGCGAAGTCGGCACGGGTAAGACAACTTTACTCAACCGGCTGCTAGACTGGCTGCGCGGACAGCGTGTTGCGACCGCCTACATATTCAACTCGCAGCTCGAAGTAAACCATCTTTTCGATTACATGATGGCGGATTTCGAGATTCCCTGCCAATCCAAGGAAAAGAGCCAAGTCTTACTTCGGCTCAACCAGTGGTTACTCGAGCGGTATCGTGCCGGGGAAACGGCGACGCTGATCGTCGACGAAGCACAGAATCTTTCCCCGGAGGTTCTGGAGGAAATCCGGCTCCTGACTAACCTGGAGACTTCAACCGAAAAACTTCTGCAGATTGTGCTGGCCGGCCAACCGGAGCTGGAAGAAAAGCTGAAACTTCCGCAATTGCGCCAGCTTCGCCAGCGAATCACGTTGCGCTGCCGCACGGCGCCACTCTCTCTTGAAGAAACATTCGGCTATGTCGCAGAGCGTCTGCGCATCGCCGGCGCAAACGGCGAGCCGATTTTTTCGAAAGAAGCGATCCAAACCGTCCACCAGTATTCGCGCGGTATTCCGCGCGTCGCCAACCTGCTTTGCGAGCATTCGATGATCAACGCCTATGTCGACAGCCTGCGGCCTGTACCAGCTCACTTAGTTGAGGAGGTGGCACGAGAGTTCCAACTTGATGAGATTGCGCCGATCGCATCCTCTGGATCACCGCGCGCGGCGCAGCAAACTGCAAACACGCAGACGTTGCTCGAAAATCTAGATGAATTGCTTGGCCGCCTGCGACAATTGAACGTCGAGCCAGCGCGCGAAAGGAAATCATGAGCCGTATTCACGAAGCTCTAAAGAAGGCTGAACAGGAGCGTGCATCTGGCTCGTCGACAGACGTGGTCGCACCGCCGCAGGAATTTGTGACGCAGGGTTCCGAATGGGCCGCGAACCAGCCCTCCGCTGCGGACTCACCCGTCCTCCAAGATGTGCGGGCCGGCGAGCAGGCGTCTGATTACTTGAGGTTTGATTACCTCTCCATGCATTGCGCGCACCCCGAATGGCTCCCGGACCCGAACGTTAACGTGTTTTCGAATACCCTCAGTTCACACGGCGCGGAACAGTTCCGAACCTTGCGGTCGCGCCTGTACCAGCTTCGAAGTAACCAATCCCTTCGAACCTTGTTGGTAACAAGCTCAATACCTGGTGAGGGAAAGACGTTTGTGGTCGCCAATCTCGCGCAAGCGATCGTTCGCCAGCCTGATCGGCGGGCGCTGATTATCGACGCTGATCTCCGCTGTGCGAGAGTTCACACAGTACTCGGTGCGCCTCCTGCTCCCGGTCTAACAGATTACTTGCGGGGCGAAGCGGATGAGATGGCCGTGATTCAGCACGGTCAGGAAGAAAACCTCTGCTTCATTCCTGGGGGAAACGAAGTCACGAACCCCAGCGAATTGCTTTCCAATGGCCGCTTGAAAAACTTACTCGATCGAGTTTCTCCCGTTTTCGATTGGGTGATATTAGACTCACCGCCTTGCCTGCCCGTCGCGGACGCCAGCATTCTTGCCGATATGTGTGATGGGGTTCTTCTGGTGGTAAGGGCCGGGTCAACGCCTAGGTCAACGGCCGAGAGAGCGTGTCAAGAGTTGCAAGGAAGAACTCTGGCAGGAGTGGTGCTCAATGCGGTAGACGAAAGCTCGACTTATGGTTCGTACTACCACCAGTACCGATATGATTATGGTGACTCGAAAAGGTCCGACAGCCAGACTTAGTCCCTACGGCTCTTGAAAAACGGGCGCGCGAGACTCGGCTGACTTAGAACCGTGCGCACGCTATTGGGGTTCGTTGAGAGTTGCGCTGGCTGGAGCGTCACCCGCTTCGCTCGACACTGTGTTTGTCGAAGAGAGTCTCAGTCTGAGAAATTTCGCTGAACGACGGGTTCAGAATCTATAGCCTGACCTCAAGCAGCAGCTACATCAAATAGGGTCTAACGTATCTTAGGCGCAAAACGTCACCCAACAGTAATCCTTTGTAAATATTACAGTTACATGAATCTGCTCGGGGTGTTCGTTGGGTCTTCAGGAACATGGAATCTCGGAAATATCTTGGCAAATGGTGGTAAGAGTTTTCACTCAATCCAGATCGGCTGGCCGACAGTTTTGGTCGCAGCCCGTTGCGATCCTCGCAAGGTCTAGCTAACAGCTTGATTTTCAATCGGTTGGGAGCACGTCGCGCGGGCCCGCCCGAGGTCAATGCAGATTTCAGTCTGGCAAGCGGGTTGCGACATGACATGCGCCTTCCTGCGGTCTTTATGGCGGTAGCCTAAACGGAGGCCGCAGGGACGCAACCTGAAAACGGAGCTCCAGATGAACCCCGGACTCGAAGGCCAAAGATGGTTCGCGTTGCAGGTTAGGACCCGTTGGGAAAGCTCTACGGCCATTTCGCTTTCAGGTAAGGGATATCGGACTTTGCTTCCCACCTACAAAATCAAAAGGCGATGGAGCGGAAGACTCAGAGAAGTAGATTCCGCTCTGTTCCCGGGTTACGTTTTCTGCCATTTCGACGCGCGGATGCGATTGCCGATTCTTGTAACGCCGGGCGTGATTGCGGTTGTCGGCCAAGGTCGAGTTCCGCAGCCCGTTGACGATTCCGAGATTGCCGCTATCCAAGCGGTTGTGTCATCAGGCGTCCGAGCGGAGCCTTGGCCCTACCTTGAGGTCGGGCAGAGAATTCGGATCAATAGCGAAGTGCTGCAGGGCTTGGAAGGCATTTTGACCCATTTCAAAGGCCAGAATCGAATCGTTGTTTCGGTCTCACTGCTTCGACGCTCGGTGGCCTTGGAAATTGACAGATCCCATGTGGTGCCCGTCGGCCCGTCACGGGAGGTCGCTCTTCAGCCCACAACGCCCCACCCTTTGCTGCAGGGCGTTGTCGCCTAGACGGAGGTGGGATTCAAGTTTGGCGGTTGCCAGGCTGTCGCTGAGTTTCTAGACGGAATTCATGTCGAACCACACGTGGTTCAGTACCCGGGGCACGAATGAGGAACACTGAATTGAAGTCACCGAGATCCGGAAGTCAGAGGCTGCCGGAGAAAACTACCCGGACACTCATGTCGCGCTTAGGCCAGTCGCCTGCAAAGCGGCAGGTCGTGTTAAACCAGGAAGCTTTTCACGCGATGTTGACCCTCGAGCGTCGGCGAGCCGAGCGATCGCGGAAGCCGTTCATTCTCATGGTAATCGATTCCCAATCGATTCATCTGAACGGGAGCACTGCGGACTTCATGGAGTGTCTTACCTCTGTTACCTGCGACGCAACTCGAGAGACGGACATCATCGGCTGGTACGAAGACGGTTCGGTTCTCGCGGTGATATTTACCGAAATCAATCTGACAGGATCGAGTCCGATCACGGAGGTCTTGCATTCCAAGGTTGTCGCAGCCTTGCGCGAGAGGCTCGATCACAGAGTTGCATCGAAGCTTGTCATTACGGTTCATGTCTTCCCTGAGAGCTGGGATAAGGATCATCCCGATCGAGTGACGGATATCAAGCTCTATCCGGATCTTTCTCACGGTTTCTCAAAGCAGCGTGCGCCAATCGTCGTCAAGCGCGCGATCGACATCATAGGCAGCGCGTTGTTGCTGCTGATCCTTTCTCCCATTTTTGGTCTCGTTGCGTTAATAATCAAATTGACCTCTAAGGGGCCAGTCATTTTTGAGCAGGAGCGTCTCGGCCAATTTGGGAAACAGTTCAAGTGCCTGAAGTTTCGAACGATGTACGCGGACAACGATCCCAAGATTCACCGCGAATACGTTCAAAACCTCATCGCAGGTAAGGCGAAACAGCAACAGACGAACCAGGCAGATGCTCCTGTCTACAAGATCACGAATGATCCACGGGTTACGCCAATCGGCAGGTTCCTTCGCAAGACGAGCCTCGATGAGCTTCCCCAGTTTTGGAACGTGATTCGGGGCGAAATGTCGTTAGTTGGGCCGCGCCCTCCCGTGCCTTATGAGTTCGAGGTTTATGACTTCTGGCATCGGCGCAGGGTGTTGGAAGTACGTCCTGGTGTGACCGGATTGTGGCAGGTCAGCGGTCGAAGTCGAATGAGCTTCGACGACATGGTGCGCCTCGATCTCCGTTATTCACAGAATTGGTCGCTTTGGCTGGACCTCCGAATTCTTTTGGCGACGCCGCGTGTTGTATTTACCGGTGAAGGTGCGGTCTGAAACTCCCGGCGTACTTGTGATTTTCTAGAGCTGCTCATTTTTTCGAACTGACCCGCAGGGTGTCCCGGACTCGTGGTTTGAGGGTATTCAGCTAGGGAATTAACTGCAGTGCTGTTTTTGGCCATATCGTATGCATCAAGAAAAAGTCATTCAACCGCTCTCCGCAGAGCATAGAGGAACTATGGTTCGAGTCGGTGTTATCGGTTACGGATATTGGGGACCCAATATCGTTCGGAACCTGCACGGACTTGACTCGACACGAGTCGAGATGGTGTGCGACAGCAACCCGGCAGCACTTGCCCGCGTGCGGAAGAGTTATCCGGGAATTCGAGCAGTCTCGGATGCCAGAGAAATATTGCGCTCACCCGACATCGATGCTGTCGCAGTGATCACACCCGTTTGGACTCATTACGAACTTGCAAAGGCGGCCCTTGAAAACGGGAAACACGTCTTCATTGAGAAGCCGTTCACGTCTAATTCCGCGCAAGCGGAGGAACTAATCGAGCTGGCAGAGCGGAAGGGCCTGACGATCATGGTAGACCACACCTTCCTTTTCACCGGCGCGGTGCGAAAGATCCGCGAACTTACAGAAAGCGGCGCTCTAGGCGACCTCTATTACTACGACTCGCTGCGAGTAAACCTCGGCCTCCTCCAGCACGACGTGAGCGTGATTTGGGACTTGGCGCCGCACGACCTTTCGATCATGGACTATCTGATCAAGGGTAAACCAGAGGCTGTGGTCGCAACTGGGGAGAAGCACATCAACGGAGTAGAAGACGTCGCATTCATGACAATCTACTTTCCGCGAAATGTAATCGCGCACATCAATGTTAATTGGCTGTCTCCGGTGAAGATTCGGACAACGCTGATTGGCGGCCAGAAGAAGATGCTCGTGTGGAACGATCTCGTCGCAGATGAAAAGATTCGCGTGTACGACAAAGGAATTCAAGTGGACTCGGGAGAGGGAATTCGGAATCTCCTCGTGAGCTATCGCGCAGGAGACATGTGGGCGCCCCAGGTGGAGCACCTAGAGGCGCTTCACGTGGAGCTGAACTATTTCGCAGATTGCGTTATGAACAAGAAGACCCCCTTCAACGATGGCCACGCGGGACTACGAGTTGTGCGAATCCTCGAGGCGGCCGAAGTCTCCATTCAAAAGCGAGGAGATTTGGTTTGCCTATGAACGAATTCTGCGCCGTCGCATCGGACGTTAAGTTGGGCCGGGACGTGAAGCTCTCCAAGTTCATCAATCTTTATGGATGTGAAATCGGCGACGAGACCAAGATCGGCGCTTTCGTAGAAATTCAAAAGAATGCAAGCGTCGGGCGCCGCTGCAAGATTTCGAGCCACACATTTGTGTGCGAGGGTGTGGCTATTGAGGACAACGTTTTTGTCGGCCATGGCGTGACCTTCATCAACGATTCCTACCCCCGCGCAACTACAACAGATGGAGAGCTTCAGACTGAGAAAGACTGGAGCGTTGAGCGGACGGTCGTAAAGCGCGGTGCTTCTATCGGCTCGGGCTCGACAATCCTTTCCAAGGTAGTGATAGGAGAAAACGCCATCGTCGGAGCCGGTAGTATGGTGACACGCGATGTACCTGCCAACTCGATTGTTGCCGGCAACCCCGCCAAGATCTTGCGCACCATTCCATCGCAGTCCAACTTGGATCAAATACGCGAACCGTGACAGCACCAAGCGCGGATTTTTCGGCCGCGCTCGATCTTGTCGAAGACTTTTTTCCCTTCCGGCCATTCGGGAGGTTGTAGGAGCCAATGGGAATTAAAATCGAGTCACGATACCTGCGGGATGTGGTGGTACTTGTCCCTGATATTTTCCGCGACGATCGCGGCTTCTTCATGGAGACTTTTCGGGAGGATCAATTTAAGGCAAATGACTTGCCCAGTTATTTTGTGCAGGACAACCACTCGCGGTCAGTAAAAGGCGTCGTACGAGGCCTGCACTTCCAATGGGATCCGCCGATGGGAAAGTTGATGCGCGTTTCTCTGGGCAGTGCGTTCCTGGTTGCGGTCGATATTCGCAAGGGGTCGCCCACGCTCGGGAAGTGGATCGGCGTTGAGGCATCCGCCGAGAATCGTCGGCAGGTTTGGGCCCCCGCTGGTTTTGCGCGAGGTTTTTGCGTGCTTTCCGATGTCGCGGAAATTCAGTACAAGTGCACAGGAATCTACAACAACAAAGCAGAATCCGGCATTCGTTGGGACGATCCTGCAGTCGGGGTTGAATGGCCCATGCGCGATATCGCGCTCTCGGAGAAAGACCGAAACGCACAAACTCTAGCCCAATGGTTGGCGCGACCAGAATCCGGAAACTTCATCTACTGATTGAACCTTTTTCGAACTAAGGAGGAAATGTGAGACTCCTCATTGCCGGCGGCGCAGGATACGTTGGATCGAATCTGATCCCCAAATTGCTCGACCGCGGCTACAAGGTTGACGTCGTGGATCTGTTCTGGTTCGGAAACCACCTGCCGCGTCAAGTTGGGATCCTGAACAAAGACATCTTTCAGCTGACCGAGGAGGACCTGGAACCTTACGATCAGGTCGTCTTCCTCGCGGGCCTATCGAACGACCCCATGGCCGAGTATTCACCGAGCAAGAACTTTGTTTTTAACGCGGCCGCTCCATCGTATCTCGCGTATACGGCCAAAAGAGCCGGCGTGAAACGCTACGTTTACGCAAGTTCCTGCTCCGTATACGGGTACACGGAAAACGAGCTCTACGACGAGACGCGACCGGTGAGCTCGAGCTACCCCTACGGTATTTCCAAGCTGCAGGGCGAACAGGCTGCGCTTCAGCTCATCGATGAGAACTTCTCGGTCATTGCGTTGCGCAAGGGGACCATCTCGGGCTACAGCCCGCGTATGCGCTTTGATCTCATCATCAACACCATGTTCAAGAACGCCATGAAGGACCGCACGATCACCATCAACAACCCGTCGATCTGGAGGCCGATTCTGAGCATCCAGGATTCGGCGACGGCCTACATTCGTGCCATCGAAGCCAATCAGAAAATCTCGGGCGTGTTCAACGTTGCGTCGGGCAATTATACGGTTGGCGAAGTGGGCGACCTGGTCAAAGCGGCGATCGAGGAGCGACTGGGGACGCCGATCCACCTTGTCATCAAGCACGTTCAGGATTTCCGCAACTATAAGGTCAGCATCGAGAAAGCAGAGAACGTTCTGAGCTTCCACCCCTCTCACGACCTTAAGTCCATCGTCGTCGATTTGATCGACAACATGGAGAAGTTTCAGGACTGGGATAACCCACTCTACTCCAACATCGGGACGTTCAAATCGATCGAAAGTGGAATTGACATGCAAGCGATGGCGAGGGCGGTCTGACAATGACGATCGCGGTGATTGGCGCGAACGGGCAATTGGGCAGCGATTTAGTCGCGGCGTTCACGGATGCCGGCGAAGCCGTTCGCGCGTTGACGCATACAGACATCGAAATAACGAATCCGAATTCTGTGTCGTCTGTGCTCGAACAAATTCAACCCCAGGTGATCGTGAATACCGCCGCGATGCACCATGTGGAGAATTGCGAGCGCGAGCCCGAGAAGGCCTTCGCCGTCAACGCCATCGGGGCGAAGAACCTTGCTGTCGAAGCGCGGAGACTCGGTGCTGTTCTGATGCATGTGAGCACGGATTACGTCTTCGACGGCAGTAAAGCAAGCCCGTACGTTGAAGAAGATAGTCCCCGACCACTGAACGTCTACGGAATTACTAAGGTGGCTGGTGAGCACTTTGTTCGCGCGACGACGGACAGACACTTTGTGATTCGCTCCTCCGGTCTATACGGGACGTCGTTGTGCCGAGCTAAGGGCGGGCTCAATTTCGTCGAACTGATGCTGAAGCTGGCAAAAGAGCGCGGAGAGGTGCGCGTGGTGGATAGTGAATTCGTCACGCCGACGTCCACCAGGGAACTCGCGCGGCAAATTGTTCAGTTGAGCCGTTCCGATTGCTACGGGCTCTACCATGCCACGGCCGAAGGCAGTTGCTCTTGGTATGAATTCGCTCAAGAAATCTTTGCATTGACGGAGACTCCGGTGCGCTTGAAAGTTGCGGCACCAGGCGAATTTCCGGCCAAGGTGGCGCGACCGAGTTACTCGGTGCTTGAGAACCAAGCTTTGAAGAGCCGGCAACTGAGTGTATTCAAGCCTTGGCGGGAAGGGCTTCGCGCGTACTTGGGGCAACGAGTGAAAGCAGCATCTCTTCCGGTAAATGCCTGACCGCACTTCGGGTTAGTAAATCGCACGGCAAGCAACGCTCATAACGAAAGGGCAAAGGACTCTGATAATGTCAGACAATCGAAATATCCCGTTTCTGGATTTGGTCAGCCTTCACAATGAACTCGAGAACGACCTGCTCCCAGTTTTTCAGAAAGTGCTGAAAACTGCTGGTTTCATTGGCGGGCCGATGGTTGACCAATTCGAGCGCGAATTTGGGAGTTTCTGCGATATGGCGCACTGTATTGGTGTCGCAAGTGGCACCGACGCGGTCCGCTTTGCACTCATGGCGGCTGGAGTTCGGCCGGGCGATGTCGTTGTCACTGTACCCCATACGTTCATTGCGACCACCGAGGCCATCAGCCAGGCGGGCGCGCGACCGGATTTCGTCGATATCGATGAGCGTACGCACGGCATGGACCCAATCAAGCTGCAACGCTACTTTGAGCGGGAATGCGAAATCGACGTCGAAACGGGTAAGGCAATCCACAGAAAATGGAAGGTGCCAGTCAGCGCCGTCGTTCCGGTTCACATCTACGGTCAAACCGTAGACATGGATCCGATTCTCGAACTGGCCCGTCGCTATCGCTTGATCGTCGTTGAAGACGCTTGCCAGGCTCACGGCGCCGAATACTTCTCGAAATCGGAGAAACGATGGAAGAAGGCGGGATCAATGGGCCACGCTGCCGCTTTCAGTTTCTATCCGGGCAAGAACCTGGGCGCGTGCGGTGAGGCGGGAGCGGTGACGACGGACAGCGAGGAGATTGCCCGTCAAATTCGAATGCTTCGAGATCACGGCCAATCGCGCAAGTACTACCACGAAGTCGAGGGTTACAACGGGCGGCTTGACGCCGTTCAGGCCGGGATTTTGCAAGTCAAGCTTCACCACCTCGCTGGGTGGAATCGACAGCGCCGTGAAGCTGCGGCACGTTACCGTGAGCTCCTAAGCGGGATGTCAGCAACGGTTACCCTTCCCTGCGAACCGTCCTGGTCCCGCTCCGTCTATCACCTGTACGTGGTTCGCACAGCCGATCGAGATAAGCTACAAGAACATTTAACCAAGTCAGGCATCGGTACGGGCATTCACTACCCGATCCCCGTCCATCTCCAGAACGCCTATCGGTCCATGGGGTTCAAGCAAGGGGACTTCCCTGTGACGGAGAAGGTAACCGCGCAAATACTTTCCTTGCCCATGTTCCCGGGGTTGACTCTCGCGCAACAAAATCGGGTGGCTGAAGAAATCGCACGCTTTGAGAAGACTGCCGAGAGCTCACTCTCGGTTCAACCAACCGCGCGGGCCTAGTGCCCGCGCATCCGCGAAACAGATCGACGCTCCCCAGCGATGTTAGGCAAGGGCGAGACGCGACCCCCGCTAGGGTGAGTCGTAACGGGCGCGTTGGCCGCGTCTAAAAGTAGTCTTCAAAACCGCTAGCCTCCAGAACAAATGCCTGTTCCGAAGCCCCTAGATTCCAGCACATGGCCAGTTCCGCCGTCCTCACGGCCTCGTACAGCGCCGCAGTGCGACCTTCGAGAACTGACCGCTCTCGCGGCGCGTGGCCTAGTCGAGATGTTCGACGCGGATCGAAAACTCTTTTGCCACAGGCTGCTGTGCACGGAGCGGGGGCTCGTGCGCGAAGGAACATCCCGCCGATATACGATCATCACTTTGCTCGGGCTTAAGGAGTTGGAATCGGCGGGGATGCATTCGCCCTTCGATGCGCACGCAATCTACGCCTCTCTCATCCGCGACACGAGTTGGATTCGAGGGGTTGGCGATTTAGGGCTTCTGATTTGGTTGACGGCCCGGTTCGAGCCTGATCGACTGGAACGGGTTTTTCGCACGTTCGATTGTGATACGGCACTGGACCGCTATCCTGACGCACAAGAATCCCGGACGATGGAACTGGCGTGGTTTCTGGCCGGATTGGCGCACGCGTGCGAGACATCTCCCAAGTTCGTCAATGCCCTGACAGATCTGTCGGTAGAAACATACCACCGGCTTGAAGAGAACCAAGGCGACCATGGTCTGTTCGGTCATCTCAACGCGAGTAATTCTCTCGCGGGGCGGGTACGCGGGCGCATCGGGAGCTTCGCAGACCAGGTTTACACCATCTATGCGATGTGTAAATTTGCAAGAAAGTTTTGCGTGGAGGACCCGCTGGGGCCTGCCTTGGAATGCGCTACGGCAATATGTGCCGCCCAAGGAGATCTGGGACAGTGGTGGTGGCTTTACGACGTGCGCAGTGGCCGCGTATCCAGCCATTATCCCGTCTATTCGGTACACCAGCATGGCATAGCCCCGATGGCTTTATTTGCGGTCGAGGAAGTCACGGGACAATGTTTCGACGCCTTCATCCACAAGGGTCTCCGCTGGATCTACGGTGGCAACGAGCTTGGCGTCGACATGAGAGATGGTTCGCGGAACCTGCTATGGAGATGCGTACTCGCTCGAACCAAGCAGACCAAATACTGGGAAATGGCTCTGAATGCCGTCCGCTCGCCAAGCGAGGGCACGCAGCTTGGCTCGTTAAAGGTTCTTTACGAACAAAGGCCGTACGAGTTCGGCTGGCTGTTGTTTGCATTCTCCAAGCGTGCACAAGCTGATCTTCTCTCCTTCAACCGAACGAGAGAATATTTGAAATCACCGCAAAGTGGAACATGAACACCTCCAATCAGCAAACCAAGCTGCCGCCTGGAACAAGAAGTCGGCCAACGTCTGTCTGTATCATCGTCGAAAATCTGCCGGTGCCTGTTGATAGGCGCGTATGGTGTGAGGCACGTGCGCTCCGTGACGCGGGATACCTAGTTTCCGTTATTTGTCCCAAGGGAAAGAAGTCTTTCACTGCTAGCTACGAGATTCTCGACGGAATCCATATCTATCGTCATCGCGCATGGGAGGCTTCAACGACAATCGGGTACGTTTTGGAATACCTTTTGGCATTGTTCGCCGAAATCTATCTCGCTTTAAAGGTGTTTGCTCGAACAAGATTCCGCGTTTTACATGCTTGCAATCCCCCAGACACCATCTTCCTGTTGGGGCTCATTTTGAAACCCTTTGGCGTTCGGTTTATCTTCGATCACCACGATTTGTCTCCCGAGCTCTTTGAGGCGAAGTTCGGCAGACGAAACACACTGCTTGGTGCTCTAACCCGACACGCTGAGAAGTGTTCATTCAAGGTTGCCAGTGTTTCCATCGCGACAAACGAATCGTTTAAAGAGGTTGCGATCACGCGGGGCGGAAAGCGTCCAGACCAGGTATTCGTCGTCCGAAACTGTCCCGACCTGACGACGCTACGTCGTGGGCCTGTTCGGCATGAGACCACGATCAAGAAGCCACTATTAGTTGTATATGTGGGATTCATGGGACAGCAGGATGGCCTGGACCTGCTACTCGAATCGATCGAGCACCTCGTGAAGCACGAGGGAAGACAAGACACCAATTTTGTGCTTGTCGGAGGGGGCACGATGCTTCCCGCGTTGCGCGCGATGGTGGCCGAAAAGGGATTGGATGCTTTCGTGACTTTTACCGGTCAAGTGCCCCATGAAGACGTGATTGGGTATCTGTCCAACGCAGACATTGGTGTGGCTCCGGACCCGAAGACCCCGATGAACGACAACTCGACGATGATCAAGATCTTCGAATATATGGCTTTCGGGCTGCCGGTAGTGCTTTATGACCTGAAAGAAGGGCGGCGCACAGCGGGGCCTGCCGCCCTGTACGCGCTACCTAATGATCCGATCGATTTCGCGAACCAAATCACGCGATTGCTGAGTTGCAGTGAACTGCGTCAACAACTAGGTACGTGCGGTCGCAAGCGGATCGAAGAGGGATTGAACTGGGAAGTTGAGAAGACCGCTTTGCTTCAGGCCTACAGTGCAGCGTTGCAAGTCTAAATTGTGCGAAACGACGAAGTAACAACGGGTCAGGGCAATGGGTTCCCGCGGACAGTTCGATGTGAACCGCGGGCGTGTCCCGAGGACCCGAGAGAAATGCTCAGGGTTCCATTCGGGGGAATGGCCGTCCTCTCTCTGCGCACTGCTGGGCTCGCCCTTCTTCTCGTGCTGATGTCGGCCTCGTACTGCTATTCGTCTGAAATCGTTTTCATTCGTTCGTCTGAAGGACCGTCCGCAGCGCCAAGGCAGCTGGAAATAGCTAGCAGTTTCTACGGATTGAACCTCAGGGTTGTCACGGCTCCCGCCGTTCACGACGCCACCCTCCTCAGCAGGGAGGTGAAGCGTCAAGAGACCATCGGAGTCGTAATTGCAGTAGATGCTCTCCCTCTCGTCGATGAGCCTGCGCTTCTGCGGGCGCTGCACCGAGCGGGGGGAAGCAATGTTCCGGTGCTCATTCTTCGGGTGGAGCCGAACACAGATCCGGCTCTCTTGCGGGCATGGTCCGACGGTAGCGTCGTCGGGTGTGAACACCCAGGAAACCTCGCTCGGCCGCAGTATGTGTTTGGGAAAGTTGACGGGTTTACTCGACAACTGACAGGCGTTGAGATTCCGCTCGCCGCCCAAGATGTATCGTATCTGCTGACGGGCGAGCGCGATGAGTCTCAGCGCGTAGCGAGCATCCGAGACGACGATCAGGCATTTCCAGTAGCCATTGAAACTGTCGTTCAGCAAGTGAAGGTATTCATGGCTTCAGCGGTATTCTCAGGCGGCAGTTTGACCGAGGGACAGGATCTGGTAAGCGCGTTCCTTCGAGTCGCCCCTGAAATGATGTTTGTCAGATACTGCGCCGGCGAACGAGGTTGGCACTCGGTTCATCATTACGCCAACCTTACGATCGACGACCCGTGGCTGCGCCAACCTTATGGATATGTCGATTACGAGGGTCTCCTCGAGGAAATGGAGAAGCACAATTTTCATACAACTATTGCTTTCATCCCATGGAACTACGATCGAAGCCAGCCGGAAGTTGTTTCGCTGTTTCGAAACCATCCCGAGCGCTTCTCAATCGCCATTCACGGAAATAATCACGACCACAAGGAGTTTACAGACTATCGAAGCAGACCTTTGGCCTTTCAAGTAGGGGATCTCAAACAGGCTCTAGCCAGAATGGAAAAATTCAGTGCGCTGACAGGGATTCCGTACGACAAAATAATGATATTCCCCCACAGTATCGCGCCGGAGGGGACGCTGGAAGCGCTCAAGACATATAACTATCTGGCCACCGTCAACTCTACGAATGTTCCTCAGGGTGGCGTCAATCCGAGCGATCTCTCATTCTCTCTTCGGCCCGTTACGCTCTCCTTCGGAAACTTTGCGAGCGTTAGCCGTTACTCGGTTACTGCCCCAGTTTCGGAAGCCTTCATCGCAATAAATCAATTCCTCGATAACCCCTTGCTCTTTTACGGACACTCTGACTTTTTTGCGAAGGGTATCGATGCTTTCGATGGTGTGGCGGACGACGTGGACAAACTTGCGCCGGATACTCAGTGGCGTGGTTTGGGAGACGTAGCAAAACATCTCTACGCAGTGAAGCTCAGGGATGATTCCAACTACGACGTAGCCGCGTTTTCGAGCGACATCTGTTTGGAAAACATCACGGGGCGGGATGCAACCTTTTACGTGCGAAGGCAAGAAACCGAGGGAGAGGCCATAAAGTCAGTTAGCTTGGACGGCAAGCCCTACGAATATCGTCTTCAAAATGGTTATTTGAGCCTGATTGTACCGATCCCGATGAGCGGCACTCGTTGTGTTGCGATTCGATACAAGAATGATTTGGAGTTGGCGTCGATTTCTACCTCGCATCATTCCGTTATTGTCTACCTTCTTCGAATGGGTTCGGATTTCCGCGACCTATATCTGTCGAAATTCCCCGCTGGCCTTGCGCTCATCCGCTTCTACAATGAGCACGAGCTAAAGCCCGCGCAGGTTGTTGGGTGTCTGGTCGCTTTCCTCGTGCTGTGCATCTACGCAGGGTACCGTCTGCGCGTATTTGCAAAGAAAGTGCGCTCTGCCTCGCGGACAAGTGCTGTAGCCTAGCGCCATGGGGGGCATTGGCCCCAATAGAGTTCGCCGGTGACAACTGGCGACAAAATTACAGCCGTCTGATGAACACGAAATACATAATCATCACTCCCGTGCGGGACGAGGAGAAGTACATCGAGAGCACCATTGAATCCGTCGTTCGTCAGACAGCGCGGCCCGCTGAGTGGGTGATCGTCGACGACGGCTCAACGGACCGAACGGGCAACATCGTTGACCGATATGCGGCTGACTATCCGTGGATCCGCGTTTTACACCGCCCGAACAGAGGTTTCCGGAAGGCCGGCGGCGGTGTGATGGAGGCGTTTCGCGACGGCTATGAATCCGTTCAATGCAAGGACTGGGACTTTGTCGTGAAGCTGGATGGAGATCTAAGCTTCGGACCGGAGTATTTTGAGAAATGTTTTGGGCACTTTCGTCGCGATCCTGAGCTCGGGATTGGCGGCGGCGAAATCCATCACGATATTGCTGGACAAATGAAGCTTGAGGAAAATCCCCGGTTCCACGTGCGAGGAGCGACGAAGATTTACAAAAGAGCCTGCTGGGAAGCGATCGGAGGTCTTTGGCCGGCCCCGGGTTGGGACACGATCGACGAAGTTAAAGCCAATATGTTGGGCTGGAAGACATATGCCTTCACCGACTTGCGTCTCTTTCATCATCGTTTCACAGGATCTGAAGAGGGACTATTTCGCGACAGAGTAAAGCACGGAGTGGCTTGCTACGTCTCGGGTTACCACCCGCTTTATGTCGCAGCCAGTTGCTTGCGCCGGCTCACTCAAAAACCATATCTGATTGGTTCGGTCGGAATCATGTATGGGTTTCTAAAAGCTTATGTCACTCGCCCCCCGCGTCTAGAAGATCGGTCGTACGTTGCTTATATACGTGGTCAGCAGTTGAGACGCCTCTGCGGCATGCAAACCATCTGGAGGTAATCTCCAGCTGGACAGCGTTACATTAATTCTATGTGCGGAATCTGCGGAAAACTGATGTTCGGCGCTGGCGAGACGGTGTCGCCCGAACTCGTAAAGGCGATGGCGGACACGATCCAACACCGCGGGCCTGACGACGAGGGCTACTACGTCTCGGGACCGGTCGGCCTCGGTTTCCGCCGGCTCTCTATTATCGACCTCCAAAGTGGCCACCAACCCCTTTCAAACGAGGACGGCTCGATCTGGATCGTGTTCAACGGGGAAATCTACAACTACCAGGAGCTACGGACGTTTCTCCTCAGCAAGGGACACGTATTTAAGACGCGCACCGATACCGAAGTGATCGTCCATCTATACGAGGAGTTCGGTCCCGCCTGCTTAGAGAAACTGCGCGGCATGTTTGGCTTCGCGATTTGGGACGCCAACGCCAGGACGCTCCTGCTCGCGAGGGACCGAGTTGGAATAAAACCTCTCTACTATCATTTAACCGATACATCGTTCGCGTTTGCCTCCGAAATCAAGGCCATTCTAGCGGATCCGTCGGTCAACAGGGAGATGGCTCCCGAGCTCATCGACAGGTTTTTGACTTTCTTGTATGTGCCTGGCGAAGAGACTCTGCTCAAAGGGATTCAGAAGCTTGCCCCGGGACACTATCTCCTGATCAGGGATGGCAAGCCGATAATCCGGCGGTATTGGGACCTTCGATTCCCAGAACCTTCTCAGAGCGTGAGTTTCAAACAGGCAGAAGCCGACTTGCTCGGACTGCTTTCAGAAACAGTCGACCTGCACATGATCGCAGACGTGCCGGTTGGAGTCCTTCTGAGTGGAGGAGTGGATTCAACCGGTGTGCTCAGCCTTGCCGTGCACGGGACAGATAAACAGGTCAGCAGTTTCACCGTGGGCTTTTCCGGGGGAGGAGTTGCCGACGAGAGACCTTACGCAAAATTGGCCGCGGAGAGGTTCGGTACGCAGCACCATGAAATGACGATCACCTCCAGGGATTTTGCAGCTTTCATGCCCAAGTACGTTTGGCACATGGAAGAACCTGTTTGTGAACCTCCGGCCATCGCCCTCTACTACGTCTCGAAATTGGCGAGGCACTACGTTACCGTGCTTCTATCTGGCGAGGGAGGGGACGAAGCATTCGCCGGATACAGCAACTATCGCAACCTTGTCTGGCTCGAGAAAATTAAGCGAGGTGGCGCTCCCCTGAGCGGAATTCTGGCCCGTGGACTCTCTTTTGCCGACTCCCTGTTCCATCCGGCTCAACTAGGCAAATATGCTCCTTTGATGAAGGATTGTTTCCCCAACTACTACTACAGCCGCACTTCAAATCCATATCGCTATTCCGGAAACGGCCTGAGTAGTGCTTACTCCGCCGATTTGGCTCAGTTGATTGATCGCGAACACACTCTCGAGCCCGTGCGCCGGCTTCAATCGCATGTCCGAGGCCTGAATACTCTCGATGCCATGCTTTACATCGATTCGAAGACGTGGCTGCCCGATGACTTGCTGATCAAAGCCGACAAGATGACGATGGCCAACTCGATTGAACTCCGTGTACCACTATTGGACCACCACGTCCTGGAATTTGCAGCTTCGCTTCCGTCGAACTTCAAACTCAACGGATTCACTACGAAATACATTTTGAAGAAAGCTCTCTCACAGAAGATTCCAAGGGAAATCCGCAACCGGAAGAAGACCGGGTTTCCGGTACCCTACGAATCCTGGCTTCGAAGCGAACTGAAGGACGTCGTCTGGAGCGTGTTGACCGACCGCAAGACGACCAATCGCGGCTATTTCCGCAAAGACGCCATCGAGCGTTTGTTGCAAGCCAACGCGAACGGTAGAGACTATTCCAAAGAGATATTCGCGCTGCTCAGTATGGAGCTGTGGCAACGCACATTTCTGGAGCGCGAACAAGTTGTTCTATCCTAAAATCTTGCATTTCGCTTGAGGTCAGCCCGTGGCGTCTCCATCATCCGTGCCAGACATCTCGGTTGTCATCGTCGGCTGGAATGCCAAGCACTATTTGGATCAGTGCCTTGGAAGCCTCGCGGCAGCGCCGCCTCGCCGCAGTATGGAAGTGCTGGTAGTGGACAACGCCTCCAGCGATGGCACTGCCGAATTGATCGAAACTAAATTTGCTTGGGTCAAGCTTATCAGCAGCCCGGAGAACCTGGGCTTCTCCCGAGGGAACAACTTGGCGATCCGCCAGTGCCAAGGCCGCTACATCGCCTTGGTGAATCCGGACGTCATCGTATTGCCGAACTGTCTCGATGCCTTGGCAGAATTTCTGGACCAGCATCCCAAGGTGGGCAACGTCGGTCCGCGCGTTTTGAACCCCGATATGACGCTGCAGATCTCATGCCGGCACTTCCCAACGATCTGGAACAACTTTTGTTCTGCAGCCGGTCTATCGACTGCGTTCAAGAATTCGCGGATTTTCACTGGCGAACGGATGTGCTATTCGCCTCATGACCAAACGATGCCTGTCGATATCTTGGTCGGCTGTTTTTCAATGATTCGTCGAGAAGCCTTTGATGCAGTAGGCCTTCTGGATGAAAACCTATTCATGTATGGCGATGATTTGGATTGGTGTCGACGCTGTTGGGACGCCGGGTGGGAGGTAGTTTTCTATCCCGGCGCACAAGCAATTCATTACGGGGGCAAAACTACGGCCTCGTATCCTGTTCGCTTCGCCGTCGCACAGCAGCGGTCGGTTCTGCAATACTGGTCGAAACATCATGGCTTTTGGGGGCTACTGGGAATACGGAGCGTCATATTGCTCCACCATCTCCTTCGATATTCGTTCGCCCTCGCATCGGGATTGGTGCGTCGCAAGGAGAGCGATGTACGCAAACAGGTGAGCGGTGCATGTCTAAGGGAACTTCTCTCGGGGAGCGTTCCGAGCGCGGCGTGAACGTTGAGCGAATGTACCTTAATAGCGAGGTTTCTGAATTCCATTTCACCCCTCCCGAATATGGCACCAGTTGGGTATGAGCGGGAACCGCCATGTTTCCGCAGTTTCGCTGGACGGTTGATTAGCTTGAAAAGGCTGCATTAGAGGTGAAATTTCGTGAGTGTCTGGAGACTCTGGGTCACATGAACCGGTGTCGTTGCCGACCCATACCTGTACCAAATCTGCCCCGTGGACCAGTAGAAGCCCAGTCCACGGTAGATGTAACGTGGGCCCCTAGTGGTGAGGATAGGGGGATTGTTGATGGGAAGGCTTCTTCGCGCTGCAACTCTGATGGTGTTATTCGCGCTTACTGTGTTTCCGTCACTGACGCGAGCGCAAACTTGCGATTTGAATGCGACGACTTCTAACTTTTCTAGTCAGCTGGCCGCTGCCAATCCCGGGCAAACGCTTTGTCTGGAAGCTGGCAATTACGGCAACTTTGCGGGGGTCAGCAAGAGCAGTCCCGGCGTGACGATCACCCCGGCAAGTGGAGTCTCGCAATCCAGCGTCACCCTGTCGCTTTCCCTATGCAACGATGCAACCGTGCAATGGATCATTCTTAACAATGTGAAGGTGACTGGCGGGTTGATCTGCGGCCCCACGAAGAACTTTACCATCCAAAATTCAGCAATCACAGCTGAGATCGACGTGTGGCAGAACGCTGCCAATAATGCTTGTTCCAGCTGTCCTGCCATGAACAACAACAACGTACTGTTCACAAATGATGTCTTCACAGCCCCAGCGAACCCGACTGGGTCGTTTGGCGGCGATTTGGTGTTCCCCAATTCCGGCAGCAACGATCCGAGTCCTGCCGGTCTAGTCGTCACGAATTCCATCTTCGAAGGACCAGGATGCAATGATGGAGTCGATATCTTCAGTGGCGGCCGTGGAGTCACTATAGGACCGGGCAACACGTTTGAGAATTTGCAGCAGGGAAGCTGCGGGAATCACGTCGATCCGATCCAATTCGACGGCAGCGACAAACCCGGCCCGACTATCACCGGAAACCTTTTCATCAACAATTCAACTGGGATAGCGTCGTATGATGGTTCAAATGATGCCACGGTCACTAACAATGTGGTCATGGAAACCACGCAGGACTGGATCGATGCTGTGGGATTTGACAGTAATTCCGTTTTCTCTCACAACACAGTCATTGGGGGAACAATCGCCTGCAACAATACGCACGAAGGGAATCCTTGCCAAGCACAGCTCATCAATAACATCGCCAGCAACTTCAGCAATTGCGGAGGGTGCACGGGCGGCGGGACGCCAGCGCCGACAGCATATAGCAATAATCTCTGCACTTCCGGGAGCTGTATCACATTAGGTTCTGTGAATTGCACGAGCTGTCTGAGCGGCACGCCCACATACGTCGGCGGCAGCAACCCGTCCACTTATGCTGGATTCCAGCTTACGAGCGGATCGCTCGGACATGCAGCCGCCAGTGACGGAAACGATATAGGAATTAACGTGAGCGGTACCAGCACCAGCCAGCCGGCCCCTCCCACTGGTCTATTGGCGACGGTTGAGTAGATTGTCCATCGAAATTAGCTCTTCGCGTGCGGCGTTACGGTCATAGCCGCCAGCTTGCGGTCGAAGGCCCTTAGAATTGCGCGTTGCGGTGCCCACATCGTAAGGTCAGCACTTAAAGTGAAAGTTGCTTTTGAGCATCTCGCGGTCACTTGCCGTCACAGCTATCGCGACCGTTTTGCTAAATTAGTTCGGAGTGGTGACAAAGTGGATTGGGCCCCAGAGAGACGGCGTAGCCCTTGGGATTGTCCTCACCATGGAACCTGAAAATATCCGATTTGGTGGTGGATCTCCTGTCACCGTACTCCATCCGTTGGTGGCGGTCGCGATGGTCCTCGCCGTCCTTCTGATCCTGTTCCTGCCCCGCAAGTACGTCCTGGTCCCCGCATTTTTGGCCATTTTCTTGGTCCCCAAAGGCCAGCAGATCGTATTGGTCGGCATACACCTAAATGTATATCGCATCATCATTCTGGCAGGATTGGCGCGGCTCGCGATGTCAAAGCGCTCGTCGGGGTTGGTGGGCGGATTCAACTTCATGGACCGCGTTGTCACGCTGTGGGCCATCACGTATTTTGTTGCAAACACCCTCCTGTATTTGCAGGCTCAGGCCACCATCAAGAATACGGGGGACCTACTGGACGCCCTCGGCGGCTACTTCGTCATTCGATTCCTGATTCGAGATCGGGAGGACGTTCGGCGGACAATCAAAGTATTCGCGGCGATTGCGATCGTCAACGCAGCCGCAATGCTTAACGAGCAGCGCACCGGTGCCAATATTTTCGGCCTCTTGGGCGGCGTGCCCGCAGAGACGGTGCGCGACGGAAAGATCCGATCGCAGGGTTCGTTTGAGGTATTTATTACGGCTGGTACGTTTGGCGCCACGCTTGTGCCTCTACTGGTGTGGCTCTGGTCGCAGGCGAGGTCCAAGATTCTGAGCGCTCTGGGAATACTCGCATCGATTGTTATGTCGATCACATGCTACGCCAGCACGACTTTGGTCGCCTGCGCCGCTGGCATTGGCGCGCTTTGTCTCTGGCCCATGCGAAAAAATATGCGGCTCGTGCGATGGGGAATCATAGTGATGCTGATCGGCTTGCATTTAGTGATGCACGGGCCCGTATGGTCCCTCCTCGAGCACATTGACCTCACCGGTTCGTCGTCCAGCTATCATCGCTACATGCTTGTCGATAACTTCATCCGGCATTTTAGCGATTGGTGGCTTGTGGGTACCAAGGATAACGGCTCCTGGGGATGGGAGATGTGGGACGCTTCCAACCAATATGTGGCGTACGGCTTTTCCGGGGGATTGCTAACTTTCGTGCTTTTCATCGTGATTATCTCAAGAGCCTTTGGAAGGGTCGGGACGGCAAGGAAAATCGTCGCGGGCAATCGCAGCGAGGAATGGTTCCTTTGGTGCCTGGGCGCCACTTTGTTCTCTCACGTCATAAGCTTCTTTGGAATCGGGTACTTTGATCAGATGGAATTTGCGTGGTTTGCCTTGCTAGCTATGGTCTCAGTGGCAGTTTTCGAGGCCAGGGAATCAGAGGTTCCGCAGGTCGAGGAAGTAGTGAAGCCGAGCTATCAGCTTCGCACAGCGCAGTAGCGGGCGCATTCAGGAGATTAGGCGGTGAGTAAAAAGAACGGTCGAATTCGCGTTCTGTACAGTTTCCCCCTCCGTCTGGGTGCCGGCCGCGTGTGCTACACCGCCTGGCAGCAGGTGAACGGTTTGGCCGCAGCGGGAGCGGACCTGACCGTTTTTCCTGCTTCTATTTCCCGCCCTGTTCCCGCGGGCGTGAAGGTTTCCCAGACGCTGGCAAGAGGAAGATTTCGCGTCCCGTACCGAATCGTAGGTAGCATGCGCGCCATTGCTCTCCACGATCGAATTGTCGCACGCCGATTGGAAAAACTGGTTGGACAGATCGACATTGTTCACACGTGGCCTCTCGGAGCCCTCGAGAGCCTGAAAGTCGCGGCGCGCCTGGGAATTCCTACTGTATTGGAGAGACCCAACGCCCATACGGGCTTTGCCATGGAGGTCGTACAGAAGGAATGTGAGCGCCTGGGAGTCGCCCTTCCGCCCGATCACGAACATGCGTACAACGCGGAAAAATTACGCAGGGAGGAACGGGAGTACAAGCTGGCCACCCGGCTTCTTTGCCCATCGGAATTTGTGGTGAGGACCTTTCTCGATAAGAGATTCCCGGAACAGCAGCTCGTCCGCCACACCTACGGGTATGACGAGAAAGTTTACTATCCAAGTAAAGACCGCGCGGATTCCGAAGGTGGGCTGACGATGCTCTTTGTGGGAGTTTGCGCAGTGCGAAAGGGCGTGCACTACGCGCTAGAAGCGTGGTTGCGGTCTCCCGCTTCGAAGCAAGGAACTTTTCTGATTGCGGGAGAATTTCTGCCGGCGTATCAAGAAAAGCTCGCGCCCATGCTCGCGCATCCCAGCGTTCGAGTGCTGGGGCATCGAAACGATGTGCCAGAGTTGATGCGCAAGAGCGACATTCTCGTTCTGCCCAGCATCGAGGAGGGCTATGGACTGGTCATTGCGGAAGCCATGGGCAGCGGCTGCGTGCCGCTCGCTTCAGAAGCTTGCACGGAGATCTGCAGTCACATGCAAACAGGCCTAATGCATCGCATCGGAGACGTCGAAGCCCTTAGCCAACATATCACTATGTTGCATCGAGATCGCGGGCTGTTAGAAAGGCTGCGAGCCGCCTGCTTGACGACAAAATCAGAAATTACGTGGAGCGCAGCCGGCGAGAAACTCCTCCGAGTCTATCGCGAGACCGTAGCCGCTTCATCGCGGATGAGCCTCTGTGGGGTTGGAGATTAATCGGCGTGGCTCACAACCGATCGGTGAGCGGTGGGAGCCCGGGCGTACCGGATCAATTCTGGTCTGATCGCTAAGAATAAAGAGGGAAAATTCGTGCAGCCGAAGTCAAACGCGGAATGGGTAAAGTGGGCGAAGGACGACCCCCTGTATGGTATCGCTTCGCGCAGCGGCCGTAGCCGGGGCGGGGAGCACCCGTGGACACTCCCGGAATTCTACGAGTATGGCGCTGTTAACTGGTCGGAGTATCACCCACGGTGGCACCGGTACGGCATTGACCGGACGAGTTGCGTCGAAATCGGGTGCGGCGCAGGCCGCATAACGAAACAGCTTGTGCAGAGTTTCGACATGGTTTACGCAGTTGATATCTCGACCGAAATGCTGAAACTAGCGCAAGAAAACGTATCGCAAGCCAGTTTCTTGCTTTCAGATGGAATGTCACTCCCGCTACCGAACGCCGCGGTCTCAGCAGCTTTCTCGTGCGAGGTGTTTCAACATTTTAACCATCGGGATATCGCGCTCAGTTACTTTAAAGAGATATATCGGGTGCTGCGCACTAACAGCACGATAATGATCCAGCTCCCGATCGTGATTCTTCCGCTCCGGCGCATCTTGCCCGTTGTCGGGGGCATTCAGGAGGTGCTGTGGCGCATTACCGAGCACTGGGTTCGAACGAAAGCCGACATCAAACGGTGGCTGATTTCTAGCCGCAACAGGCGCCCGTTCTTCTATCTAATTCAGTACGAACCACAGTGGCTGCTGCACAACTTGGCTCAGATAGGTTTCTCGAATATCGAAATTCAATTGTTTGAAATCACAGGAGATCCTGGGGAGCAGTACGTGGATTCGTTCGTACTGGCTCGCAAGCAATGACGCAGTGGGTAGCGTTTCCGCGAGAAGGCTATGCCTTCCGCCCGCTACGTCATTATTAGCAACCTCGCTAGAGTCTGATTGGACAGAAGCTGCCCCAAGCTCCTGAATGAGTTCCATAGAGCGTCGCAGCTCACATAGCAGGATTGCTAGGACGAGATTCGACGAGGTGGCTCGTGTCTAGACGCATCACTCTTGTGGCTGCAGTGAATAGCAGGGAGATACTGGAGAAGAATCTGTTGGCGTCGCCTTGCCTTCAGAGTCCTCATCCCCATCAGATTTTGGTTCAGGAGGGTTTCTCTTCCGCTTCAAAGGCTTATAACGATGCTATCGGGAAGAGCCGAAATGACCTGATTGTGTTTGCGCACCAAGACATCATTCTCCCGAATCTCTGGTTGGATGATTTGGAAAAAGCGCTCGCGCATCTCGAAGCAAGCGATCCCAACTGGGGTGTTCTAGGCTGCTACGGTGAGACACTCGAGAACGGTGGCCGTGGATATATCTACTCCTCTGGCCGCGGTATATTGGGTAAGCCGTTCGAACTCCCCGCTCCGATCAACACATTGGATGAAATTGTCCTGATCTTGAGAAAGTCTTCGGGACTGCGGTTTGACGACACCCTGCCCAGTTTCCACATGTATGGCGCCGACATCTGCATGGCGGCGGCAAAGCGCGGACTGAGAAACTATGCGATCTCTGCTTTCTGCATCCACAATACGGTCTTTAATCTGGTGCTGCCGAAGGAGTTTTACGACTGTTACAAACATGTACAGCGCAGCAGGAAGGAATTCCTTCCGATCCAGACAACGTGCGTGAGAATCACCAGGTTCGGCATGCCGATGTACAAGAGAATGCTGCAGGAATTTTACCTCAGGCATATCCGTCATAAGAGAATCGAAGCCGGCAGAGAATCCGACGCGAGACAGCTGCTCGAGATGGTTAGTACTGCACAGCAAGCGTGCCTCGCGAGTTCAAGGGGTCAGGTTTGCCAGAGAACGTAGCATTCGGCTCCGCGCGTCTCCAAGGCGGACATCACGCAGCGTCGCGACCAGCAAACGATATGGCCCCACAGGGAGAAGAGCGCAGTTCTTTGGGCCTCGAGCAGGCAGTCTCGACGGAAATGAAGAATTCGCTTGGAACGATCCTCTTCATTAGTCACGACGGTTCAAGGACTGGCGCGCCGATTTTTCTGCTGCGTTTCTTGCGGTGGTTTCGGGAGAACTGCGCCTGTTCGTTCCGGATTTTAGTTGGGACTTACGGAGAACTTGTTCCAGAGTTTCGAGAGCTCGGGGAGGTCGATTGTTTCGAGCCGGAACCTAGACTCACGTACAAGGTACTCCGTCGGCTGGGGCTGAATCATTCATACCGCCTCGATCACCAACGATCTCTCCGTGCGAGGTTATCTCATTGTGACGTTCGCTTGATTTACTGCAATACAATTGCAAATGGTGGGATTCTCGACTTCCTATCCTTCCTGCGATGTCCGGTGATCTGTCATGTGCATGAGTTGGAGGGATCGATCCGCCATTTCGGACCGGAAAATATGGACCTCGTCAAGAAATATGCGTCTCAATACATTGCTGTGTCCCGCGCTGTAAAGCGGAATCTGTCAACGAGACACGATATTCCTGACGAGCAAATCCGAATGATCAACGGGTTCATACCCGCTGAACAGCTCGACCCTTCGAAAGTTATCGATTCTCGTCAGGCTGTTCGACGGGAGTTAGGTATCCCGTTGCAATCCAAATTGGTCTGCGCTTCTGGTTCGATTGACCAAAGAAAAGGAACCGACCTGTTTCTGCGCGTCGCAGAGAAAGTACGAAGTGTCGACCGAGACGGAACCGTGCATTTTGTTTGGGTGGGGGGACGTTCCGACCTACTTAAGCGCACTCGGAGCGAGATTGACCCGTCGTTGCGTGCATTCGTACACTTTATCGGGCCCAGACCCGTCCTTACCCCGTATTACGACGCCTCGGACATTTTCTTGTTGACGTCCCGTGAGGATCCCTTCCCGCTTGTTATGCTCGAAGCAGCTTCCAGAGAGCGCCCGATTTTGTGCTTCGCGAACTCAGGTGGCGCGGCGGAATTCGTGGAGAATGGCGCGGGACTCATGGTGCCTGACTTTGACGCCGAGAAAATGGCTGACGAGGTGATGCGCCTGCTCTCGGCCCCTGAGCTCAGTCAGCAAATTGGGACGGCCGCCCGGCGTAAGGTAATGAATCGACATTTGCTGCATCTGGCTGCACCCGAAATCGCTCAAGTGATTCAAGAGAGATTGCGCTGTTCGGAGCAGCCGGTAGATTTCTAGAAGCCTACAGAGCATTCGCTGCCTATTCTCGCAGTTTCCTGCATCGGGCCCCGATGTGCTGGCCAGGATGCAGTACTTTGCACCTCCGTATTTCTGTGTGGCGATACCACTTCGCGCCGCGGTCACAAGCAACAAGAAGTCCCACACGCCGTCTCATCCGACGAGCCAAACCGGCATATGGGATACTGTCCCGTGATGCGGTCACCAGAAGAAGCGCGGAGTGTCCCTGAAAATGAGCACGCGACGTGATGTTACTTGGTTGTCCGTTCTCTGCTGGTCGGCGTGTTTCGGACTTTGTCCGCCTCGCTTAGCAGCACAAACTCAAGCGGGTTCACAAAAGCTCCTCCCTGAACAGATCTGCCCTCGCCCGAGCGAGGGTAGCGTGGCCGTCGAGCCAAGCGATCTGCGCAGCGAAAACGGTGTATTGACAGTTGATTTGGCTTTCAGGAGTGAGCGAGGGGCCGATGGCCAGCTGCGTTTCTGCTATATCTACGGGAAGGGAATTCAGTCACCAACTCTGCGAGTGCAGCCCGGAGACACGCTAAACTTGAGGTTGAAGAACGAGGCCGAGATGCCTGAAAAAGCCCCACAAACGACCTCCACTCACGCCGGCATGTCAATGAACGACGCAGGCACACAGTCTGCCGCTGATCCTTGCTCCGGCGGAATTATGACTGAGGAAACCACCAATCTTCATTTCCACGGAATGGTCGTGTCTCCCACCTGCCATCAAGACGAGACGATCAAGACGTTGATTGAACCGGGTTCTGCCCCTTTTGAATACAAGATCAAGATACCCCAAAACGAGATTCCCGGGCTCTACTGGTATCACCCTCATCCGCACGGCTTCACTGAGGAGCAAGTGCTGGGAGGAGCCTCGGGCGCGCTCATTGTAGAAGGTATTGAACGTGTCAACCGCTCCGTGAGCGGATTGCCGGAGCGCGTGTTAGTGATCCGCGATCAACTGATGCCGAATGCGTCTGCTCCGTCACGCTCGGATCCCACGAAGCCGACGAAAGACATATCCTTGAATTACGTTCCGATCTGTTACCCACAACTCACGCCTGCAATCATACAGGCGCGACCAGAGCGTAGGGAGCTCTGGCGCGTCCTGAACGCTTCGGCCGATACGTTTGTGGATCTGGCGCTGGTCGTTGACGGAAAGACTCAACTGGTTGGTGTTGTCGCCGTGGACGGAGTCCCTGAAGGGTACGATGAAGGCAAGTCACAGGATGATGTGGTAATGAAAATGCACGTTCTGCTCCCGCCAGCCAGTCGTGCAGAATTCATTGTTACGACGCCTCGCATCGGCGTTGACGCAAAGCTGATAACGCGCGCGGTACCGCGAGGGCCGTTGCTCGACCCGGATCATCAAGGTCCGGTGACGACTCCTCCCGGCCAGGCGGATCAGGACGACAATGATCCCACCCGCACTATCGCCACGATCCGCGTGTCTGCCGACGCGCCCGAACTTCCGGCGGTCTTGCCCGAGTCTCCGCAGCAGCTCCAAACCTCGCAGGTAGCATCGCTTGCCAGCACGCGACCTGTCCGGACTCGGAAATTCTATTTTTCTGAAGAGCTTGTCGATCCAAAGAATCCAAAGGGAGCGACTCGCTTCTACATTACCGAAGAGGGACATCAGCCCAAGCTGTTTGACCCGAACGGCCCGCCGGATGTAGTCGTCCACCAAGGAGATGTAGAGGACTGGATCATTGCGAACCGCAGCAGCGAGCCACACACCTTTCACGTTCATCAGCTGCACTTTCTCGTGATCTCACGTTATGGCGGACCATACGAGGAAGTGGCCCTTCGCGATACGGTCAGCATCCCGTATTGGGATGGATTCAGCCGAGCATATCCCAGCGTGAAGATCAGAATGGACTTCCGCAGTCCTGAGATCATCGGAACTTTTCCGTATCACTGCCATATCCTGCAGCATGAGGATGGCGGAATGATGGGCTCGATCCGCGTCGAACCAGCCGGAAGAAGTCAGGACAACTCACGTGACTCGGCCGAGAGCACGCCGAAAGGACCGGCACGTCTCTGCGGTGCGCTGACGTCGCATTCCTCAACCAACTGAGACTCGATCTGCGTCTAGCAAAAGTAATTGGAACTTGATCTGCAACCGTTACACATAACCAATATGATAAACCGCGACAACGAAGCACCTAATCTTCAATGTTCAATCTCTGAAAATCCGTATAAAACATTGTCGGAGAATCCCGCCCAAACGATTCGGCTCTCTATCATTATCCCTGCTTATAACGAGGAACTCCGTCTCCCGCCCGCACTGAAGCGCATCCATGCTTATCTGCTTGCGAAGAACGTTGGGGCAGAAGTGCTCGTAATTGACGACGGCTCCTCGGACGGAACTGCCAGAATTGTGAAAGAGGCTGGTGTGAGGTATCCTGAGGTCAAGCTGGTCTCAAACGGCAAAAATCGTGGCAAGGGTTTCAGTGTGCGTCAGGGGATGTTACAGGCGCGTGGTGAGATAGCGCTTTTTACTGACGCGGACCTTTCGGCGCCTATCGAAGAGGCCGACAAGCTAATTGCCGCAATCTCCCAGCAAGGCTGTGACGGGGCAATCGGCTCGCGAGCAGTACGCACCATGATTCAAGTCCAACAGTCGAAGTTGCGCCAGTTCGCCGGCATAATTTTTAACCGCCTGGTTCGCCTCATTGCGCGCATTGATTTCATAGACACCCAGTGTGGGTTCAAAGCCTTTCGGCGTGAGCGTGCACGCATCATTTTTGAACAACAAAGAGTAGAGCGATTTGGATTTGACCCAGAGGTGCTCTTCTTGGCGCGACGTCATGGTCTAAATATAGTCGAGGTACCTGTACGCTGGGCCCACGATCCGGCTACGAAGGTTCACGTATTCGCCGACAGTCTACGTATGTTCTGCGACCTCTTCAAAATTCGGTGGTGGGCTTTGTGCGGACGCTACGAACAACACGGAGATTTCTCATGCCGGCCGTATAAGTCCGAAGCGTTTTACGCGTTCCGGAGCAAACGAGCTAGGCGCTCATTCCATTAGATGATTGATATTACGCCAGTGCGATTGATCGGATCCTTGCGGAGGCAATGGGAAAGCTTTGCGCGGCAGCTTGCCCCCTATGCGCTTTTCATAACCTTAATTGTTATCGGTGTGCCATTTATTTACTTGATGTTTTACGCAGTTCCCGCCAGTGATGATTTCTGTAAGGCCTCTCTGTCGTTCAATGGAGAAAAGCAGCATACGTTGTATGCATTTGTTCGATTGTATTATTGGGGCTGGTCTCCCCGTTGGGCGACGTCCTTTCTTCAGGGGCTGTCGATGAATACTGCGACACTTCTGGAAAAGTATCCTGTGATGCTGCTGATGGTCGTGGTTACTCAAATCGCAGCCTTGACGTATTTTTTTTCCGTGATTCTAAAACTGACGTATCGAAGATCTGCTACTGCGGCGTGTCTTTTCTATCTTGTCTGGCTTTGTGCGCTGGAAAAGCCAGCTGAGAACGTCTACTGGTATACCGGAGCCAGTGAATACATGATTTCGATCACGTCCATGCTGTTAGTCGCGGGTCTTCTCTGCTCCCGCCAAAGCTTGTGGAAGGGAATCTCCGCGTGTACTCTTTCTTTCTTGATTCCGGCCCAGCATGAAATGGCAGGTGCATTTCTATGCGCGTTTCTCTTAGTCGGGGCAATTGTGGCTCGGGTTTCACGACATCAGACTCGAACATGGATCTTCTGTCTCGCTGCCGCAGCCTTGAGTTTGGCTGTGGTCATCGGTTCCCCTGGGGGGCACCTTCGAGCTGCGCAGGAGGGCCGCCACTTGTGGAACATACACGGCACAGGGGTTTATGTAAAATTCGCTATCGCCAAAGGGGTAGAGTGGCTACCCAATACAGCTGCTCTACTGGCGGCGGGCTACATATTTCTTTTTTGGAAGCCACTTCAAACCGATGAGGGAACAACTTGGTGTCCTCGCAGCGTTTGGGCGTTGCTCTGCGGCTCAGGGATGGTACTCGTCATTCTGGAATTTTTCGCTGTCGAACTTGCTGGAGGATCGACGCTGCCTGATCGAACTGTCGGATGGTTTCATTTTATTTTCTGGCTATTCTTATTTCTATTGATTATTGGTGGCCAGCAAACTCTGGATAAACTGGGTCGATCAGCAGACTTGCAGCTCTGCGTTGTTGCCCTTTTATTCTTGGCACTTGCTTCCGGAAACTTTAGGTACGCTCTGGAGGACCTCATAGGCCCAGCGGCAAGTTGGAGACACGCTAACGCTCAACGTCTCGTTACCCGCGACGGAGACGTCCGATGGATGCGGCTGCCGCAAAAACCCAAACTGCTGATGGACTCGGAAGTATCTACCGACCCATCTTGGTGGGAAAATCGCTGTGAAGCTAACTACCTTAATGTGGACTCCGTAGCCATCTCCGATTCTAAATGAAAAGATTCCTCTGCGGCCTGCTGACGTCGCATTCGTCTTCCGATTGAGAGCTAGAGTCCCGCGAGTTCTCAATCGCTTCAATTCCTACCCGCACCGGCACAAATTCTTCTCCTTTCAGAGTCATTTCCGTCGCGCTATTACCCTGCTCTCATGACGATGCAAGAGAGTTGAGCCTAGGACTGCGTTGATCTCGAAAACCGCAGTCCGAGCGAATGCGATCTAACGGTCGCTCGGTTGAACTCGGCTTCGGCTGAGAATCGAGATCGTAGATTCCGGCCAACCCAATTTCGAAAGATACTGTTGATAGGCGGCAACGTCGTAGGACGCGCGGCAAAGAGTAGCTGCGCCCGTCTCGATTTCCACCAGAGCGTAGCTTGCCGCGGTGTTGTAATCTCGCGGCTGTCCGACTGAGCCTGGATTGAGGACATGACCATCGCCCGCCTGTATGATCATGGGCCAGTGAGTATGGCCCAAAACGAGGAAGCTATTTGCTGGCAAGCGAATTTCTGAAAGTCGTGGAGAATCCGGGTAGAGGTACGTTTCTTCGTCCCACGGACTCGCGTGGCGGATTGTGAAACTCTTGTTTTGGAAGTTCAGATCGAGCTGAGCGGGAAGAGAGCTGATCCAGTCGAGATATTCGCGTTTGAGATGCTCGCGAGTCCAGGCTGTGCGGTATAGGGACTTGTGTTCCGGTTTCGGAGCCAGCTGGCCCGCAACGTAAGAATCATGATTTCCCCTGACGCAAAGCGCCCCGATGTCTAGAAGCGACTTGCAGACCTCATTTACATCGGGATAGTACCCCACCGCATCTCCAGCAAAGAGCCATGCGTCGACCGCCGGCGCCGCCGTTAACACGGCATCCAAGGCGCGTATATTCCCGTGGACGTCCGAAAGCACTCCGATTCTCATTGGATCGAGAGTCGTCGCCTAGGGTAGCTGTTCTGGAACCGAATTCAACTCTTGCATCGGCACGATTATGTTCGATAGCGCTCGAATAGCAGCCACGTTTGTGCGGTAGTAGAGCCTTCCGAAAGTTTCGTTGCAATGAAAATTCCGCAATAAGATGTCGGGCTCGTTAAACCCCACGTCGGCGCGAAAAGAAGAGGTTCCGGAGAAGCGAGGGTGCACCTCGAACACGTACACCTTGCCGGCATCCACACGGCACTGAATATTCATCGGACCGCGTGCGCCTATCTTCAGAGCCAACTCCTCGCATTTTGACTGAATGTTCGGATCCCTAATGAAATATCCCTGAGAATAGCCCGTCGAAAGCGCATACCGCTTGCCGTTAATCGTTCGATCCACTCCGAGTGACAAGCCCTCGAGCTTTCGGTGCATAACGATGGAGTCGATGATTTCACCCTGCTTGGAAATCATGATGCCCACCGTGTATTCACTATTCATGCCTTCGATGTACTGCTGGAAAATGACCTCCCTGCCGGAAGGCAGCAGCGCCAGATACTGCCGGATTTCGGACTCATTGTTGAGGATGTCTACGTTCCTGGACGCACCGCTGTTTGATGTCGGCTTTGCGACAATCGGGAAGGCGCAAGCCCCGACGAGTTGCCGCCACTCTTGAGCTGCCACGGACTTCGGAGTATCGAAGCCGTTCTTCTCCAGCCACCGAGCCAAAACCGCCTTATCGCTGCAAGTTTGAACGACGTGTGAGGGGTTCACCAGCACGGTGCAGCCGAAGGCCTCGAATTTTTCGCGGGCTTCTGCGAGAACTCTCACTTCCGGCTCAGTACCGGGCAAAATGACGTCTACCTTCTCCTCCTTGGCCAGGGTTTGCAGCGCCCCGAGGTAGCCAGGTGAGTCAGCTCGCGGGATCCGGTAGCGATTTGGAACTTGATATAGCCCGTACGCATACGCGCTTGCGTCGCATGCGATCACTCGATATTTGGAACCGAGAAGCAGAAGTCCGTGAAGTATCTGGTGACCTACCGATCTGCCTCCCACGCCGGTAACTAAGACACAAATTTGCTCTGGCATTCAGTGCAGCTCTCCGCCATCTCTTGACTAGGCTTCGTGGATAAGTGAAGTAAGGCAATTTTATTATCCATTGCGAAGAGATTCATTTGCAAGGGCTGCGTCACCGCCTCGATACGTAACACTTATCGGCGAACTCTGACCATCCGAGTGGCTAGCCACAGCGGACAGAACTAGGAACGCTACAAACAGAACGGTATGTCTGAACGCCGATTACTGGATACGACACAACGATCTCGACGCATTCAGGAACGTCCTGGGGCTGGAGCAAGCACACCTATCGTAGAATTCAGTTCGGCCTAAGTGATTGCCGCCCTCTGAGGCTCAAGAATTGAAACAGCGACTCTCTTTAGCGGAAGAGTCATAGCCGCGAGAACGTAGCAGGCCGCGCCGGTCAGCATGCAAGCCGCGATGGTGGTTTCCATCGAAATGACAATGGCGAGAAAACTCCCGAGCGTAGAGGCAGCGCCGTTCAGTGCCCACATCCATGCCCAATTCCCCTCTTGTCCGAGTAGAATCATCCAGCGCAGGCCTGTTGGAAAACAGGTACCCATCAGAAAGCCGCAGGGAGCCACAATCGCCAAAGAAAGGATCGCCCGTTCCCAAAGCATCCCAGCGATGTAGCGATGAATAATTGGGACCGCTGCCACAGAGCACAGGACTATTAAAACTGCTGCCGATAACGCGGGCACCCGGCTTGAAGCAGTGGAATTCAAGGGAAGTCTTTCGGAGATTAGACTTCCCACTCCGGCCGATATGATCAGTCCGGCCAAGACCACGACGAGGGAGTAAACTGGATGTCCAAGGAATATGGAGAGTTGCTGCATCATCGCTATTTCCACCAACATGAAGCCGGTGCCGATCGCGATAAAGTAAAAGATGCCACCGGCGGGCGGAATTGGCGCGCCGCTTCGGCGCCGAGTCCAGCGGCTGAGTGGCAGCACGATCGTGAAAACCACCAGCACAAAAGCCGCCAGCATGAAAGCGAAAACGAAAAAAAGCGCCCGAAGACTACCGCCCTGAAACCCGAGGACAACCACGCGGGGCAGGTTCCTAAGCCGCACTACGTTGAAGAAATATGGGGAGCTATCGAAGACTGGAGAATCTTCCAATTGATGCCGGGTCCGCAAGCGCGCAAGTTGGTCCAAAGTGCGCGAAGAGATGATTGCGCGCAGCTCGGGAACTGATGGGCATCGCCGGGTAGATAGATTACGGAGAATTGCATCTGGCCGGCAATAGAACGGAGTTTGGCCAGGTCCGCTTCCGAGAAAGGCTGGTTGCTAACCAAAATCGTCGCCACACGACCCGACGACAATAGGGCGACATGGCTCGAAGGGTCCGGGACTCCCTCGGCAAGAAGCGTGGCCCAAGCCAGTGAGAAGAGGCGATATGTTTGTACCGCCGCAGCTCCATCGTACCAGCGGCTGAACGTAATTAGTCCGCCTGGTTTCAGATGATCATAGAAGACGCGCCAGGCTTCAACGGTATAAAGCGAATTTTCCGCAAGCGCCATAGCACCGGCGGAAGTAGCGGCCCAGGTATCCACTAACGAGGCTTGGATCATATCAAAATTCTCAGAAGTTCGAGTCAGATAGCTGCGACCTTCGTCATTATGCAATTCAAACCCCGGGATTTTGTCAAAGCCCGAGAAGTCAGCGAATCGGTGCGTGTCGAGATCCACTATCGCGCTGTTTACTTCGATCCCGACGATCCGCTGGAAGCGGTTCGCTGCGCAATTGATGACGTCACGCCCTCCTCCGACGCCAATGATGGCTGCCGTGCCTCCCGCTCGCAACTCAGCTCCTAACGAAGTTACGTCGTAGCGGAGAAACTGAAAAGGCGTGAGATCGCCCTGGAAGTGCAGGATGACTGTGCCCGCATCATTATCGATGTCGAGTGGGATGTCCTCGACGGTCAACGATGTCGGCGTCACAGGACTCGGTCCTCACAGTGGGTCGCTTTCCCTCCTGACGTCCCAAGCGCGGACTCGAGAAATTGGGTTCCACCTCTCTGCCGCAATCCCCTGACGCGTGTCGATGTGGCCCTTGGACCAGATGGGCTGGATGCCGTGAATGGTAAGCGCATTCAGCCCGGCAATTAGCAATATTCCTGCCGCGCAGGTATAGGATCTTCCGCGACTCCCGCGGTCATCAGCGTAAGTGGCATAAGCGGCGGCGCTCAAGAAAAGCAAGGCCGAAATCGCGAGAACCGCGCTTGGCGCATCCACCAGTTTGAGAAGGAGGACGGCTGCTGCACATCCTGCACCGACCCCAAGGAGATCCGCGAAATAAATATGCCCGATGGGAAACGGCGTCCGCGTAAGAGAGAGACATACAACAACGCCGGAGAAAAAAAGGGACGGCGATGATGGAGGAAAACAGCAAGAAACTAAAGAATGTCTGCACGGCCATGCTCAGATCGATCGGGACGCACAACAGCATGATCAGAGTGACGGGCATTGAGACGCCTGTTGCAAAAGCGGCTTGTGCGAGCCGAGTTGAGATATGCCGCTGATCGAACCAGTCGGGACGCAGTTGAACCATCAGCGCGCCTGCGGTCATCCCAAACATGGCCATCGAAATGGACACGAATGCGAGGTAGTACCAGCAGATCACGCTTAGCAAGCGCGTTAATACGACCTCATACATCAACGTACTTGCGCAAGTTAGAAAGAGCCCTTAAAAGCTGTTCTTGTGAGTGTCGAGCGGAATTCCCATCTTAGAGTCCCTCGTAGCGCGGACTATACACCCCATATACTCATGCTGCAACATTCCAGCTCAGCTTGATGTCTCCGTCCCCCGGCGGCTTTCGAATGGGCACAGGCGGCCCGTCACTCGAGCCTTCCGATCATAGGCCATAATTCAGCCCGCCTCCATTGGACCGGGATTTCCGATTTGGCTCAATTTTTGGCGCATTGTAGCCCTCTCATGCCCCCTCCACAACGAATTTCGCAGCAGAGCAGGCTCCACCGACATCGGCGGAGTCCCTACGGCTTGTTCTTGCACGTCTCACAGGCCCCGCTTGCTGTCGCGTGATCGATTTCTCAGACACCGCTCCGCCCCTTCTCCCTTAGCCGCACATTTCGCGCTCGCAGTCCGAGCACTACCCGGTCGGCACCGGCAACGCCCAGATCCGCTGCAACATCGTCCCGAACCGGCGTCGGGTCAGGTGACTTTCTGCCAGTAACAGCCAGTAGTACCGTGCGTGTTTCACCAGACGCCCGCCAGTCTTGACGAGGCGTTGCTGCAGGCTGGTCAGCGACCAGGCGTCAATTCTCTTCGGCAGCACCAGACGACGCCACAGATTGCCCAAGTTGCAGGCCAGCAGGCTCAACTGTAAACGTGCTTCATTGGCCCGGAACCGATGGCACGATAGCCGGGTCCAATGTGTCGCCTGCTTGCCTTCCTTGATCCATTGCTCGGCCGTGCCCCGCTTATTATAGAAACGCACTACCGCCCGGCTGGGCAGGCTGAGATTCGTGACGATGAAGCCAACTCGCGGAAACAGCTCACCGACGTGGAACTCCACCTTCGCCACCACCCGCCGCGCCGTTTTCCAACTGGCCGCTTGGTAGAGAAAGCCCTTGTACCGGACCACTGGCTTGTGGCTCGGCCTTCCCACCGGCCGCGTCAGCAGCTCCGTAATATCCCGCTCCAAGTTCTCGTTGGCCGGTATGCGAATGGCGTACTTCACGCCCAGCTCCTCCAGCGCTTCATAGATCTCCGGTTTGGCAAAGGCCGCGTCCGCCCGGAAAGCAACCTCCTTGCCCTCCGCCTGTTGACGTTCGATCTCCGGTAACAGCAATTCATCCCAGTCTTCGGCGCTATGCACGTTGCCTGGACGCAGCTTCGCCGCCAAACAATCCCCGTAATGGTTGAACAGAAATAGCGGGTGGTAGCACACCGACTCGAAGTTGTAGGCGCTGCCCTCCTGCTCACCGTGAACCGGACTCTCGCTGGAGTCCATGTCCAGCACGACGCGGTCGGAGCCATCAAAAGATTCGGCCTGCCCGAGCGTCTCCCGGTTCAACGCCATCAGCCCGAGCAGATTCTCTTCCCGGGTCAGCAGCTCGGTCTCGAACCAGTGCAAGGTCGAGGTCAGCGCCGCGCCCCGGTCCCAGATTCTCTGTGAACTGATTAATCGGAACGTTGGATCGGCTGCCAGTCGTTCGGCATCGTTGAGGTCCTCGTAGCCCGCCAAACGGCTGTAGACCGACTGCCGCAGTAGATCGGCAAGGGTGAACTGCTTGTTCAAGCCTTGTCGCGAGTCGCTCAAGTGTTCCCCGATGAGCTTCTCCAGACCCAGTCGCTCATCCAACTCGCGAACCAGAATCAGGCCGCCATCGGAAGTCACGCGGGAACCTTGGAAATCGACCTTGAGAGAGGCATTGAAGGAGAGCTGAAAGGGCTGATTTTGCGTCTCACCCACTAGTTTCTGACCTCCCGGAGCGTTTTCGTCGCGTTCACACCCGCATGAATATTGATGCTAGCGACGATCCAAAGGTTCGGCGGAAGAGTCTCAAAATGGAAATCTGGGTTATCATCGGTCTTTTTCTCGTGAACAGCCTCTGCTGCAAGGCGTGTGACCTAGTGGTTTTCTCAGGGCAGGGAGATCACAGTTACGTCCTTGAAAGTAACGGGCTGGTTTGAGACGTCTAGGGCGACCGCGCCTTGTGCATAAGTAGAGTCAGTCGCAGTGATGATCAAGGCTTCGTCGTAATACACCTGGATTTGTGAGCCTTGGAAACTTAGTCGGACTCGATGAACATTGGTGTCCATCGTGAGTGGACCGGATTGTGCTAGCGTGGCGTAGCTCGTGTCGATGTCCCACTGGTCGATGCGGTAGAGCTTTATGATCCCTTGAGCCGGGTAAAGCCATGCGCCGTAGCTAGCACCTGTCGACGGATTCACGCGCCCGCGAATCCCGCCCGGGTAGTCGTTCACGGACGAGAGCTGCAAGTCGACGGCGACGGTGTAGTCAGTCCATCCCGAATTGCCCGCCCACGATTCCGAAGGACCACTACCGTTGAAGAAATAAGCGCCGTTCACGATGGACCAGGACGAATTATTCCCAAGCGGAGAAATCGTCCAATTCCCAGTTCCGTCGCTGAAGTTATCGCTGAAGAGCAAATTCCCGACTCGTAGCGATACAGGTATAGTTGCGGGACTGTTCGCCGCATTCGGAGCATTAATCGTAACGGTGTCGTTGTAACTCCCCACTGCAAGCCCGCTTGTATTAGGCGCAACAGATACCGTGCTCGGACCTGAGCCCGAGGTCGGACTGAGCCCCAGCCAAGTTGACGTCACACTGGCAGTCCAGTTGAGGCTCCCAGTCCCCGAATTCGTGACCTGGATCGTTTGCGCAGTCGGGTTCAGACCGATAGCGCCGAAGAAAGTTTGAGACGAAGGAGTCACCGACAACGACGCCGCTTGTATGGTCAGCGTCACGGGTATCACGAGTGGTGAATTCGCTGCCCCAGAAGCATATACGGTTATGGTGCCGCTGTAAGCGCCCGTGGCGAGTCCGGACGGATTTGCTGTTACTGTCAGGGTCGCCGGAGTCAACGACGATGATGCACTGACCGTAAGCCAGGACTGATTGCTTGTAACTGCGAGAGCAGTGGTTGCGGTCCCCGCGCTGACGGAAACACTCTGAGACAGCGCAGCGGATCCGTAGACCATGCTGAACGTCACACTTGACGGAGAGGCACTCAACGAAGCTTGGCCCTGAACCGCGGCGACCTGGACGTTCGAGTAAGAGATGGGCTGACTATCGCCGTCCATGCACACGAACCCACTTGTATAAGTCGAATCTGTTACGCTCATCAGTGGGTTGCCATCCCAGGACACCGTAATAAGGCTGCCGCTGAAGTCCACTGTTAGGTCGTGGAAGGACGTAGCGTCAAACGTCAGCGGTGCTTGAGCCAGCAAGGTGACTCCGCTCCCGACGACGGACCACTGCTGGACCTTGTAAAGTATGATCTGGCTGCTACCCGGGTACAACCACACCAGATAGCCGGCTCCCGTGGACGGATTAACCCGGGCTCGCACCCCTCCGGGCCAGTTGGACAAGTTCGAAAGCTTGATGTTCGTGTTAAAGGTGTAGTCGGTCCAGGCGGCGTTCCCTGTGCAGGCTTGACTGAAGCCGCTGCCATTGTAGGTATACACGCCATTGGAGACGGTCCAGTTCGCTGCGCTGCCCACCGGAATGAGCCAGCCGTTGCCCTGGTCCGTAAACGTCTCCGTCATGTCTTCCGAGAACACCTGCATGGTGACAGGGATCGACTGCGGCGAATTGGAGATACCACTAGCCGCAATAATGATGTTGCCGGTATACGTGCCCGTAGCCAAGCCCGAAGCACTGACGCTCGCAGTCACAACACCAGGCGTCGAACCAGAGGCCGGGCTGACCGTCAGCCATGTCGAATCACTTGCAGCCGTCCACGAGAAACTCCCGAGTGATGCGTTGTTGATTGACAAGGTTTGTGACGGTGGCGAAGCCTGACCCGAGATTACCGTAAAGCTCATGCTCGCAGGATAAAGAGCAATCGTAGGCGGCGGGACTACCATTGTTAAAGTCACTGGCACCTGAACTGTCGTTGTGACCGCGCCCAAGGACACAAGCGTTATGGTGCCGGTAAAGGTGCCACCCAGCAGTGATGCGGTGTTTGCCGAAACCTGCAGTGTCGCCGGGCTGTTCCCATACTGTGGCGAAACGCTCAGCCAGGACTGATTGCTGACAGCCGTCCACACCAGAATGCCACCGCCGCCCGCAGTCAGTTGAACCGACTGTGGAGCAGGACTCGGGGAACCGTAGGTGCCCGAGAAGCTCAGCGACGTGGGAGAGGCCGCGAGCGAACCCGTATTGGCAGTTCCGGAAGTCACCGTGATATTCGTGAAGTTGATTACCTGGTTCGACGTATCGAGTGCGATCAAGCCGTTTGCGGAAGTGCTGTCGGTGGCAGTGATGATCACGTTGCCGTCGTAAGAGACTTGGATCGTACTGCCGTTGAATGACAGTCCAACGTTATGGTAGTTGACGTTGTCGAAACTGACCGACGCTTGTCCTAATTGCGTGTACCCAAGGCCAATATTCCAGGCGACATTTTTGTAGAGCCTTATGACGCCCTCTGTTGGGTATAGCCAGACGACATAGCCAGCGCCCGTCGAAGGATTCACTCGTCCTCGGATTCCGCCCGGATAATCGCTCAAGGTTGCGAGTTTGATGGCAACGGTGAAGTTGTAGTCGGTCCAGGCAGAATTGCCAGCATAAACCTGTGTGTGACCGTTGCCGTTGTACTGAAGCGATTGATTCACTACGGACCAGTTGCCATTCAGGCCGAGAGGCGAGAAGGCCCAACCATTCATTGTGCCGTCGGAAAAATTGGAAAAGAGAAGGAGATTCGTGACAGAGAGAGTCACGGAAATTGTCTGCGGCGGATTGGTGGCGCCCGGAGCAGAAACTGTAATCGTCCCGGTATATGTGCCGACGGCCAGGCCCGCCGTGTTGACGGACACCGTCATCGTTTGGGGCGTCGTGCTCGAACTGGGCGACAAAACGAGCCACGGCACGTTTGACGCAGCAGTCCAATTCAGCGTGCCGGCCCCCTCGTTGTAAATCGTCACTGTTTGCGATTGCGTCGTGATGCCGACGTAGGCCGAAAAGTTCAGCGTTGTGGGAACCGCAAGCAGGGCCGGGGGCGATCCCGGCATTGATGACGAAGGGATGAAATCAACGGCGACCCAGTAATTCGATGCGTCGTACGTTAGAGTTGGGAAACTGCTAGATGTGCCGACGCTAAATACGGCGTCAGGGCCATCCGCGCCATTCGCCAGGTAATGTATCGGAGGATCATCGATACCGGAGTTTTTGAAGAACTCCCTATCCACTGAATAATGACCATTGGGCGCATGATACGACGCAACGTATGTTGTATTGGCCTGGATAGCCACGGGGGTGTTGAAAGTTACTTTTTGCCATCCGGATGCTGTTTCGTTCGTAAACACGGCGGTGCCTAGCAGCGTTCCGCTACTGCTCCACAAATTCCCAATATGCGTTCCCGTATTTGTCGGGGCCTTATAAAATTGAATACCCGTGATGTAGCCGCTATAGTCAGTACGGAATTTGACCCCGAGCTCGAGGTTCGTGCCGTCGCCGCTATCCACAGTGCCCGGAGTTGCAGTCGGAGGAAGACCCGTGCAAGGACAATCGCCAGCAAACAGCGTGACAGACACACCGTCCGACGGCGTCTCCAGGTTTCCGCTATCGTCGACGGCGCGACTCATAATCACGATGGTACCCAGGTTTCCCGGCGTCCACGTGTAAGTCCACGATCCTCGTCCAGAAGCGGGGTGCCATGTGTTTCCGCCGTCTACGGAAACCTCCACGCCGCCAACTACGCCTCCGCCATAATCAACCGCCGTGCCATTAACGGTTACCGCTGCACCGCTTAGGATGCTGGCTCCGGCAGTAGGAGAAGCAATCGTCGACTTTGGAGGTGTTGTGTCGGTCGACTTGGAGGCCGGCACCAAGCCTGGCTGGATCGTCGCTGGTTGCACACCCATGTCCGCCAGCAGGTTGACCGTGGCCTGTTGCATGTCGGGGTCGACCGGCTGGTTATATTCAAACGGGTCGTCGTGATTTGCGTCTAGTCCCCACGCCCACTGAACGGTGCCCGCACCAAAAATAAGCGCGCCGCTCGGAAGGCGATGCATTGTCATATGATGAGTCGCGGTTCCCGCTCCCGTCACCGCGCCATAATCGAGCAGCAAGTCCATTGTCAAAGTATAGGTAGCTGTCGATAGATCGAAGGTTCCTGCGGGGCGTGCCCCATTATCGAGATCCTCGTCCCACTCATAGCCCAGGGTACCGGCTGGAAGGGCTGCCGTCTGACCCGGGCTCAGTTCCGCAATGCTGGTGTTGCGCCAGAAGCGCATCTGCCCGTCGGCATAGGGAACCTGAATAGAAAGTGTGCCTGGATCATCCGAGCCTGGACCGCTCACCATCCAGATGGTGCCGGTGAGTTCATTCTCGGGTTGCCCACCGTCAGCCGGAGGGCTAAAACTTGGATCGCGCCACGTGCCCGTCCACGTGGGTGGGTCGTCAGGATCTATCTTTGCGCTGGGACCGTTGCCGCTTAAGCCAGCAGTCTCCTTGTAGCAGACAAGTGTCCGATAAGGAGTGTTTGTCCCGTCGATGCTATTTTCCCAGCGCGTCTTTTGGTAGACCTCATTGCCACTAAAGAATGCCATGTTGACGCCTGCATTCTGAGCGGCTTGAACGTTGGCCCTGTGCGGTCCCGACCAATATTCATCGTGCCCTGAAGAAACATAAACCTGATGGTTTTGAATCAATCCGCCGTTGCGCGCCGCGTCTAGTCCAGTCGTGTACGTGACGTCATATCCGTTGGCCTCAAGCCAGCGAACCAATGGATATTCGCTCCCAAAAAACCAGCTCGCAGCTTCGAACGCGAAACCACGGGTCAAGAAAGGGCGGTTGTAGCTGACCTTAAACGCTCGGTTAGTGAGGTCGAACTCGCCGTTAGGACCGTAGAGACTGCCGTCGCCGTAGCCGTTGTAGGCCTCCCAAGTTTCGTCAGCGGTTTGCACCAGAATCGCCGAGTGGCTTGAGTCATTCCTAACGATGAAGACGATGTGACTGTCGCCATCGGTATCCGTTCGAGTAAGATGGGCGAAATAGACACCCGAAGCTGCATTCGCCGGTACTGTCCAAGAGGCCGAGACGGCCCAATTGCCGCAATCAACCAAATCTGTCGTCGGATCCGTTATGCAGTTCGGCTGGCTCTGAGGTAGTTTTGCAGAAGGCGTCACGGACGCTACCTTCCTTGCGCCCATGCCGCCGTAATAGCCCATTCGGTATATATCAATCGTATAGGCCGTGGCGTCCGTATCGATCTTAAAATAGATCGTCTGGCCTTGAGCCACGCTTATATCGGTCGCAAAGCCTTGGATGGTGAGGTCGCCCGCTCCTCCCGTGTCCCACTCGCTCTGTGGATTGCCAGGCTTCGAATTCTCGCAAACGATGTCGTTCGCCATCGGTGGGGTGCAGCCAAAAGTCTGAGCATGAACGGGGCGACCGACGCAGAGGCAAAGTAAGAAGAGAACTGGAATGAAGGCGTGCCGAAAAGCTGGGCTCGGGCGAGCCGTCCGCGCGAGAATCGCTGCGACCTTAGCTGTCATCGCGATGTGATCACCGAAATGTGGTCGACACCCTGCAAGGATCCCGCTTGAATCCTAAGAATCGTTCGAAACCATTCGCCCTCCACAAGATGTAAGGCGTAGCAAATGCCTTGGAAAGGCTTGCGAGCAGCCGATACGGGGACTCTTCGACCGGGCGAAGCAAGCCCATGTTTGGCTCAGGGTCACACTGAACCGAACTGGAATCAGCACTTGCAGTACCAATCGGACCACGCGAGACCGTTGATCTCGAAGATCTGTGCTCCTTTCTAAGCCAAATGATTGCAACTAATTAAGTTACTTTGCGCTAGTGGCCGGGCTATGCTGGATAGGCTTGGTGCGTCGCCATGCAGAAATGTGCAAAGAAGCGGCTCATAGTGCGCAAAAGCTTGCCATATACTCTGCAGCAACCCCATTTCCCCAGACGAGGCCAAGCGCTCGTGCGTCCCTAGGATTGGCCACGGTGGGAAATGGAGAGCTCAGTTGGCAGTGACGCAGTGCGACGCAAGTTTTGGAAGCACGAATCCTCCTCGTGCATTGCCCTTAAATTCATAATCTTGCAGGCCCATATGGCTTGGCTTTGGTCATTTATATAGAGGAAAAAGTTTGGAACTATGTGCTACATCCATTCACCGGGTCGCGCGCGAACTGTTGTGGGATGTACGGCGAATGGCTTGCACCTAGAACCTAAGCTATTTATATTCAATAACTTACGAGGTTGGTCTCAACGCAACAATGCTGGCACCTCTCGTGCAAGAACTGAGAGGGATTCGTAGGACCTTTCTACGAATTCAATGGCGGTAGCTTGGGCGGGCTGGGGAGATATTCCTGCGGCTCATGTAGACGGCATCAAGCGATGTGCTCGGTTCGAATCACGACATGAAATCGGCACGGGCCTTTCCATTGGATACTTCATCTTTATCTTTGCCTTTCTCCTGATGGTCGCGTCTGTCGTGGCGGGGGCCGGCGCGGATATCGCAATGAACGCCAGCCTCCTTCCGTGCGGTCATGGTGGAGCTTACGCCGTCGCCAGCGCGGGTTCCGTCGTGGCAGATGATGTGCCCGAGTGAGCAGTTGTTGTTGGACCGCCATCGCGAGTGATGTATCTGCGTCAAGAGGCGGGCGCCGGTCAAGTTCGTCAGGGTATAGCCAGCAGGGCAGGTGATTGCGTTGACCGCAACCGACTTGCTGGTGTGGCGTTGATATGAAAGTTACACTGGAGCGAGTCTTCGTGATGGCCCGCGAATTGATGTTGGCGATTGACCGAGACTCGATGGTGGAATTGTCCGACGATCGTAGCTACCAAGAGCTCGTTTTGGAGGGGTGATGAACCCGATTGCAGGTAGATCTTTTCTGGTCACCGGAGGTGCAGGTTTTATCGGAAGTACGATCGTCGATCAATTGCTGGACGCAGGAGCGGCGGAGGTTCGCGTACTTGACAACTTTGTCCGAGGCAGCCTTAGCAACCTTGCATTCGCGATGGCCGGAGGGAGGACAAGAGTTATCGAGGGCGACATTCGCGACAGCGCTGCGGTCGACCGGGCGGTCGAGGGCGTCGACTATGTTTTCCATCAGGCCGCTCTGAGAATCACACGCTGCGCGGAAGTACCCAGAGAGGCTGTCGATGTTCTCGTCTCGGGCACGCTAAACGTCCTTGAATCCGCAGTTCGGCACGGCACCAAGAAGGTTATTGCAGCCTCCTCCGCCTCCGTTTATGGCGAGCCTTCCTATCTGCCGATTGATGAAGACCATCCTTTCAACAATCGGACGATGTACGGAGCCGGCAAAATTGCGATGGAGCAGATTCTGCGTGCCTTTTACACCTCATATGGACTTCCGTACGTGGCGTTCCGCTACTTCAATGCCTACGGCCCTCGCATGGATATGGTGGGCGTTTATACAGAAGTGATGATCCGATGGCTTGATGCGGTCGATGCGAGTAAGCCGCCGCTAATATTCGGCGACGGCCGCCAGGCGATGGACTTCGTCTATGTTGGAGATGTAGCCCGCGCGAATATACTGGCTGTGCAGAGTGAAGTAACCGACGAGGTCTTTAATGTGGGAACGGGAGTTCAAACAAGCCTTAATGAGCTGTGCGAGCTCGTCCTTACGCTAACCGGCTCACGCGTAAAGCCCGAATATCGGGAAGCCCGAAAAGTAGCCAATGTGCAAGCACGCAGAAGCACCGTCGAGAAGGCGGATAGGATGCTCGGGTTCAGAGCGAAAGTCTCGCTAGAAGAAGGTTTGCGGGCCCTGATTGATTGGAGGCAATCGGTGAAACGTTCCCAGGCCGAACCGGTCGAGGCATCATGAGCACTGCGTCCAGCATTCGAAATATTCCAATCACCCGCCCTTCCTTTTCCGCTCGGGAAGAAAGCGCTGTGGTCGAGGCGCTTCGCAGCGGCTGGGTCAGTCAGGGTCCACGAGTTGCGGAATTCGAAAAGCGCTTTGCCGACTACGTCGGTGCAGCACAAGCGGTCGCTGTCTCCTCCTGCACGACTGCATTGCATTTGGCACTGTTGGTTGCTGGCATAAGGCCTGGCGACGAGGTGCTCTGCCCAAGCCTTTCCTTCATAGCTACTGCGAACGCAATCATCTATGCGGGAGCGTCGCCGGTTTTTGTGGATATCGACGGCGCCACTTTCAACATGGATCCCGGCTCTATCGAGCGATCGATCACTCCCCGAACGAAGGCGATCTTGGTCGTCCACCAGATCGGCTTACCGTCTCCCCTGGCTGAAATCCGTGCGATCGCCGCCTCCCACGGTCTAATTGTGGTGGAGGATGCTGCGTGTGCGATTGGCTCCGAATATATGGGGCGCCGGATTGGGGCTCCACATTCATCGATGGCTTGCTTCAGCTTTCATCCGCGGAAGATCCTCACCACCGGTGAGGGAGGGATGATTACGACCGGCGACGAAAAGGTGGCTGCTCGTCTCCGAAAGCTCCGCCAACATGCCATGACCGTTTCAGACCTAGCGCGGCACAGTTCCAACCAAGTCGTCACAGAGAGCTACGACGAGGTGGGCTACAATTACCGCATGACCGACCTCCAGGCTGCCGTTGGCCTCGTCCAGCTAGAACGCTTGGACGATATGTTGGCCCGGCGACGCCAACTGGCCGCACGTTATACGGAAAAGCTGGCGCAGTTCAAGTGGCTTAGTGCTCCTTCTGAACCGGCTGGACATCGTCATAATTTTCAATCTTACATGGCGGTCCTGAGCGATGATGCTCCCATTACCCGTGATCAATTGATGCAGGAACTGCTAGACCGCGGAATATCCACGCGCAGAGGCATCATGGCGATCCACCGCGAAGCCCCGTACCGCGACAGGAAGTGGGATGCGCTTCTGCCCCGAACGAATCACGTAACCGACAACGCGATTATTCTTCCCCTCTTCTACACGATGACGGACGAAGAGCAAGACTACGTGGTCAACTGCCTCGAACAAATCAACGTTCAATTGCAATGCAGAGAAACTGAAGAGATCAAGCATTCTTAGCCGCGTATCGTAATTCCTTTTCTCGCCAGAATGTCCTCATCCTCGGATCCAACCATGACGCCGGGTGCCTGCGGCAACGAGTTGTCCAGCTCTTCTCAACCTGCACCACCCCTGACTTCGCGCCACCCTACGGAGAGGCATAGTTACGGAGAGATCCTGAAGTCATCGGCCTTGATAGGCGGATCCTCGCTGTTCAACATCGCAATCGGAATCTTTCGTACCAAAGTCATAGCACTTCTTCTTGGCCCCGCTGGATTCGGATTGACTGGCCTCTATCTCTCCGTCTCCAATCTTGCCCAAAGCGTGGCAGGCTTCGGGGTGAACAGCAGCGGTGTGCGCCAGATCGCCGAAGCCTTCGGTTCGGGTAATACAGATCGGATTGCAAGGACTGCCGCCGTTTTGCGTCGAGTATCCCTGGTCCTCGGAGCGCTCGGAGCTGCGTTACTCATTGTGTTTTCCAAGCAGGTGTCGATCGTAACTTTTGGCAGCGCGAGGAACGCTGGCGCCATATGCCTATTGTCTCTCGCCGTATTTTTCACCCTGGTGTCGAACGGTCAAGGCGCACTGATCCAGGGAATGCGGCGCATTTCCGATCTGGCCAGGATGGGAGTGTTGGGCGGGTCCTTGGGAGTCATCCTAACAATCGTATTGGTTTACTTCCTTCGCGAACGGGGAATAGTGCTTTCCCTTGTTGGTGTTGCATTGATGTCGCTTGTCATCTCTTGGTTTTACAGTCGCAAGCTGCGTGTTCGTTCTCCTTCCATGACTCTTTCCGAAGTAGGACACGAAGCAAGTCCCCTTTTGAAGCTGGGTTTTGCATTCATGGCAAGCAGCCTAGTTACGATGGGGAGCGCCTACGCGGTTCGGATCATCGTACTCCATAAGATTGGCCTTCAGGCAACTGGGTTCTATCAATCGGCGTGGGCCCTCGGCGGGCTATACGTGGGATTCATTCTTCAGGCTATGGGGGCAGATTTTTACCCTCGTCTGACCGCGAGTGCCAACGACAATCCGAAGTGCAATCGCCTCGTGAACGAACAGACGCGAGTCGGTCTGCTGCTGGCGGGCCCCGGCGTCATTGCGACCATGGTCTTCGCACCTCTGGTCGTGGCGTTACTTTATAGCGCGAAATTCGGTGCCGCAGTAGGAATCCTGCGTTGGGTTTGCCTGGGCGTAATGCTACAGGTGATTTCTTGGCCGATGGGCTACATCATCGTAGCAAAAAATGATCGTGTTCTCTTTTTACTAAGTGACCTGTTCTGGGCCATCGTACACATCGGTCTCGCTTGGACTTGTGTGCGCTATTTCGGCCTCGATGGTGCCGGCATAGCGTTCTTCGGCTCCTACATATTTCATGTCTTCCTAACGTATACGATTGTCCGTCACCGCAGTGGGTTCCGATGGTCGACCGACAACAAACAAACGGGCGCTTTGTACCTCGTTTTAGTCGCCGGTGCGTTCACGGCGCCTTATTTTCTCCCATTTTTTTGGGCGACCTGTGCAGGAACTGTGGCGGTGATCCTGAGCGGCGCGTACTCGATTCGTGTTCTAGCTACACTCGTTCCGCTTTCCCAGAACCCTCGTCTCCTACAAAAGCTACTAGTGTTTTGCCGTCTCGCAGCTTTCGAGTCCTAGGCGGTGCCAGTCTTGGAACGCCAATCCGCTAATGCCAGCCCGAAGTCCGACGCTCCCAACGGACGACGTCGAGTGGCAACCTCTTTTGACATCATCGTGCCCTGCTACGGCTATGGGCGTTTCCTTCGCGAGTGTGTGCTCAGCGTTCTGAACCAGCCGGTACAAAATCTCCGTGTTCTGATAATCGACGACGCTTCCCCGGACAACACTGCTGATGTCGCAACAGATCTCGCGAAAAGTGACTCCCGGGTGACCTTTATTGCGCACCCCAAAAACAAGGGGCATGTTGCGACCTATAACGAGGGGATCGAATGGGCCTCGGCGGATTACATGATGATTCTTTCGGCGGACGATTACTTGCTTCCAGGCGCCCTAGGCAGGGCAGCCGAAATCATGGACGCTCACCCCGAGGTTGGCCTTACATTCGGCAAGGCAATCGTCCTTGATGATCGCGGCTCGACCGCGGATATGAGAAGCCTGGGAAGCAAGAATGCTTGGCGCATTTTGGCAGGGCTGGACTTCATCCAGCTTAGCGGGGGAAGGAACATCGTCGACACACCGTCTGCCGTAGTGCGAACCGCATTACAGCAACGTCTGGGAGGGTATCGCCCTGAACTGCCCCACACCGGCGACATGGAGATGTGGTTGCGGTTTGCCGCACACTCTTCGGTCGGAATTACCGAGGCTTATCAGGCCGTCTACCGCCGACATTCCAAAAACATGTCACTGGCTTACATGGGCAAGTCTTGGTTGCCAGACCTGAAGGAACGGGAAGCTGCTCTAGACTCCTTTTTCAGGAGCTGCAGCGATGTACTGCCGAACGCTGCCGAGTTACGCGGCAAATTAGTTCAATCGCTTGCGGCCGAGGCAGTCAGTTTTGCGAGTTGGGCATTTAATGCTGGCGAGAATGAGGCGTCGACACAGCTCTCAGATTATGCTGTTAGCTTATATCCAGGAGTCAGGAGCTCATGGCGCTGGATGAAACTCTCCTGCAAGCGGCGCTTGGGACTTAGAGCGTGGCGTGCCTTGCAGTCGGCTGTCGCTAGGATACGTTAAGGGGCATTTCCCGCAGCCCGGACGGGCTGGCGTCCTCCCTCGGTCGCTATCCCGCATGCGCGCGAGGCCGACACGACAGTTCATTTGAATGGTGGCTTTATCCGAGCACTTGCCTGGACCGCGAGGACCGTTAGGTACAAGTCCCGGCGGCACCGCCCAGTGAGATTTGATCCGAATTCCATTGACTGACGCCCGGACCGCTAGGAATATCCTGCCGCTTCTATCCCTCCTCACGTCGGATTTGGCAGTGAGGCCCGCTGCCTAGCTGCGTGGGACGGACGAGGGCTTCAAGAAAAGCGCATGCAAGTTTACAAGATTGATCCGCTCGGGGATCCCCGGTGGGTGGAATTTACGCACGGCCACGCGCATGCATCAGTTTTTCACACGCGCGAGTGGCTCGATTCAATTCACCGGACCTATGGATACAAGGCGGTGGTGTACACGACCTCACGCCCAACAGGGAAACTCACGAACGGACTTGTATTTTTCGGAATCCGGAGTTGGTTCACAGGAAGCAGATTAGTATCGCTACCATTTTCTGATCACTGCGAGCCATTGGTCGATTCTGCCGAGGAATTTGATTTCCTGGTCGATTGCCTCCAGGCGGAAATGAACCACCGAGACTGGAGGTACGTGGAAGTCCGAACAGCCAATGGGCAGTTCGAGCGGAAGGGACAGTTGGCGGGCTTCTGCCTTGCCGACTCGTATTACCTTCACCGACTCGATCTTCGTCCCTCTCTCGATGAGATTTTCCAGAGTTTACATAAGGATTCGGCGCAGCGCAGAATCCGCCGAGCGGAAAAAGCGGGAGTTTCTTTCAAAAGCGGGCGGTCGGAATCGCTGCTACGAGATTTCTATGCCCTTTTGTTACTCACGCGGAAACGTCACCGCTTGCCTCCCCAGCCGTTCGTATGGTTTCAAAATCTAGCGGAGTGTATGGCAGACGCGCTGGACGTGCGAATCGCGTACTGGGACGGACTTCCGATTGCATCCGTACTCACTTTGCGATTTCGAAACACGACTTACTATAAATACGGCTGCTCGGATGCCCGATTCCACAACTTGGGCGCCATGCCAGCTCTGTTCTGGGAGACGATCCAAGCCTCAAAGACCGGGGGCTGTGCCGAATTTGATCTCGGCCGATCCGAATGCGACAACGAGAAGCTGATAGCGTTCAAGAATCACTGGACGCGAGAGCACTCGAGACTGCAATACTGGCGCTATCCGGCGTCGAGCCGCCCGTCCCTCACGGAAGGATGGAAGCTGAGGATGGCCAAACGTGCCTTCGCTTACATGCCGAATAGTCTGCTCGCACTGACAGGGCGATTGGCGTATCGACATATCGGCTAGATTGCTGACCATTGACTTCGATGTACGGAATCTCGCTTGCGACTCACAACCCGCAGCCTGCAATTGGTGGCTCAGGAACATTCTGGCCACCGTGCACCCGGCCGCTATTCTAAATAGGTGCCAGTGAGCGGGACCGAGTGACACAGAGTACGTCCTAGTGGATCTGGATCACAATGGCGGTCCAAACGTCTTCTCCACGGATTGCAACACCGTGCCGAACGCAGAGGAGTCAAACGGGCACGCGCGACGTTTAACGCGAACGTTGGATGAGCAATTAGTTTCTAACGATTCTATGAATTCTCGGACGACGGCAGTCAAGGAACAAAATAAGAGAGATCAAGCTCTCCTTGCCTACTACAAATGCCCTGAAGATTTTTGCGACATCGAGCTATCTGGAGAACCGTCTGCGGAGCAGGGTTTCTTTCAATTTGGACCTAGGACGCTGTGTTACGGTCGGTGCGACGTCGGAAAACCAGTAAATCATCTCGTTGGACCGCTCTTCGATGTCAGTGCAGCCTGCGAGACGAAGCAAGGCGTGGTGCGCTTACCATTCGATCTCGACGAAGTTGTGGACAATCTGCGTCGCGAGCGCTACGCGCTCGAAGGCACTGCTTCGGCGCGCTCGCACATCTTCGACGCTATCAGCCATCATACCTACTATTTCCTTCGGCCGTGGCTCCCAGTGTTCGTTCGAAAGTATATTCAGAGATTTAGTCTGAGAGGATGGCGTCGCATAGAATTTCCGCAGTGGCCAGTGGACCGCACGGTCGACGCGATTTTTGAAAATGCATTGGTCCTTTGTATGAAGGCCAGGAGAATGTCGTCGATTCCCTTCATCTGGTTCTGGCCCAACGGCGCGCAAAGCTGTGCCATGATGACGCACGATGTGGAAACGTCAACCGGTCTTCAATTTTGTCACACGCTAATGGATGTGGACGACTCTTTCAATCTCAAGTCCTCGTTTCAGTTCGTGCCAGAGGAAAGATACGTTGCTTCCGACGAACTCTTGGACGAGCTTCGAAGCCGGGGATTTGAGGTAAATATTCAAGACCTTAATCATGATGGGAACCTTTTCAGAGACCGGGAAGAATTCCTTCGCAGAGCCAGCCGGATTAACGAGTATCTCCGCAGATTTCGGTCTCAAGGCTTTCGCTCTGCGATTATGTACAGAAATGCGGATTGGCTAGACGCTATTCAAGCAGACTATGACATGTCATTTCCAACCGTGGCACACCTTGAGGCTCAAAATGGCGGTTGTTGCACGATAATGCCTTACTTTATCGGCAAGATGGTTGAGCTCCCGCTGACGACCGTACAGGACTATTCTCTCGTTCACATTCTGGGTGAGCATTCAATCGACATTTGGGCGCGTCAAATTGACCTGATCAGGCAGAAGAACGGCCTGATTAGTTTTATCGTGCATCCGGACTATCTCAAACGGCCAAGTGAGATGGCGCTCTACAAGACCTTGCTGAACCATCTAAGCCGACTGCGTGCGGAAGGCACCCTATGGGTCACTCTTCCCCGTGAGGTAGCTGCGTGGTGGCGCGCTAGAAACCAGATGAAGCTGGTATTTCGAGACGGAAAGCCGCGCATCGAAGGCGAGGAAAGTGAGCGAGCTTGTATCGCCTATGCGACTCTTACTGATCAGGGGGTAGCCTACTCTTTCTAAGTCGGCGGCAGAGATTCTCACATTGCAGCTCGCTGAAACGCCTTATTCGTTGATTGCGAAGTGTGATCGACAATGTGAGCTCTGAGGCTTGTTTCAGTCCCCCGAGTAGAAAGGTGTCATGTGGAAGGTTCACTCAGTTCGAATTCCTATGCAACGAACCAGACATCTGACGTTTCTACTGTTTCTCGCTGCGCTCGTGGCTATCTTCTGGGGACCACTCTGCGCTTTGGTGAGCCTTTCCCTGCGGCGAAATGAGTATTCCCACATCATTCTCACTCCGTTTATCAGCGTGCTTTTGCTTTATTGGCGCAGGAGGGAAGTGTTTGCGCGATCGCTTTGCACTTGTGGCCCAAGTGCGATCGCAATCTTAGTCGGCGTGCTGCTTTATGGCGTGGCTAGGCATGTCGGCGTGACAGTGTCCCAAGACGTTGCTCCATCATTTTCGCTGTCGATCTTGGGATTCGCCATCACCTGTGTCGGTGCGTTCATTTTCGTCTACGGTTGGTCAGCATTTCGGGCCGCTCTGTTTCCTCTTGGATTCCTATTGTTCCTGGTTCCGCTACCAACGGTATTGCTCACAAGGGTCGTAGATTTCTTGCAGGAAGGCAGCAGCGAAACGGCTGCCATCATTTTGCGAACAGTCGGAGTACCATTTCTCCGGCAGGGACTCGTCTTTCGATTCGCCGACTTTAGTATCGAGGTCGCGGCGGAATGTAGCGGAATTCGATCAAGCACAGCTCTTCTGATTACGACGTTACTTGCAGCCCAAATGTTTCTCAGGTCGAATTGGAAGAAGCTAGCCCTCTGCATTCTTGTTGTCCCGATCTCCATTGCGAAAAATGGATTGCGCATCGCGACCCTGTCGACCTTGGCCGCATACGTAAACCGCGCTTTTCTTTTTGGGAGACTGCACCGCGATGGGGGTTTTGTTTTCTTTGCTATCGGTCTGCTTGTGTTATGGGGCGCGCTCCGACTTCTGCAGCTAGGTGACAACCCTATTGCGCCAGCAGATCGTTCGCCCACTTTTGTTGGGCAGCCTGCGAGAAAAGCGGAGATCTGACGCGCTCGTTCGGCCTTTCGGTCGTGGGCAAGTCGGTGGAAGCTATCTGAGACAAATCTCGGGTTTGTGTTCTTATCTGTGTTCGGGAGGCGGAACAGACATGAAAGGTGTGGTCCTTGCAGGAGGAACGGGCAGCCGGTTGAATCCGCTCACGCGGGTGACCAACAAGCATCTCCTCCCCATCTATGACAAGCCGATGGTTTACTACCCCATCCAGACGCTTGTAAACGCGGGAATCGAGGAGATCTTGCTGGTGACGGGTGGGAAAAACGCAGGGGACTTCCTGCGCTTACTTGGCAACGGTCGCGATTTCGGACTAAAGCACCTGAACTACACTTATCAAGAAGGCGAGGGCGGAATCGCCCAGGCGCTTGGCCTCGCAAAATACTTCGCTGGCGGCGAGCCTATCTGCGTGGTCCTAGGTGACAACATCATCGAAAACAACATCTGCCAGGCTGTCGAGGGTTTCAAGAAACAGCGAGAAGGCGCGAAAATTCTTCTGAAGGAAGTTACCGACGCGAATCGATTTGGCGTAGCGGACATTCGCGGGCCCAAGGTTGTCGGCATCGAAGAGAAACCCGAGCATCCGAAGTCCAATTACGCGGTGATCGGCATCTACATGTACGATGCGACCGTCTTTCAGAAGATTCGCCGCTTGAAACCCTCGGGTCGAGGCGAACTCGAAATCACCGACGTAAACAACTTCTACATTGAAGAAGGCAGGTTGACGTACGAGATCCTCGATGGCTGGTGGACCGACGCCGGTACGTTTGAGTCTCTGTTGCGAGCCAACAATTTGGTGGCGGAAACGGGCGCGAATAGGGTCGGAGACTTGATTCGCGCAACGCCCTCAGCTCGCCAGGAAGTGATCCGATGAAGATCTTCGTTACAGGCGGTGCCGGCTTCATCGGTTCGAATCTCATTCGATATGTTCTAAGCACCGAAGCGGGCTACGCAGTAATCAATTACGACAAGCTGACGTACGCAGGAAATCTGACAAACCTGGAACCAGTCGCTGGGGATGCGCGTTATCGGTTCGTACGAGGCGATATCTGCGACGCCGCTACAGTCGAAGCGGCGATGGATGGCTGCGATGCTGTCGTTCACTTTGCCGCGGAATCGCACGTGGATCGTAGCATCTACGAACCTTCTGCTTGCATTGAGACCAACGTCAAAGGCACGTTTGTGCTTCTTCAGGTTGCCCGAAAACTAGGCATCCCGCGGTTCGTGCATATTTCTACGGATGAGGTGTACGGCGACCTAGACCCTGGCGCGTTCGCGGATGAAGATTTTCCAGTCCAGCCAAGTAGTCCGTATTCTTCGTCGAAGGCTGCTTCGGATCTGCTCGTGCGCTCATACGTTCGCACGTACGGGTTCCCCGGTTTGATCACACGCTCATCGAATAACTATGGTCCCTATCAATTTCCAGAAAAGTTCCTGCCATTGATGATCACAAATGCGTTCGAGGACAAGCCCCTGCCGATTTATGGCGATGGCAAACAGCAGCGTGATTGGCTGCACGTGGAAGACAATTGTCGTGGCATCCTTGCCGTGTTGGAGCGTGGGCGTGTGGGAGAGGTCTACAACATTGGTGGTTCAGACATCGTCGACAATCTGAGCATGGCTCGGCGCCTGCTGCAGTTGATGGGCAAGCCAGAATCTCTGCTCTCCTATGTCAAAGATCGGCCGGGCCACGACCGGCGCTATGCCCTGAAGTGCGAGAAGATGGAGCGTGATCTCGGGTGGAAGCCGGCGATTTCACTCGACGATGGTTTGCGTCAAACGATCGGCTGGTACAACAACCACGGCGAATGGCTGCGGGGGGTTCGCGGTGGGGAGTATCGCTCCTACTACGAGAAATACTACGAGAATCGCGATGCTTCCCTGCGAGCGATCGGAGAACCGGTATCGGAACCCACAGCGGGTTGACCTCGGTTAGTGCGCATCCCGTGCCACCGCCAGTTCGCTTCGTTCACTCACTCTGTGCGGATTCCAAAAGACGGTGTTTCTTTGCAATGGCTTGAGACAGCTCTTCCAGGCGTCTGGGAGGTTCGCCCGAACGTCTACCGGGATGCCCGGGGCTTCTTTCTAGAGGCTTACCACCAGGCAAAATTCGCCGAACTGGGCATCACCGCTAGGTTCGTTCAAGACAACCACTCCTGTTCATCCAAGAACACACTCCGCGGATTGCATTATCAGCTCGTCCACCCGCAGGCCAAGCTATGCCGCGTCGTCGATGGCGAAGTCCTTGACGTGGCTGTCGACATACGTGCGGGCTCGCCCACCTTCGGAAAGTGGATCAGCGTGCTCCTCTCGGCAAACGAGCAGAATCAAATCTACATCCCCGTTGGATTTGCACACGGGTTTCTGGCGCCGACGGATGGCGTACAGTTCCTTTACAAGTGTAGCGATTTCTACGATCCCGGAGACGAGCACGGGATCAGATGGAACGATCCGGATTTGGGCATCCAGTGGAATGTCGCGAATCCCCTAATCTCGGAGAAGGATTCGAGATATTCTAAGCTCGCGGACGTTCCTCGCAAATTCCTACCGCATTATTCCGTGGAATGAAGCCTAAGATTCTGCTGACGGGTAAGAACGGCCAAGTCGGGTCGGAACTAGAGCGGGTTCTTGCCGCTTCAAGCGAATTGTTGGCCATGGGCCGGCAAGAACTGGATCTTTCTCGCCCCGAACGCATCCGCACAGCAATCAGAGACGTCCGGCCCCAACTGATCGTCAATACCGCAGCGTACACGGCCGTCGACCAAGCAGAGGGCGACGAAGCCACGGCTCACGCTGTGAACGCAGAAGCTCCGGTTGTGATGGCCGAGGAGGCGAAGAAGATCGGCGCGGCTCTGATCCATTATTCAACCGACTATGTCTTCGATGGTCGAAAAGGCAGCCCGTACACCGAAGACGATCCGCCGAATCCGATCAGCGTATACGGCAAGACGAAGTTGGCTGGCGAGCAGGGAATCGAGAAGGTAGGTGGTCTGTATCTCATCTTTCGAACGGCTTGGGTGTATGGCACGCGAGGCAAGAATTTCCTGCTTACGATTCTACGACTTGCCGCCGAGCGGGAGGAACTTCGAATTGTCTCGGATCAGATCGGCGCCCCTACCTGGAGCCGTGCAATCGCGCTCGCTACGTCGAAGATCATCACGCAGGAGTGGACCCGCTGCCAAGGCGCCTTGCCGTTTTCGAGGTGCAGCGGAATCTATCACATGACGGCAGCTGGCCAGTCGAACTGGTGGGAATTTGCCAAAGCGATTGTCGACGACGTGCAGCATGCTCCCCATGACGCTGCGTGGCTCAGGGCAGCCACTAGCGGACGTCCGCTAATCGTCAAGCGCATTTCTCCGATCGCAACGGCGGAGTATCCGACTCCGGCGCGGCGTCCTGCCTATTCTGTCCTATCGAATCTTCGGCTCAATCAAACGTTTGATGTCGAGCTGCCGGAGTGGCGTGCTCAACTGCATGCGGCCGTCGCGGAGGGACAGGCATGACGTCGGAGAGTCTTGAACGGTCGGTCCCAGCCACGGTCGCAACCGAGCACGTGACTCCCACGCACACACCGAATCGAGCGTCGGCTGAGGCTCTCGCAAGCTCGATCCAAATGAATCGGGTGATAGGAATTTGCCCCTTTTCTCGACTGTGCTATTGATGGATTTCGTCGCCTGTACCGCGAAGATGGGTCGCGATTGGCCTCATGCTACACTTGGCAGAGATGGACACCGATGAGCGCGCCAGATCGATCATAGCCTCCCCCATTTACTCTGACCCTTCACCCGCTCCCTCCAGTTGGTCCAGCCGAGTCCTCCTTCTCTCTGTGGCTGCAATTCTCTTCCTGACCCTGTATCCGTTTCGATTTGACTTTGCTCGACACGTAGCGCGCCCGTTATTTCCGTTCTCCTTGGGTGGGTGGGGAAAGGACATGGGCCACCTCGACGATTTTCTCAATGTTCTGCTATTCCTGCCGTACGGGTTTGGTCTGTCTGAAAAGCTGCGGGAGCGCGGTAAGTCCAGGCTGGCGACGATTGGTTTCACTCTCGCGGCAGGTGCGTTGCTCTCATACGCCGTCGAGCTCCTTCAGATCTACGTTCCTCAACGGGACTCGGGATGGGAGGACGTTCTTACGAACTCACTCGGGGCGGTTGTCGGAGGCATACTTTTTGACCTGTGCGGCGGAGCGACGCTTCGTCTACTCTCTTCAACTGAGCGCGAATTGGGCGCTTGGCTAACCTTTCGGCGAGCCGCTCTCGTCCTCCTGCTCTACGTTGGGTGCTGGTGTGCGATAGCAGCCCAACTGCAGAAAGAGTCTCGGCTGAGCAACTGGAGCTCGGACTCTCTTCTCGCGATCGGCAATTCCGCGTCCAGTCATTTTCCACCTAATTGGAAGGGGCAAGTCTTCGAAGTTGAGATGTGGGACCACGCCGTGTCTCCGGAATTTGTTCGAGCACTCTCCTCACGCGATCCGGTGGACGCCGCGGACCTCGATGCGATGGTCGCATATCGATTCTCGGATTCTGCCCCGTTCCAAGATGGACGCCATCTTCTTCCCGCCCTTTCATGGATGCCTCAAGCGCCGAGCTCAATTAGCGCGAGTGATGTGTTCTTGGACGGAAAGTCCTGGCTAATATCTTCCGGTCCCGTATCGCTGTTGGTGAATAAATTGGAAAAGACGGGACAGTTCTCGCTTCGGGTGGTCTGCGAACCCTCCGAAATTAGCGGAACTAATGCCCGGATCATCTCAATTTCGTCGCCGTCCGGGACTGCGAACTTGCAACTTCGCCAGGAGGACGCGAGCTTGGTCTTCTGGTTTCGCACACCGCTATCGATAGATCGCGGCCGGATGTCCTGGACAATTCCCAATGCGTTCGCGGCGACCGAAACACGAGACGTCCTGTTGTCATTCGACGGCGCCAGCGTGAACCTATTCATCAACGGAAATAAGCACGATCGCAGTTACGAATTGGGCCCCGGAGCCGCCCTAGCTAGATTTGTTAGACGTATCAAAGCGCCGGAACTCGAGGGTTATGAGTATCTGTTCTGCGCGCTCGTATTTTTTCCGGCGGGTTGTCTCTTGGGACTCACTTGGAGAACCGCGACCGAGCACCGAATCGGTAGGCTTTCTTTGCTGGTACTTGGATTCGTGTTGCCCTCCTTAATGCTCGAGATTGTTCTCGTACACGTGAGCGGCCGGGCAGTGTCGCTGGAAAACATCTCGCTCTCGATCCTACTGGCGCTCAGTGGCAGTCTTTGGATGAATGCCGATCGCAGCGTTCTGCGTAGGCTGCCAGGTCAGTACAAACTCAGCTCAGCGAGGTAGTGGTGGATCAAGCAAACATTGTCATTATCGGCGGTGGGGTCGTGGGTTGCGCGATCGCGCGCGCGCTTTCAACAAAGTGGGACGATATCTTCCTCCTCGAAGCATTGCCAAAGCTCGGGATGGGTGCGAGCTCGCGCAATAGTGGCGTGATTCATTCGGGCTTGTACTACACGCCCGGGTCACTCAAGGCGAAGCTGTGCGTGCGCGGCAACCGGCTGACATATGAGTTCTGCGCGTCGCACGGGGTGCCTCATCGGAATTGCGGGAAACTGGTCGTTGCCTCGTCCAAAGAGGAAGCCGAGGAACTCACGAAACTCGTCGAGACCGGTCGCGCGAACGGATTGGAAAATCTCCGAGTCATCGACCGCGCCGCAATTCGCGCCCGCGAGCCTCACATCGAGGGCTACCAGGCTATCGAAGTTCCATCCACTGGAATGGTTTCGAGTGAAGACCTCGTTAAGTCCTACGCTCGGGTCGCTGCCGATCAAGGCGCAAATATTGTGACCGGTGCGAAGGTCGAGCGACTCGAACCGACGAGCGGCGCGATCCGCGTGACTTCGACCGCCGGTGAAATCGAAACGCGCTGCTTGATAAATAGCGCCGGCTTGTTTGCAGACGAAGTCGCTGCAATGCTCGGTTCGAAAATGGCGGAGCACAAGATCTATCCGGTCCGCGGGGATTACTGCGAAATCGTGCGCGGGAAGCGAGATTTGGTTTGCGGGCTCGTTTATCCGATGCCCCACGCAGATGGACTCAGTCTTGGCACACACTTCACACGCACTTTGTGGGGAAATGTCCTCATCGGTCCGACAGCTCGCTACATCGAGGACAAGAACGATTATGAAAGCAATCGGGAGACACTCGAGGAATTTGCGCGACACGCTAAACTGCTGCTTCCCGAGATCGACGCCGCCGATTTAGTCCCGGCGCACTCGGGAATTCGTGCGAAACTGATTCCGCCGCCGGATGCCCATTCGCCGAAACCTCAAACCAAAGGCACGGCGGACTTCATCATCAAGCGCGATCCGGAATTTCCCGGGGTTGTGCAGCTCATTGGGATTGAATCGCCCGGACTAACTTCAGCTCCAGCGATTGCCGAACACGTCGGCGAACTCGTGAACGAAATTCTTGGGTGAATCGGGCGAGGAGCGGCGTAACGCCGGTTTCTAATTGGCAGGAATTGTCACAGTGACGGGAACTGACTGGGTACTTACCGCATTTTCGGAATCAACTGCCGTTACCGCATAGACGTAGGTCTGACCGTTGGCCACCAAGCTGTCGGTATAACTTGTTGCTGTGTCGATCGCGGCGGTCAGCTTCGACAGATTGCTGGGTGCCGGGACACGATCAAGACATCTCTCGCCTTCCAGGATGGTTCAAATCCGCAAAACAAATCACCGACGGTTATCTCGCGAAGCTCGGTAAAGCGAACGGTACAACTCTTGCAGCGCTGGATGGAAGAATTCCAAGGGATTTTCTGATGCCCCAACCAAGTAATGTCGCTCGACGAGAGACTCTTTCGTCACAGACTACGGGCGAGCCCGCACGTCGAGCATGTATCGTTTCGCCTCCCCACCTCGGCATTCCGCGAACGCTGGTTCAAGCCGCGAGTTATACTCCGCTCACAAACGGACTGGTCTGACAGAACGAATTGCCTTTGCGAATCTCAGTAATCGGTTGCGGCTATGTGGGTCTGGTAACGGGAGCATGCCTCGCCGAAATCGGGCACCAAGTGGTGTGCGCTGATAAGAATGATTCGATCATCAGCGCCTTGAAAGCCGGGAAATCCCCCATCTATGAGCCGCACCTCGATGGAATCCTGGCCCGGTGCAGCCGCGAATGCCGCCTCACGTTTACCACGAATTCGGCGGAAGCCGTTCGCTCGAGCGACATCATCTTCATCTGTG
>Ga0335079_10000165_pt1 | contig 77384 bp, 71 predicted proteins | sample Lox_Sample_33_FD_206719 | JGI IMG/M metagenome (GOLD analysis project Ga0335079, IMG submission 206719) | Soil microbial communities from Loxahatchee National Wildlife Refuge, Florida, United States - Lox_Sample_3.3 | ecosystem: Environmental > Terrestrial > Soil > Wetlands | place: USA...
GAGGATGCATGCGGAAAATTCTCCCCGTGCTCGCCATCGTGCCGCTGATCACCGGCACCGCTATGGCGGCCCAGCCCCTCACCGACAACCAGATGGATACGGTAATTGCTGGCATTGCCAATCTCCCTCTTTATGGCCCTGGCATCAACCTTGGTGGCTCTGATGCCCTCAGCAATGCCCAAGCCGCATCGCAGAGTGCCACTCCTACTCCCACTCCTACCCCCGGTTTTACTGCTTATCCTTCGATCCCAACTCGCCCTGTGGCGAGTGTATCAACCTCCCGCCGCCTCCACCGCCCGCGCCGCCGCCTACTCCGACGCAACAGTTTTCCAGCCTGTTGTCATCTAACGGCATCGGTCTTCGTTGAGGAGGATGCATGCGGAAAATTCTTCTTGTGCTGACTGCGGCGACAATTATGGCCGGTACTGCCGTCGCGGGGGAGCCGCTCACAGATCACCAGATGGACGGGGTGACTGCAGGCTTCGAGGTGTTTTCCGGCCCGACCCCTGGCGAGCCGCAGGTGCTGCAAGCGCTCGCCCCGACGGTGACGTCCACGGCTACGCCCACTCCTACTCCGGCTCCTACTCCTGCGCCCACTTCCACCGTTTCTGGTCCTCCCTGTGAATGCAACCCCGGCGCTGCTTATGATCCCCCCGACCCGGCCGCCCTCGCACCGCTCGTCGCCGCTGCCCAAGCCGCCGCTCCGCCTCCCCCACCTACTCCCACGCAACAATTTTCCACCCTGTTGTCAACCAACGGCATCGGTCTTCGTTGAGGAGGATGAGATGCGGAAAATTCTTCTTGCACTGACTGCGGCGACAATTATGGCCAGCACCGCCGTCGGAGGGGAGCCGCTTACCGATCAGCAGATGGACGCGGTAATTGCTGGCGCAGCCAATTTCCCTCCTCTTTATGGCCCTGGCATCAACCTTGGTGGCTCTGATGCCCTCAGCAATGCCCAAGCCGCATCGCAGGGTCCTCCCACTCCTACCCCCGGTTTTACTGCTTACAATGGCTGTTACCCTGACTGTAACTTCCCCCCGCCGCCGCCGCCACCGCCTCCGCCGCCTACTCCCACGCAACAATTTTCGATCCTTTTGTCAACGAACGGCATCGGCCTTCGATAGGGAGGATGGCATGCGGAAAATTCTCCCCGTATTCGGCGCCGTGCTCCTGATGACCGGCACCGCGATGGCGGCCCAGCCCCTCACCGACAACCAGATGGACGCGGTCACCGCCGGGGCGTCCGGCCCTAATTCCGGCGGGGGGCCTGGAACTGTCGTGGCCTTGGGCAACTTCCTCACCTTCTGCCCGCCTGGCGGCTGTCCGCCGCCTCCGCCACCGCCCAACGCCCCACCTTCGGCTCAATTCTCATATATTTTGACCATCAACGGCATTGGCCTTTCAACCAACGGCACTGGCGTTCCTACCAACGGCACTGACCTTCCAACCAACGGCATCAGCCTTCAGGCGCTGCTGGTGAGACCATGAAAAGCCTCCTTGCTGGCCTGACCAGTCTGCCGTTTATCGCTGGCTTCGCGTTAGCAGCACAGCCTGTGCCGCTTAATGACGTGCAAATGGATGCGGCAATTGCCGGAGCCAACGCTTCAAATGCTGTTCTCAACCCCATCACCGTAAATGATCCTAATCCCATAACCTCTTCCTGTAGTTTTATTCGCCCCTGCACTGTTACTAGTACTGCCGTTTATCCCGCCCCTGGCGTTTATAATGGCTGTGTTGATTGCAATTTCCCCCCTCCTCCGCCGCCTCCACCACCCCCACCTACTCCCACGCAACAATTTTCCAGCCTGTTGTCATCCAACGGCATCGGTCTTCGTTGAGGAGGATGAGATGCGGAAAATTCTTCTTGCACTGACCGCGGCGACAATTATGGCCGGCACTGCCGTCGCAGGGGAGCGGCTAACCGATCAGCAGATGGACAAGGTTGCGGCTGGGTTTACTGCCTGCTCAGTATCGCAGTGCCTTCCAAGTCCGACCCAAACTGGCCCTATAATTGTGGACAATCCTTTTCAGCCGGTCGTTCTCTCGTCGTATCCAAGGGAGCCCTCGCTACCTTTGGCCGTGTCGTCTGGGGTGATTGGATTACTAAGCACCAGAGAACTAGCCTTGCCGACTGTTCCGTAAAGCACGTGGCCCTTGCAGTGCTAACTGCGGGACCTTCATCACCTTCTGTGCTGGCCCCTGTCCGCCGCCCGCGCCACCGCCCAACGCGCCGCCCTCGGCTCAATTTTCATATGTTTTGACGATCAACGGCATCGGTCTTCGTTAGGATCAAGTGCTGAAATTTTTTGTTTCGCGCGCCTGAGCGGATCGACGCGAAAATTGCGCGCGCAAGTGCCCCCGCTGCCCGGTGGCGCGGGCTCCAGTGGGTCACGCTGATCGGTCGCTGGCGCGAGCTGCGATTCGGGCTTGCGTGGGGATGTCCATCAGTCCTTCGCGGGCATCACGCCGGCATCACTCAGGAGCCCGTCAGCGATGTCTTGCCACTCTTGGCCGGTCGCAAGTCGTTCGCCTTGGATCGTTCGTCTCTCTGATCTATCTTCACGACCGTGGACACCACGGATGCATCCTCACCGCCTTCCGCGCCCGGCACGGCCGAGCCGAAGGAGGCGGCCCGCTCCCGGCACCTCGACTTAGGTGCGTGGCTCGCGCGGTACCACGCCTGGGCGGCGATCGGCAGCGCCATCGAACGCGAGCTGCGCACCAGCGAAATCGCGCTTCTCGTGGTGAGTGCGGTGCTGGGCGCCGTGGTCGGCCTCGGCGTGGTGGCGGTCGAATGGGTCGTGCAGATTCTGCACCAGATCAATTTCGGGATCGCCGCCGAAGAGCACCTGAGCATCGGAACGGGGCTCGCCTGGTGGCGAGTGCTCGTGGTGCCCGCCGTCGGCGGCTTGCTTTCCGGCACGGTCGCGGCGCTTATCCGCCGCTCCCGCAAGCGTGAAACCGTGGACGCGATCGAGGCCAACGCGCTCTTCGGTGGCCGGATGTCGCTCACCGACAGCGCGGCGCTCACTCTCCTGACCATGATCTCTTCGGGTTTCGGCGCATCGGTCGGGATGGAGGCCGGGTTCACCCAGCTTGGCTCCGGCACGGCCTCGCGGCTGGGACAAGCGCTGGGAATGCGCCGGGGCGATCTGCGCACCCTGGTCGGCTGCGGCGCCGCCGCCGCCATCGCCGCCGCCTTCAATGCGCCGCTCGCCGGCGCGTTCTACGCCTTCGAGCTGGTGATCGGCAGCTATTCTCCTGCGGTGCTGGCACCGATCAGTCTCGCGGCGTTGGCGAGCACCTTGGTGGTGCGCGAAGGCTTCCATGAGGAGAGCATCTTCTCGGTCGAGCGCGTGATCCACATCACCGGCCTCGACTACGTGCTCTTCTCGGTGCTTGGCGTCGTGGCCGCCGTAATCGCCATCGCCACCATGCTTGGGGTCACCTGGATCGAGCGGCTGCTGCGCCGCATGAGGGCGCCCGTGTGGCTCCGCCCCTGCTTCGGCGGCATTCTGGTGGGGCTCATTGCCGCGATCTTTCCGCAAGTGCTGGGCAGCGGCCACGGCGCCGTGCAGATCACTCTCGACCAAAAGCTCCCCGCCGGCATCCTGCTGGGCCTGATCGCCGCCAAGGGATTGGCGTCGGCGATCTCGGTCGGTTCGGGCTTCCGCGGCGGACTCTTCAGCTCATCGCTGCTGCTGGGCGCGGTCTATGGCGGTGCCGCGGTGGCATTGCTGCAGTTCGCTATCATTTATCTGGGTTTCGCGCACATCGAACTCGACAACGTCGCATACATGCTGGTCGGCATGGCCTCCGTCGCGGCGGCAGTCGTGGGTGCGCCGGTGACCATGATCTTCCTGGTCCTCGAACTAACCGGCAGCTTCATCGCGGCCTTGGGCGTGATGGTGGGGGTGATCATCGCCTCGGTCGCGGTCCGGCTCACCTTCGGCTACTCCTTCGCAACCTGGCGCTTCCATGTGCGCGGCGTCCCGATCCGCGGCGGGTATGATGTCGGATGGCTGCACGAGCTGACCGTCGCCAAGCTGATGCGGCGCGACGTTCATACCGCGCCGCTGGGAATGACGATCGAAGAATTCCGCACGAAATTTCCGCTCGGCAGCCACAGCCGCGTCTTTCTGGTCGACGACAAGGGCCACTACGCCGGCATGGTAAACACCGCCGATGCGCACAGCCCCGACATCGATACGGAGCAGCGCGCCCAAGCGATCGAGACGATGCGGATCCCCGAAGATACGTTCCTGCTGCCGTACCAGAATATCCGCGTGGCGCTCGAACGATTTTCCGCCACCAAGCGCGAGACGCTGGCCGTGGTCAACGATTCGACCGATCGCCAAATCGTGGGGTTCCTCACCGAGGGCTATGCGCTGAAACGCTATAATCAAGCGCTCGAAGAGGTTCGCGCCAGCGAGATCGGCGACCCCACCCTGTTCGGACCTGCGTGAGGACACATGGCCGCGCGCGCCGCATCTCTCGCCCCTGCGGACGTGCGGGCACTGGCGCGCCGGCGCAGGCTCCGCCGCCTGCTGGTCGCGGTGGCGTTGGGGATGGTCGTCGCAGGCTATACTTACGGCGCGCTCGAAGCGCGTGTCATCGCCGAGGATCGCAACGACCTGCTGCCGGAGTGGGCGGAGGCGCTGCTGGTCGGCACCGCCTTCGCGATCGGTTCGCTGCCGGTCGGATGGTCGATTCTGGGCCGCATCCTGATTCCGGTCCCGACCCTGTTCCTTTATTTGTCGGTGTTCCTGGGCAAGGACCCGCCGCTGCCCTTCACGATCGCCTTCATCCTGGCGATGGTTTATTCGGGAGCACTCACCACGCTCGCCTCATACCTCGCAACCCACCCCGATCGTCCCGTGCTCGGCGGACGGCATTAGGCCGCCGACAGACCCTCAGAACCCGTAAAGCTCCGCCGGGTTATCCACGAGGATGCGATGGCGCACCGCCTCGTCGGGGACCCAATCGAGCAGCATGTCGAGAAACACGGCGTCGTCGAGTTTCTCCTTTGCCGAGGGGTGCGGCCAATTGCTGGCCCAGAGCATGCGTTCGGGCGCCGCCTTGACCAGCGCCTTCGCAAGCCGGCCCACATCGTCGTAATAGGGTGGGCCGACCTTCGAGGTCTCGTAAGGCGCCGAGAGCTTGACCCAAACGCGGCCGGTATCGACGAGGCGGAGCAGTACGCGAAACGCCTCGTGCTCGGGCGGCACCGGCTCCAGGTATTTGCCGACGTGGTCGATGACGACGCGTCCCGGCCAGCCGCGGATCTGCGCCTCGCGCTCCGGCAGCAGACGGCCGTCGAGCTGAAGCTGCGCATGCCAGCCCACCACCTGCACTCGCGCCGCCAGCTCGTCCAGCATCTCCCACGGCAGCACTCCGCCCGGAAGCTGGAAGAAACGGATGCCGCGCATGCCGCCGCGAGTGAGTCGCTCCAGCTCGGCGTCGGTGACGGAGGTATCGACGACGGCGATGCCGCGGGCCTTGTCGATGCCGAGACGCTCGATGCTCTCCAGCGTGCAACGATTGTCCTTGCCGTACGAGGAAGGCTGCACCACCACCGTGCGATCGATGCCGAGCTTGGACTTCAGCTCGCGATACATATCGACCGATGCATCGGGCGGCCGCACCACCGCGGTCGGGACCATCGCATATTTGCTGTCGTAGAAATGCATGTGCGTGTCGCAGGTGCCTTTGGGCGCCCTAAGGCGCGGCGTGCTGGTCATCGTTCCCTCCGAGGTGCCGCGGACTTCGGGGCGCACCGTATCACAATCCCCTCCCCCGCCGCGAAATCACGGGGCTGATGCGTTGCGCGGCCCCCCGTGCGCTTCGCCTCGAATAAGGCTAGGATGAGAATTGCCGCTCAGAGCGGGAGAACAGCCCATGAAAACCACGCCGGCCGTCAAAGCGGATTTCGAGCGCTCGGTGCTCGCCGTGCCGCCGATCGCGCGAAATGCCGATTTTTCCCTGAACGAGGCCGCGAATCGGGCGCTCATCCGCTATCTGGAGGCAGGCGGCATCAAGACCCTGATGTACGGCGGCAACGCCAATTTCTATCATCTGGGCCTATCGGACCTCGAGGAAGCAGCGCGGCAGTTGATCGAGCTGGCGGAGAGCGATACCTGGGTCATTCCATCGATCGGGCCGGAATTCGGCAAGGCGCTGGATCAGGCGCGGCTGCTGGCGCCCATGCAATTTCCAACCGTCATGGTGCTGCCGGCGAGCTTCCCGCTCACACAGGCGGGGGTACCGATCGGGCTCTCGAAGATCGCCGAGCGGTTTGGCCGACCGGTGATCGCCTATGTGAAGACCGAGAATTACGCGCGGCCCGCCGATCTCGCCGCATTGATCCGCGACGGCTATGTATGCGCGATCAAGTACGGGGTGGTGCGCGCTAACCCGACCGAGGATGCCTACCTCTCCGAAATCCTGGAGCATGTCGAGCGCGACCGCGTCGTGAGCGGCATCGGCGAGCGGCCCGCACCGGCGCATCTGCTGAAGTTCGGCTTGGTCAGCTTCACTTCGGGCGCCGTCTGCATCGCGCCGCGGCTTTCGCTGGCGCTGTTGGCGGCGCTGAAGGCCGGCGATCAAGAGCGGGCGCTTGCTCTGCAGACGGCGTTCCTGCCGGTCGAGGATCTGCGCGACCGCTATTCGCCGATCCGCACCTTACATACGGCAGTGACGCTCTCGGGCATCGCCGACATGGGCCCCATGCAGCCGATGTTGACCGAAATCACCGATGCCGCGGCACGCCGCGAGATCGAGCACGCCGCGCGTGCCCTTCGTGCCGAGGACGAAACCGCCGGCGGGCGCAGGGCAGCCTGAGCCGAGGGAGCAGTATCCATGGAACACCCGATCATCGTCGTGATCGCCACCGGCGAAATGGGCGCGGCGGTCGGCGGACGCCTCAACGAGAAGGGCGCCGAGGTCCGAACCTCGCTCAAGGGCCGGAGCGCCGCCAGCACAAGCCGCGCCAAGAAGCACGGTTTCACCGCGATCGATGACGACATGGCCCTGCTGCGCAGCGCCGAGTTTGTGCTCTCGATCGTGCCGCCCGGCGACGCGCTCGCGTTGGCGCAGCGCCTGGCGCCGGCAATCAAGGCGGCGGGCGCACGCGCGACCTATGTCGAGTGCAACGCGATCAGCCCCGGGACAGCCAAGGAAGTGGCGTCGGTCATCGCGCCGACCGGCGCCCGCTTCGTCGATGCCGGAATCATCGGTGGCCCGCCGCAGCCCAATACGCCCGGACCCAAATTCTATGCCTCGGGCCCTGACGCGCGCCGTTTCGTGCGGCTGAAGGACTACGGCCTCGACGTGCGCCCGATCGAAGGCGGCATCGGCGCCGCCTCGGCGCTCAAGATGTCCTATGGATCGCTCACCAAGGGCGTCAATGCCATCGGCATCGCCATGATGCTGGCCGCGAGCGAGGCCGGCGTCGATGGCGTGCTCAAGCGAGAGCTTGCGGACAGCCAACCGCAGCTCAAGGCACTACTCGAGCGCTCGGTGCCGCGCAGCCTGCCCAAGGCCTATCGCTGGGTCGCGGAAATGGAGGAGATCGCCCGCTTCATCGGCGCGCCCGCGCTCGGCGGCGAGATGTTCGAGGGCGTGGCGCGCCTCTACGAAAGCATCGCGCGCGCGAACGCAGCGGATGGGCGCGAGATCAAGACGCTGAAGAAGTTCGTGCGCGATTAATCACTGCACGAGGGGCGACGCTCGCTCGCGCGTCATTCGACGACCTCGTCGGCGCGAGCCAGCACCGTCTGCGGGATTTCAAGGCCGAGCGCCTTGGCGGCCTTCAGGTTGACCGCGAGATAGAATCGCGTCGGATGCTCCACCGGAATATCGGCGGGCTTCGTCCCGCGCAAAATATCGGTCGCCATGCGTGATAATTGATCTCCGTAAATGTGCACGATGCTGGGCCCATAGCCGATGAGTCCGCCTTCATGCGCATTTTCCGGCCACTGATAAATCGCGGGCAAACCGAGCGCCGCCGCGCGCTCGAAGATGACTTGGCGATTGCCGAACAGCAGCGCCGAGCCCAGCACATTGAGCCCAGCCGCCCCGCCCGCTTTCGCGGCCTCGACCGCCGGCCCGATCTGTTCATAGGTACTGACCTTATGGATGACGAGCGCGACGCCACGTGCGCGCGCCTCGCCTTGTAAGGCCTCGAGATGTTCCGTGCTGCCGGTGTCGCTGCCGGCGAGCGCATCAATGCGGCGGGCGTTCGGCAGCAACTCCAGCAATATTTCAAATCGCTTCCCGTCGAGCTCGGACGAGAAGATGCTGACCCCCGTGATGTTACCATCGGGACGGGCCATGGACGGAACGAGACCTTCGCCGACCATGTCGTCGGTGTTGGCGAGCACCGGAATGGTCTTCGTCGCCTGCCGCGCGGCCTTCGCGGGGTCGGGACCGCCGCAGAGTAATAGATCGACTTTGCTCTCGGCCAATGCCTGCGCAACCCCGGTGAATTGCGCGGGCCGAAGTCCGAAACCCCGGGCGTCCACGACGAGGTTCTTGCCCTCGACGAAGCTCGCTTTGCTCAACGCCGCGATGAAGGCGGCCTGGGCCGGGCTTCCCTTCGGCGCGGGCCCGAGATAGGCGATGCGGTAGACGCGTCCGGACTCTTGCGCCCGCGACGGCCGGGCCGCGGCAAGCGCGCCGATGAGCGCGCCGATGAACTCTCGGCGTCTCATTGGTGTAGCGCGGCTCACTTCCCCTCGAACTGCAGGATGTAAAGACCGGCGTTCGTGTCGGTCAAATACATCACGCCGTTCTTGTCGACGAAGCAGTCGCAGGACTGGATCACCTTGGCCCGGTTGGGGCGCGGGTCCATCATCCGCTCGGGGTCGGGCGGCACGTAATAACCGGCTTCCCTGGGCGCGAAGGCGTTTTCGATATCGAACACGCGCACGCCGGCATTGTGATAGGTGGCGAAGATATAGCGCGAGCTTTGGAACGCGCCGGGCCGGTTCTCGTGGAGATTGTGCGGCCCGAAATTGCCGCCCTTCTTGCAGTAATCGGCCTCGCCGGGGGTGGGGCACGTGGCGATGCTGACGGGATTTCGGGGTTCGCGGATGTCGAAGATCCACGTGTAGCGGAGCCCCTTGCTGCAATCGGCGAAGTTGGCTTCGTCGGCAACCACCAGCAGGTTCCGATCCGGAAGCGGCAACGGCGAGTGAGTGCCGCCGCCGAAGGGCGGGTCCCAATTGCGGTGCGCGAGCATCTTGGGTTTCGTCGGATCGCCCACGTCGATCACGGTCAGGCCGCCGTCGCGCCAAGCGCCGTAGGCGAGATTGCCCGCGACCAGCGCGTGATGGAGCGCGTAGCGCTTGCCCTCGGGCCACGTCGGCTTCTCGCCGGCGGCACGGTGCATGCCGGGAATCCAGAACTTGCCGACGATCGCGGGTTTTGTCGGCTCGCCCACGTCGACGATCATCAGCATGTGGTCGGTGAATTCCGGCGGGTGCACGGACATATAGGCGTAACGGCCGCCCACGTACCAAATGCGATGCGGCCCGATCCCATCCATGGGGAGAAACGCGATCTCGCGCGGCTTCTCGGGCTTCGAGATGTCGTAGATGCGCAGGCCCGCGGTAAACAGGCTCCTCATCTGCGCGAGCCGGTCGCCGGGCGAACTCGAGAAATAATCCTTCTCGCTCATCGCCTGCATGGACCAGACGCTGGGCGCGTTGATCGTCAGCATGAGGTCGCCATGGGTCTGCAGATGATTGGCGCGCGTATTCTGCGGGCAGGCGATGAAGTCGACGACCTTGGGCTTGCGCGGATCGCGCACGTCGATCACGGTGACGCCGTTGCTGAAGCCGTGGCCCACATAGGCGAAGCCGCGCTCCACCATCACCTGCACGCCGTCGCACTTGCCTCCCTGGTCGCTGTGGCCGAGATAGCTGATGTTCCGCGCCGCAACCGCCGTCATGGTTCGAGCCCCCCCTTAACCGACCTGCTTCACGCGATTGCGCAGGATGCCGATCCCCTCCACTTCCGCCTCCATGAGGTCGCCGCTCTTCAAGAGACCCGGCGGGTTCATGGCGAAGCCGACGCCGCTCGGCGTTCCCGTCGCGATGACGTCGCCCGCCTCGACGGTCATGCCCAGCGAGAGCTGCTCGATGATGACCTTGAGATCGAAGATCATGTGCTTGGTGTTGGAGTTTTGCCGCGTCTCGCCGTTGACGCGCATGGTGACGTTGAGCCCCTGGGGATCGGGGATGCGGCTCTTGTGCACGACCACCGGCCCCATGGGGCAGGAACCGTCGATGCCCTTGCCCTTGAACCACTGATCGTGCCGGCGCTGCAAGTCGCGCGCGGTCACGTCATTGATGACGGTATAGCCGAAGATGTGGTCGAGCGCGGCAGCCTGCGATATGTTCTTGCCGGTCTTGCCGATGATGACGCCCAGCTCGACCTCGTAGTCGAGCGCGCTCGTGACCTTGGGATCGAGCGGCACCTCGTCATCGGGTCCGACGATGGCGGTGCGCGGTTTGGTGAAGAATTGCGGCGCCTCCGGCAGCTTCGTCGCCTGCCCGCGGGTCCGATATCCCTCCTCCACGTGCTCCTTGTAGTTGCGGCCGACACAGAACACGTTCTTCTCGGGGCGCGGTATCGGTGCGAGCAGCTTGATCGCGGAGAGTTGATGCGTGGGCTTGGCTGCGAGCGCGGCCTTGACCGCCGGTTCGTGACGCCCGAAGTCGCGGATCAAGGCGACGAGATCGGCGGGGAGTCCGCCCCCGACGCTCGCGAGATCGACGAAGCCGCGGCCGTCATTGGAAACGCCCAGCGCGGTCTTCCCGTTCGCCTCATACCTCGCGAAGATCATGGCAGCCTCCCGTGTTTGGTCCGCGGCGATTTAAGGGCGCCCCGCGTGAGCGTGTCAACGGGGTCGACCTTGGAGAAACGGGTGAAATGTTTACCCACTCATCATCGGTACACAAAGCCGTCATGGCCGTGCTCGTCACGGCCATCCACGACTTCTCACTCGCGCGCGGTTTTGGGGTTGGCTCAGAGCCGGCCAGAACCAATCCCCTGAGACCCCGCACCACCAACCCAAGGCACGCTCGCAGGGTTGGCGCGGCGGTTGCGAGCGCGCCGCGTCAGAAACCATGGATGGCCGGGACTCGACCTTCGGTCGGCCCGGCCATGACGTTGGAAAGCGCATTACAGGGCCCGGTTCGCAAACTTGCCGCCGTTGACATAGCTCTGGCCACACTGTCCTAATCGCGGCCACCAACGCGCGAGGGGACCCATGGCGAACATCACCTTGGCGGCGGCGTCGCAGATCGTCGATGTCGCACTGGCGGAGGGCCGCAAGCGCAACTTCAAGCCGCTGACCGTCGCGGTGCTGGACGCCGGCGGACACCTGGTGGCCCTCAAGCGCGAGGACAATTCAAGTCTGCTGCGCCCGCAAATTGCGACCGCCAAGGCCTGGGGTGCGCTCGGCATGGGCTTCGGCGGGCGCGAGCTGGAGCGGCGCGGCAAGGCCAACCCTGGGTTCTTCAACGTGCTTTCGGAACTCTCCGACGGCCGCATGGTCCCCAATCCCGGCAGCGTGCTGATCCGCGACAAGAATGGCGCGATCATCGGCTCCGTCGGCATCAGCGGCGACGTTTCGCTCAACGACGAGATCTGTGCGGTCGCGGGCATCAAGGCCGCGGGGCTGGTGCCGGATACCGGCGATCCCGAAGGGTGAGCGGGGCTCATTTCAGGTGCCGTGCGTCCATTTTGGCAGGCGCACCGCGGTGAGAGTCCAGCCCTGTGCAGTTCAGACGATAATTAAAGCTACACGGAGCGCTGTTTCAACGCGTGAGTTAATACATAGATTTACCGTTGATAACTTCTACGATATATTTAAAGGATGTTTGAGGGGAGCATTGAATGGTCGAGCCCGCCATCAAACCAGCATCCGCTGGTGCACAGGAACCACTAGGGATTGGTTCCGTCGTCGCGGACGTATCGCCCCTTTCCAAGGAACTGGTAATTGCCCTGGTCGGCTACGCGGGCGCCGGCTGCACAACGGCCGGACGGCGATTGGAAGCCTTGCTCGACGGCGGCGGCTATCGCGTGCACTACATTCGGCTGAGTGAGCTTATCGTAGCCAAGGCGCCGATCGGGACAGTTCCAACTGTTGAGTCTGGCTTGAGAGAAGGTCCAACCAAATTTAGGAGAGCGACCCGACTACAAGACGTCGGTGACGGATTACGAAAGGACTTTGGTTCACATGCGATCGCCGCTCTTGGCATTAAGGCAATTATGCAAATGCGCGGTACCGCAGATCACGGTAAGCAGAAAATCGCTTTCATTCTGGACTCCCTGAAGCACAGCGACGAAGTGAACCTCCTTAGAAAAGTGTACGATCTCAGTTTTCGACTTGTCGCCGTGCATTGCGAGAGGAGCAGACGCGAGTTGCGCCTCATTGGAAGAACTGCATCCAGCGCAAAATTCAAGGGGGTGTCTGACGCGGAAGTAAAGGGTTACATGGACCGCGATGAGAAGGACAAAGGGAACCGCTTCGGACAGCAAGTCAGAGATGCTTTCTATCTCGCGGACTATTTCATCGACAACAATACAAACAGCCAAGATGGTTTCCGTAACAATGCCGAATTGCAGCGCTTCATAGATCTCCTTCTAGGTAACAATCTGGTCCGCCCGACCAACGCGGAGCGCGGAATGTTCCACGCGCACGCGGCAGGGCTGCAATCATCTTGTTTGTCGAGGCAAGTGGGCGCTGCGCTGCAGGCTCCCGATGGCCGCATCATCGCGAGCGGCACCAACGACGTGCCACGATTCGGCGGCGGAGTATATAGCGAAGATACCCCGCAAGATCATCGATGCCATGTCTGGGAATTCTCCGACGGACAGATCACATTTCGCGGCTGTCATAACACCCGGCACAAAAACCGATTGAGGGACGAAATCACTCAGTGGTTTGCCGACACATTTGTTGGATTGCTTGCTCAAGCGGCTCACCCATTGCCGAAGGACGGTCTAGACACCGCGCAGAAGGCACGGGAAGAGGCCGAGAAGCGCATGAAAGAGCTCATTTCAGAAAGTTCCGTTAAGATGGATCAGATTCCCGGCGTTAAAGACCTAATCGAGTTTTCCAGATCGATTCACGCCGAAATGGACGCTGTTCTCAACGCCGCGCGAACCGGCACGTCACCAGAAGGGACGACTCTATACTGCACGACCTTCCCCTGTCATAGCTGCGCTCGGCAACTGGTTGCGGCCGGCGTACGCCGGGTGCTTTACATCGAACCATATGTTAAGAGTCTTGCTGCCGAGCTGCACTCTGACTCCATTCAGACGGAGGCGCCAGCTGTAGAAAGCTCTGGAAAAGGACAAGAGGCAAAGGGGATGTTGATCTTGCCGTTCACCGGTGTAGGACCGCGCATGTATCAGGACTACTTCCTGAAGAAGGGAGAATTGAAGACTGATACCGGGGAGTACAAGGCACCTGTCGGGGAAGCACCGGCATACGCAGTACGACTGCGAGAAGCGGCAGAAGTTGAAACGGCCGCCGCGCGGTTGATACCAGACTAGGGAGTGGGCTCGCCATGGCCGACGAGAAGGTCGTCTTAATTCGTGGTGGATTGGCACCTCAAAAAAGAACGTCTGAGCCGCATCTGTTTATGGACGTGGCCCAGGCGCAGGGAACAGTCGCGTTCCTCGACATCACGAGTTTAAAACAAGACGACTTTCTTGCAGTGCTGAGTCGAAATCCGGTCACCGCGATAATCGACATCCGAAGCCGCCCAGTCTTTCAGAAGCCAAATTTCCGGCACACGCAAGTTGCGGATTATCTCTTATCACATCGGATTACGTACCTCGATTTGACTTCTTACTCGGCACGAAATTTGTTTGCCGAAGCACATGTTAGCTTGTTGGCCTCTCAACCACACCAGATGCTTGGAAAGGTGGCTCAGATTCTCGATAGCGGGATGACCCTGATAATTTGCGATGGTGCAGACTTCCAGAGCGCCACAATGCATGATCTTAGACGATTGCTCTCGCATCACGCTTCGTTCAAAGCCGAAATTCATCCGCGCTCGCTAAAGCGGTAGAGAAACCAAGTATATTCTCCGACTGCGTATGGTCCCCAATTCCGACAGCATGCTGATCCGCGACAAGTACGGTGCGATCATCGGCTCCGGGTTCACCCACTTCGGTCCTTGAGGTCCGAAAACCGCGAGACAGCGGCGCCAAGGTCGGCGATCATCATCCCCATGGATATGGATGACGACGCCTGCTACCGAGCGATCGAAACGAGGGACCCGCGTTTCGATGGACGTCTCTTCGTCGCCGTCACGACGACCGGGGTCTACTGCCGGCCGATTTGCCCGGCGCGGACGCCGAAGCGCAACCATGTGCGCTTCTTCTCGACCGCCGCCGCGGCACAGGAAGCGGGCTTCCGCCCCTGCTTGCGCTGCCACCCGGAAGCCTCGCCGGAGCTCGCCTTCTGGCGGGGCAGCTCCAACACCGTAACGCGGGCTCTTCGGTTGATCGAAGCAGGCGCGCTCGACGACGGGGGTGTCGAGGCGCTGGCGGCGCGGCTCGGAATGGGCGAGCGCCAACTCCGGCGGCTCTTCAAGCAGCATCTCGGCGCATCCCCCGTGTCGGTCGCTCAGACACGGCGGGTGCTCTTGGCGAAGCAATTGATTCACGAAACGCGGCTGCCGATGGCCGAGGTCGCGATGGCCGCAGGCTTCGGAAGCGTTCGGCGCTTCAACGAGACCTTCCACCAACTCTTTGCCCGCCCGCCCCGCGCGCTCCGGCGCGGCGGAGCGGCGGACGAGCCTGCCGGCAAGGCGGGTGCAATCACGGTTCGGCTGGCCTACCGGCCTCCCTATGACTGGGAGTCGATCCTTGCGTTTCTGGCGGCGAGAGCCATACCGGGCGTGGAAACGGTTTCGGACGGGCGGTATGTGCGCACGATCGCGATCGGCGACGATCGCGGCGTCTTGACCGTCGAGCCGGCGGACAGGGGGTATCTCAAGGCGACGCTTCGCTTCCCCAATTTGAAAAGCCTTCCGGCGATCATCGCCCGCGTGCGGCGCGTTTTCGATCTCGCGGCCGACCCCGTGGCGATCGGCGCGCATTTGAGCCGAGACGCGCTGCTGAAGCCGCTGGTCGCGGCGCGTCCGGGCCTTAGAGTCCCGGGCGCATGGGACGGGTTCGAACTCGCGGTGCGTGCCATTCTGGGCCAACAGATCACCGTATCGGCCGCGAGGAAGCTCGCGGGCATCCTGGTCTCCTCATATGGCGAGCGAATGACCGATCCTGTGGCGCTCCACCAGGGACTGACGCATGTCTTCCCGACGCCGCAGCGGCTCCTCGCAAGCGACCTCGCCGCGCTCGGCATGCCGAGAGCAAGGCGCGCCGCGCTCTCATCCTTGGCTCGCGCCGTCGCCGCGGACCCGCTTATCTTCGGTCCCCGCACCAGTCTCGGTGAAGCGGTCAAGCAATTGAGAGCGCTGCCGGGGATCGGCGAGTGGACCGCCCACTACATTGCGATGCGCGAACTCCGCGAACCCGACGCGTTCCCCGCGGCCGACATCGGCTTGATGCGGGCGATGCAAAACGGCGCCGTGAGACCCACGCCCGCCGAGTTGCTGGCCCATGCGGAGCAGTGGAGACCGTGGCGCGCCTATGCCGCGTTGCATCTCTGGGCTTCCGACTCTCAGATAGCCTCGAGCCTTCGAAAGGTGCGCCATGACCAGCAAGCTGCCTGAACGCCTTCGACTGGACCGTCTGACAACGCCCATCGGCGATGCGCTCCTCGTCACGGATGAAGCGGGTTTCCTGCGCGCGTTCGATTGGGCCGATTGCGAGTCCGGCATGACGCGACTGCTGCGCTTGCACTATGGCAGCCTCCGGCCGGAACTCGGCGCCGCTCCCGCGCGCATGAAGCAACTGCTGCGGAATTACTTCGACGGCGAACTCGAATCGCTGAGAAAGATCGAATGGCGTACCGCCGGCACGCCGTTCCAGCGCGCGGTCTGGAAGGCGCTTACCGCGATCCCCGCAGGCAAGACCCTGAGCTACGGCGGACTGGCGGCAAAGCTCAGATGCCCCACCGCCGTCCGCGCCGTGGGCGCGGCCAATGGCTCCAATCCCGTCAGCGTCGTGGTCCCCTGTCATCGGGTGATCGGCAGCGACGGCTCGCTCACGGGATATGGCGGCGGCATCGAGCGCAAGCGTTGGCTCCTTGCTCATGAGGGCGTGGCCTTGCGCGACAAGCCGCCGCGAACGGCTCGCGCGGCCTGACCGGTCAATAAAGCCCGGGAATCAATCTGGGAATTAGCACTTTGACCAAGATGCAGAAAAGGGCCGGCAGACTGGCGCGTGGTGTCCATCCGCGCTAGACGCGGGAGCGGACGCGAGCCAAATGAGTGGTGCGCCACCATCCCGAAACTCGACAACGTGATCGCCGAAGATGCGCGACCATGGACGGGTGTTGGGCATTGCCTGTCTTCGCAGATGCGCCCGCGCTCAGCGATGATGCTGGCGACGAGCGCGCGCCATTCCGGTGAAAGGTAGAGCGAGTCTGCAGTCTTCGGCGGCGGATTGGCGGTCACCATGCTCACGACGGGTAGCCTTGGCACCAGTGATCTGAGCCTAGCGAACGCGCGCGTCGCGAACCCTGTTGCGTGCTTGCCCATCTCACACCGTATCAAAGAAATACGTGTACTTTATGCACATAAATACTTGTCTTGCTCGCGGCATATGTGTATCGTAATACACATGAACAGCCGAGACATAATCCGCAAGATCGAACAGGATGGCTGGCACCTTGTCGCCATCAGGGGTGACCACCACCAGTTCAAGCACCCGACGAAGCCGGGCAAAGTCACGGTCCAGCATCCTCGGAAAGATGTCCCGAAAGGGACCGTGAGGAGCATCGAGCGGCAGTCCGGTTTGAGGTTACGGAGGTAGGAGCAGCGACCATGACAACTGTCTTTTTCCCCGCGATCATCGAGCGAGCCGACACCGAAGGATACGGGGTCTTCTTCCCCGATCTTCCGGGATGCGTCAGCGGGGGCGATACGATCCAACACGCGGCCGATCAGGCGCGCGAAGCGCTGGAGTTCCATGTCTCCGCCATGGTGGAGGATGGTGACACGATCCCAACGCCGACACCGTTTGAAAATATTCCAGTCGATCCCGACGTGAACGAAGCCGCTCGAGTGTTGGTCCCGGTCTCGATCACATCGGACCGGTCGGTGCGCGTGCAGATAACGCTCCCCGAAGACTTAATCGAGCAGATCGACAAGGTGGCGCGGAACCGATCACGGTTTCTCGCCGATGCGGCGCGCAGAGCGCTGGACAAGGCGGAGTGAACGCGCGGCGCAGAAACCACTTGCGCTAGAGACGGGCAAGGGTTGTACTACTCCCCCATTTGGTCTTTTGGGGGCGGACATTGAAACGGCGCGAGTTCATCACTCTTATCGGCAGCGCAGCGGTAGCGCTCAGCGCCAGCACCGGCAGCGCGCAGCAGCGGCGTCTGTTTGACAGTCACTGCCACATCATCGATCAACGTTTTCCCATAGTGCCGAACCAGGGCTACACGCCGCCGGACTTTCCATTGGAGGAATATCTGGCGCGGGTTAAGCCGCTCGGCGTGGTGGCGGGCGCCATTGTTTCCGGTTCTTTCCAGGCCAATGATCAAACATACCTGATCGACACGCTGGGTAAGCTCGGCCCTAGTTGGGCCGGCGTAACGCAAATCCCAAACGATTATCCTGATGAAGAGATTGTGAGGCTTGGCACTATCGGAGTGCGCGCGGTTCGCTTCAACGTGTTACGTGGCCTCAATGATGACATCGACGAAATCGTGGCGCTGGCGTCGCGCTGCCACGCCGTTGCTGGATGGCACTGCGAGTTTTACATCGATGCCGCGGCACTTAAGCCGCATGTGGGCCGCCTTTCCAAGCTACCGCAGATCTCCGTCGACCATCTCGGCATGACCGAGGAGGGAGTTCCGGTCCTGCTCGATCTGGTGGCCGCCGGCTGCAAAGTGAAGGCGACCGGCTTTGGCCGCACCAAGGTAGACATCCCAAAGACACTCGAAAGTATTGCACAGAAAAATCCAGACGCGCTGATGTTCGGCACCGATCTCCCTTCGACGCGCGCTCAACGGCCCTTTCTTGCCTCCGACATCGACCTCATCGAGCGCGTGCTAGGGCCGGAATTGTCGAAACGAGCGTTCTGGGACAATCCGGTCGCACTCTATAAGGTCAAAGTTTAGAAGTGGTTTCGTTATGGATGTGTCGCGATCTCTGCATGTGGCCCATCGGGTCATTTCGCGATGCGGAATTCGGTCGCTATCGGTGCATAGCGGACTCTGGCAAGCCCTCGCCCAGTAAATTTATGGGTTCACGGCCTAGTCTCCGCCGATACCCGACATCTCCTCGAGCACGGCGCAGACGGCGGCGGTGTCCTGACCGCCGAAGCCGCGTTCCTCCGCGGCGTCGTAGATCGGCGCGCTCGCGCTGAAGAGCGGCGTAACGACACCGAGACTTTTGGCATAGGCGCCGATGATCTCCATATCCTTCTGCCACACCTCGACTTTCATTGTCGGCGGCTCATAGCGACCCTTTACCATCAGCGGCGCGCGCAGCTCGAAGACGCGGGAAGTGCCGACCCCCGTCGGTATGACCTTCGCAACGAGATCGGCATCGAGCCCGGCCTTGCGGCCGAGCACGATCGCCTCGGCGCTGGCGACGTTGTGGATCGCGACCAGCAGATTGGCGACGAATTTCATCTTGCTGCCGTTGCCGAAGGCGCCGAGGTAGTGGGTGACCCTGGCGAAACGCGGGAAAACGTCCTGAATTCGGTCGTAGGCGGCGCGATCGCCCGACGCGAACACCGCGAGATCGCCGGTGACGGCCTGCGCGCCGGTGCCGCTCAGCGGGCAATCGAGCATCGCGATCCCGGCCGCCGCCAGCGCATCGCGCGCCCTCGTCTTCACGTCGATGGGCAAGGTGCTCAGCTCGCATACGACCAAGTTGCGCTTCGGCAGGGCGACCATCGCCTTGACCGTCGCGTCGAGCGCAGCGGCGCTGGGCAAGCTGCTCACCACCACGTCGACAGCGGCGGCGACTTCGCCGGCGGAACCCGCGGACGCGCCGCCCATGGACTCGAGTTCGCCCATGCGCGCGGGATCGACGTCGTATCCGACGACGCCGGCGCCGGATTTGAGAATATTGCGCGCGATCGCCGACCCCATGATGCCGACGCCCACCACTCCGACCTTCATTTCGCTTTTCCCTCCGCGATATCGATGCCGATTGCCGCATAGCCCGCGATCATCGCGCGCACCGCGCGCCGGACGATGCCCACGAAATCGCCGCTGACGCGGCTTTGATAGATGTACTTGCGGACCGCATAATAGAAGAGCCCGCCGTGCATTACCCAAATGTGCTCGAGTTCGAGTTCGCGGATCGGCACCTCGTCCGGGGCGGGCAGGCCTCCCCGATGGCGCAGCTCCACGCAAATCGGCTTCAATAGCCGCTCCTCGACGATCCTGATGTAGCGGCGGTTGATGTCGTTGCCGCGCAGCGCGGAATGCATGTAGATGCGAATCCACTCGTAGGTATAAGTTGCGCGCGCGTAGTGCCGATAGAACTCGATCAGCCGGTCTTCGAGCGGCAGCGAGCGATCCCTTATGAGCCGCGTCCATCGGGAATCGAGACGCTTCAGAAACACTTCGCCGAACACGCGCTCGATCAAATTCCGCTTGGTCGGAAAGTAGCGGTAGAGCAGCGGCTGGGTAATGCCCAGGCGCTGCGCCAATTCGCGCGTCTGTCCGTTGAAGCCGACTTCGGCGAAATAGCGGATTGCGCCCGCGAGGATCTGCTGTTCGCGATCGGGCGCCGCGAGGCGGCGGCCATGACCGCTCTTCGCGGGCTTGGGCTTCGATGCATAGGCGCGGCGGCGCGGGGTCAGGAGCATGAAGCCGATCCTAAGGAGAAATGACCGGCAGCAGAACGCTACACGCGTGCTCCGGCCCCAGATGCAACGTGTTGCGCCCCGCGAACACGGCCGGCGGGCGGTCGCGCGGATCGTCGTGAAGAAACGGCCCGCAACCCCTGAGCTCGTTCTTGAAATTGGAGAGGCGGCCGCCGGAAACGGGATGCTCATAGTCGCGGCCCCGCAGCGTGAGGCCGATGCGGCAACCCTTGGGCACCACGATCGAGGTCGGCCACAGCTCGACTTCGAGCTCGGCGATCTCCCCAGGCTTCAGTGGCCACGGCTCGTCGTGCGTGTGATAGGGCCGATAGGATTTGCTCAGCGCCGGATCGAGCTTGCGGTGCGAGGCGCGCAGCCAACCCTGTGCGATCGGTGTATGCGGATCGATCGCACCCTGAAACACGACCTCGGTACCGTCGGGCGCGAAGACGCGCAGCACCACGAAGACGTCGGCATCACTGGTACTGGATGACAGAAACAGCTTCGCCGCCGAGGGACCGGTGATCTCCATCGCTTCCGGCAGCGGCGCCGTCAGGAAATCGAGCCCTGCTCCCCTGGCGTCATAGGCAAGCGCCGCAACGGTGCGCGGCGGCTCGGAACGGAGGCTCAGGTCAGGGTGCGGAAAGAGCCGCGTCCAGCGCGTCCGCGGGATCGGCCAGTCGTTCTCGGTACGCTCGACGAATCTGTCGACGTGGCGCACTTGCAGGCGGACCTTGGGCTCGCGTTCCCATTGATCCCGCTCGCCCTTAAGGAAATGCGCGAAGAAGCGCTTCTGCAGCGCCACGCCATAGTCGGTATAGAAGTGCGTCCAGTGCTCGATGCCGTGCGCCTCAAGGTACTTCTCCTTGGAGGCGGCTCGCACGTAGCCCTCGAAATTGCCGCGGGGATGCAGCCCTTGTCCGCCCCAATTGGCGGCGGTCAGAAACGGCACCGTCACCTTCTCCCAGATCGGGCTGCGCGCCTTGTGATAGGCGTCATCGAGCGGATGCGCCACGATCTCGGCGCCGAAATCGCTGCGGTTGCGCGCCAATTCCTCCTCGGAGAGCGTCTCGGGTCCGCAGACGAGATCGCCGGTGACGCGGCTCTTGGGCCCGCGCGTGCCGAGCCCGTGCTGCACAGTCCTCACCTGCATGTCGTACCAATTGGCCCAGAAGGTGCAGACGATCCCGCCGTGATGGGTCATGTCGCGGTACCAGTCGGCCGCACCCTCCCAGACGCACATTGCAACGAGGTGCGGCGGCTGCAAGGAAGCGACGTGCCACTGGTTGATCGCGTAATAAGAAATCCCGGAGAGCCCGACCTTGCCGTCGCTCCAATCCTGCGTACCCGCCCACTCGATGCAGAGGTAGAAATCGCGGGTCTCGCGCGGCGAGAAATGATCGATGTAGCCGGGCGAGCGCCCACAGCCCCGAGAATCCACGCGCACGCAGACATAGCCCTCCGGCACCCACTTCTCGGGGTCGACCACCTCCCAATTCTGGTACTTGTTGGAGGAGCCGGCGGTCACGTCGGGGTGCAGCGACGCCATCCGCTCCCAGGCGCTCGGATAACCTTCCTGGAACGCGAGCCCCTTCGCATAGGGACCATAGGTCAGCAGCACGGGAAAGCGTCCCACAACCGGCGGCCGGAACACATCGGCGCGCAGGACCAAGCCGTCATCCATCGCGATCGGCACGTCCCAGTCAATCGCCATGCCGTCGCGCAGCTCGCTCCGCGCTCCGTCCATCCCGCGCCTCCCTACAGCATTTTCCGCCGAAGTGGGCACCGGTTCGGCGCAGAAAATGCGGCAATATCGACGAACCTTGAGCATGGTCCGAATCAATCTGATCGGAACATGCTCTAGCCGGAGCCGATCGCCTTGTTGACCCTCGGCATCACCTCGTTCGCCATCAGCTCCATGGAACGACGGCCGAGCTTGGGATCGACCCAATCGTGGCCGGCGTAGAGAAGGGTTCCAAAGTCGCCAACCGTCTCGCGAAAATTCAGCAGTTGCTCGACGACGCTCTCGACCGTGCCGCAGATCACCAGGCTGTCGACGATGTAGTCGAGGGTGATGGCGCTGTCGGGCATCGCGCGATCGTGCTTGAACAGATCGGGACGCCCGTTGCCGATCAGCTTGCGCGAGAGGTTGCGGTAATAAAAGCGATAGGGGCTTCCCTCTTCCTTGGCGTAGCGGCGGGCCGCCGCCTCGTCATCCCCGACGAAGATGCTCTTGGCGACGCGCCAATCGCTTCGGCGCGCGGGAAGGCCGGCGTTCTTGCAGCCCTGCTCGTACATCGGCCAGTGCGAGGCGACCCAGACCGGCTGCAGGAAGTTCGCGGAAATCGGTTTCCAGCCGCGTTCCGCCGCCGCCGTAACGCCCTTTGAAAATGGCGCCACTGCCGTCACCACGATGGGCGGATGCGGCTTTTGCAGCGGCCGCAGGATGGCGCCCTGTCCGATTTCCAGATCCATGGTGCGGGCGGTGCTCACCTTCCAGAACTTGCCCTCGAGGTTATAGGGCGGCTCGGAGGCCCATATCTTCAGCACCATGTCGATGCCCTCGACGAACATCGCGGTGCGGTCGGCATCGAGATTGCCGAACACTTCGGCGTCCGAGCGAAGACCGCCGGGGCTGATGCCGAGCAGAAAACGACCTTGCAGCAGGTGGTCGATCATCGCCACCTGTGCCGCCACGGCAGCGGGGTGCGTATTCGGAAGGTTGACGGTGCCGCTGCCGAGCTTGATCCGCTTGGCGTCGCCGATCAGGCTCGCGATGAAGACCAGGCACGAGGTGATGGTCTCCGCGCGATCTGTCACGTGCTCACCCACGAACGCCTCCTCGTAGCCGAGACGATCGGCCAACAGGATGGCTTCGCGGTCCTCGCGCAGAGTCTCGCTGTAGTCGCGCTCCGGCGGATGCAGCGGCATCGTGAAATAGCCGAGCTTCATCGCCGAAACGCGTGCCGACGGGTCGTGGTCATCTCGCTTTTTATCATTTGATAAGATCGTGGGTCAACCACCGCCGGCCGGCGGGACGTGGAATCGGGCGCGACATTCGCCGCCGCCATTTTCCCCTGGACGGCCGCGCGCACCCGCCTCCATCATGCGGACAATCAACAAGATGCGCCCTCCCGGCGGGAGCGGCCGAGGATGGGAGGTTTTAATGGCCTGGAAGACCAATCGCCGCGATTTCATGGCGGGAGCCGCGGCAACTGCGCTCTTGGGCGCGCCCGCGCTCGCCGATGCCGCCCCGGTCAAGGTCGGACTGCTGACCGTCAAGACCGGCCCGCTCGCGCAAGGCGGCATCCAGATGGAGCAGGGCCTCGCCCTCTTGTTAAGGGATCGTGGAGGCACGTTGGCCGGACGCAAGGCGGAGATGATCTCGGCCGACACCGGCGGCAGCCCCGCGGGCGCCAAGACCAAGGCGCAGGAGCTGGTCGAGCGCGAGAACGTCGATTTCATCGTGGGCCCGCTCGCCGCCTTCGAACTGCTGGCGATCACCGACTACATCGCGCAGGCCAAGGTGCCGTTGCTGAGCCTGGCAGCGGCCGACGACATGACGCAGCGCAAGCCCAATCCATTCTTCATCCGCGCGTCCTCGACCTCCTCGCAATGCAATCACCCGCTCGGTGAGTATGCGGCGAAGGACATGAATTTGAAGCGCGTGGCGACCATCTCGGAGGATTTCGCCTTTGGCTATGAGCAGGCCGGCGGCTTCCAACGCGTCTTCGAGGACAACGGCGGCAAGATCACCCTCAAGCTCTGGCCGCCGCTGGTGACCGCCGACTACACTCCCTACCTCGCGCAGATCCAAGACGTGGACGGGGTCTGGAACGGCTTCGCCGGGTCGAACCCGGTCAAATTCAACCGCCAATACGTCGATGCCGGACTGAAATTTCCCCGCCTCGGGGGCTGGACCGCCTATGACGACGCGCTGTTGAAGAGTTTCGGCGACGAAGCGCTGGGCGCGATTTCCGCGCATTGGTATTCGCCCGACGTCGCGACCGAGAGCAACAAACGGTTCGTGGCGGGGATGGCGAAGGAATATGAGGTGCTGCCCGGCGGTTATTCCGCGGGCTGCTACGTCAACGGCATGTGCATCGAGGCGGCGCTGCAGAAAACCGGCGGCAAGACCGACGACAAGCAGGCGCTGATCGACGCGCTGCGGCAGGTTTCGCTCCAAGACACGCCGCGCGGCCCGCTCCGCTTCGATCATCTCGGCAACGTCGTGGGCAACGTGTTCATCCGTCGCTTGGACCGTAAGGACGGCAAGCTCGTCAACACGATCGTCAAGACTTACCCTGACGTGAGCCAGTTCTGGACTTACGACGAGGCCAAGTACCTTGCGACCCCCGTCTACTCACGCGACGCGGCGCCCGTGAAAATCTGACCTTGGACCGCAACCGAACGCCGCGATGACGCTCTGGATCACGCTCGCGGTCAACAGCATCGCGCTCGGCGGCCTGCTTTTCCTGTTGTCGGCGGGCTTCTCGCTGATCTTCGGGCTGATGCGCATTCCGAACCTGACGCACGGCTCGTTCTTCATGCTGGGCGCTTATTTCGGGGTGTTCTTCCTGGGGCAAGGCTTGAATTTCTGGGTGGCGGCGCTCGCGAGCGGCGCGCTCATGGCGGCGATCGGCGCGCTGATCGAGCGCTTGCTGCTGCGCCAACTCGCGGGGCGGGAACTGGCGCAGGTTCTACTGACCCTCGGCCTCTCCTTCATCGTCGCCGATCTCTGTCTCATGATCTGGAAAGGCGATCCGATCCCGATCGAGCAGCCGCCCGAGCTTCGGGGTTTTCTGCCGATCGGCATCGTGGTGTTTCCGAAGTTCCGCCTCGCCGTGGTGCTGGTGGCGGCCGTGGTGGCGGCGGCGCTCTGGCTGCTGCTCGACCGCACGCGCCTGGGCGCGATGATCCGTGCGGGCGTCGATGACGCGGAAATCGCGCGCGTCATGGGAATCCGCGTCTCGCGCCTCTTCACGTTGGTGTTCGCGCTTGGCGCGGGGCTCGCGGGGTTTGCGGGCGTGATGGGCGGGCCGATCCTCTCGGTCTATCCCGGCCTCGACATCGACATGCTGCCGCTTGCGCTCATCGTGGTGATCCTCGGCGGCACCGGCAGCCTGCTCGGCGCGCTGGTCGGCAGCTTCATCGTGGGCTTTCTCTACAATTTCGGCCCGGCGCTCTTTCCCGAGCTCGCCTATGTGATCCTGTTCTTGCCGATGCTGGCGGTGCTGGTGATCCGCCCGCAGGGCCTGTTCGGACGGCATGCGCCATGATCGCGCGCGGCGCCGCGGCGCTCGCGGCACTGTTGCTGCTGGCGACAGTCCCGCTCTGGGTCGCGAACGGCTTCTACGTCAATATTGTGAGCCAGATTCTGATTTACGCGATCCTGGCGCTCAGCCTCAACGTCCTCGTGGGCTATGGCGGCCTCGTCTCGCTTGGACATGCGGGGCTGCTGGGGGTTGCCGCCTACGCCGTGGCTTGGCTGCTGAGCCGAGGCGCGGGCCAGCTCGAAAGCGCCGCCGTGGCGCTGGTGCTGACGCTGGCGGTCTCCGCGATCTATGCCGTGCTCTCGCTGCGCGCCACCGGGATCGGATTCCTCATGATCACGCTGTCGCTCGGGCAGATCCTCTGGGGCACCGCCTATCGCTGGATCAGCCTCACCAACGGCGACAACGGCATCTCGGTCCCGGCGCGGCCCATGCCCTTCGGTCTCTCGCTCGCTTCCGCCACCGGCTTCTATTATTTCACGTTGATCGTGTTCCTGATGGCGATTGCGAGCATGACGCTGTTCGTGCGCTCGCCCTTGGGCACCAGCCTGCGCGGCGCGCGCGACCAGGCACGGCGGATGGCCGCGCTCGGATTCAACGTCTGGCTCATCCGCTTCCTCGCCTTTCTGTTCTCGGGCTTTTGGAGCGGGGTCTCCGGCCTCCTCTATTGCTACTACCAGCAATTCGTGAGCCCCCAGATGATGGCGCTTCCGGCCTCCGCCGAAGCGCTGCTAATGGTGATTTCGGGCGGCACCGGAACGCTGCTGGGTCCGGTCGCAGGGGCCGCGCTGGTCGTCGTGATGAAGAATGTCGCGAGCGCTTATATCGAGCGCTGGAACCTGGTGCTCGGAGCGATCTTCGTCGCCATCATCATCTTCATGCCCGAGGGGCTGGTGCCGGGCTCAACTCGGCTCTGGCGTTGGGCCTTCGGGCAGATCGGCCGCCCCCCGCCGGCACCGGCCGCCGCCAAGGAGCCCGCGCCGTGATCGCGCTCGAACTCAAAGCCCTCGACAAGTCGTTCGGCGGCCTCAGGGTGACGCGCGGCATCAATTTCGAAGTCCCGGCCGGCGAGCGGCGCCTCATCATCGGCCCGAACGGCGCCGGCAAGACCACGCTCTTCAATCTCATCACCGGCGAGATCAGGGCCGACGCCGGCGCAATCCGCCTGTTCGAGCGCGAGATCACGGGCATGGCGGCGTGGCGGCGGACTCACCTGGGGCTCGCGCGCACCTATCAGATCATCACGCTGTTCCCGCGCGATACGCTGCTCCACAACGTGACCCTGGCGCTGCTCGGATTGTCCCCGCTGCGCTGGAACCCGTTGCTGCCGCTGCGGAGCCAGGCGGCGCTTCGCGAGTCCGCCGAGCGAGCGCTCGCGCGTGTCGGGCTCGATCATCTCGGCAACCGCCCCTTGGCGGAAACATCCTACGGCGAGCGGCGGCGCGTCGAGATCGCGATGGCGCTGGCACAGTCGCCAAAATTGCTGCTGCTGGACGAACCCTTCGCCGGTCTCTCCCTCGAGGAGCGGCGCGAGGTTCAGAAGCTGCTGGCGAGCATCCCGCGCGATGTCACCATCGTCATGATCGAGCACGACATGGACGTGGCGCTCGACTTTGCCGAGCGCATCACGCTCCTGCACTTCGGCGAGGTAATCGTCGAGGGAACGCGCAGCGAAGTGGTGAACGATAAGCGCACCCGGGAGGTCTATCTTGGTGAATGACGCGCTCGCCTTGGTGGGCGTCGACGCCTTCTACGGGGATAGCCACGTCCTGCAGGGCGTGTCGTTCCGCCTGCGCAACGCGAGCCTGCTCGGTCTCCTGGGCCGCAATGGCGCCGGCAAGACCACTTCGCTCAACGTCGCCATGGGCCTGCTCGCGCCGCGCCGAGGCGCGGTCGAGGTGTTCGGCGTCCCCGTCGGAGGTCGCCCGCCCGAGCTGATCGCGGCCGAGGGCGTGGCGCTCGTGCCGCAGGGACGGCGCATCTTCAAGAGCCTCAGCGTGCGCGAGAATCTGATCGTCGCGGCCCGCCGACCGCGCGGTGCCGGTGAAGCAGCTTGGACGATCGAGAGAGTGTTCCAGACCTTTCCGCGCCTGCGGGAGCGCAAAGAGCAGATCGCCGGATATCTCTCCGGCGGCGAGCAGCAGATGCTGGCGATCGGCCGCGCGCTCATGACCAATCCGCGCGTGCTGCTGATGGACGAGCCCTCCGAGGGCCTGGCACCGCAGATCGTCGCCGATGTCATGGCGACGATCCGCAGCCTCAAGGCGAGCGGGCTTGCGATCGTGCTGGTGGAGCAGAACGCCAAGCTGGTCTTCGACGTGGCCGACGATATCGTGATCCTGAACAGCGGCCGCGTGGCAGTCGAGGGCACCGCCGAGCAACTGAAACGCAGCCGCATCGACCTGCATCAGCACCTGGGGATTTATTAGTACATGCGCATCGGACGCTCGCAGTCGGTGCTGATAATCTCGTCAGCCTTCCCCTAACTCTAATTCGCGGACAGGTTATACAACCGATAGCGATTGTTGACACCGCAGGCATTAGCTAATAGGTTAGCTAAGTTGGAGGAGGGGCGGTATGGACGACGGATTTATCAATACGCACGATGCGAAAACCCATCTGTCTCAGCTACTTGCGCGCGTCGAGGCGGGCGAGACCATAATAATTGCTCGGGATGGAAGGCCGGTGGCCAAGCTGGTCCCGATCGCATCGGCCGGAAAACGGCAATTCGGTGCGCTCCGAGGAAAGGTCTGGATTGGACCGGAATTTTTCGAGCCACTCCCCGAGGACGAACTGAAAGCTTGGGAATAAGGTCCGGGAATAAGGTCCGGTGCAGCTGCTACTCGATACACATGTGCTCATTTGGTGGATCGCCGGCAGTTCCGAGCTATCGAGTTCCGCCAAGACGGCGATCAGTGACGAAGCCAACGAGGTTTTCGTCAGCGCTGCCTCGGCCTGGGAAATAGCCACCAAACACCGGATCGGGAAATTGCCGGGAGCGGGCATCCTGGCGGCCGATTTGGCGGCGGTGCTCGTCTCGCAGGGATTTCGAGAATTACCGATTTCCCTTCGGCACTGCCAAGTCGCAGGCGGCTTGCCTTTGCCGCATCGGGATCCCTGGGACCGCATGCTGGCCGCTCAGTCAATTCACGGGTCACTGCACCTGATCTCGCGCGACGAAATTTTTGACCACTACGGCGTCGCGCGGCTCTGGTAGAGAGTGACATCAACTCCGGAAGAGAATTTCTCCACCATGACCACCCCACCGCATCAACCCTGGAACGGCCGCGTCGAAGATCAGGCCTTGCTGACCGGACACGGCCGCTTTCATGCCGACACACGCGAGGAGCAAACCGCGGCCGCGGTGTTCGTGCGCTCGCCCCACGCGCGCGCGCTGATCCGCAAGATCGACACGACGGCCGCATCCAAGGCACCGGGCGTGCTCGCCGTCTTCACCGGCGCCGACATGGCGGCCGGCGGCATTCAGAACATCGCCCGCGTGATGCCGCAGAAGGGGCGTGACGGCAAGCCGATCATCGTCCCCTTCCGTCCGGCGCTCGCGGATCGCTCCGTGCAGCACGTCGGCGATGCCGTGGTGCTGGTGGTCGCCGAAACTCAGGCGGCGGCGCTCGATGCGGCGGAACTGGTGGATGTCGAATACGAACCTCTGCCGGCCGTGATCGATCTCCACGACGCCATCGCGCCCGGAGCGCCGCAGCTTTGGCCCGAGGCCCCCGGCAACGTCGCCCTCGACTGGGGCGGCCCGGACGATGCCGACGGCGCCAACGCACGCGCCATCGATGCACTCTTTGCGCAGGCGGCGCATATAGCACGCGCCTGCGTCATCAATCAGCGCATCATCGTGGCCTCGATGGAGCCTCGCGGCGGCACCGCCGCGGTCGATCCCGTCAGTGGCGTCGTGACATTGCATGCGGGCTCACAGGGCGTGTCGGCGCTCCAGGGGCAGATGATCGGCGTGCTCGGTGTCGAGCGGGAGAAGCTCCGCGTCGTCAGCGGCGACGTCGGCGGCGGCTTCGGCATGAAGTCGCCCTCTTATCCCGAGTATGCCGCCATCATTGTCGCGGCGCGCCGACTAGGCCGGCCCGTGCGTTGGAGCTCGACCCGCGCCGAGGCCTTCCTCAGCGACATGCAGGCGCGCGATACCGTGACGGAAATGACGTTGGCCATCGACCGCAACGGGCGCTTCCTGGCTCTGCGCGTCGACGTGCTGGCGGCGATGGGCGGCTATCTGAGCTCGCAGGGCGCCTTCATCTCGACGGTGAACTTTGCGCGCTGCCTGCCGACCATGTACGACATTCCGCGCATCGAAACGCGCATCCGCTGCGTCTTCACCAACACCGTGCCCATTGGTCCCTATCGCGGCGCCGGCCGGCCCGAGGCGAATTATGCGATGGAACGGCTGATCGAGGAGGCAGCGCGGGTCACGGGGATCGACAGCATCGAATTGCGCCGGCGGAATTTCATTCCGCCCGACCGCTTTCCCTACCGGACCGCGTTGGGCGCCGTGATCGATGGCGGCGAATTCGCGGCCATGCTCGATGAGGCCCGGCACCTCGCCGATACGGCGGGGTTCGCGCGGCGGCGTTCGCAATCGGAAGCGGCCGGAAAGCGCCGCGGCCTCGGCATCTCCTGTTTCCTCGAGCACGCGGGCGGCCAACCCCAAGAGAGCGCCGCGGTGCGCTTCCCCGGAGGCGACACGCTTTCGCTGGCGCTGGCCGGGGGTGCCAGCGGCCAAGGTCATCGCACGCTCTATCGAGCGCTCGCGGCCGAGCTGCTGGGAATCCCGGCCGACCGCATCGTGGTTGAGCAAGGCGACACCCGGCTCGGCGTCATCGGCATGGGCACGGTCGCCTCGCGCGGCGTCATGACTTCGGGCACCGCAACGATGCGCGCTGTCGAGATCATGCTGGAAAAAGCCCGCAAGATGGCGGCGCAGGTCCTCGAAGCCGCCGAGAGCGACATCCGCTATGCGGGCGGCGTGTTCGAGATCGCCGGCACCGACCGTCGCATCGGTTTGTTCGATCTGGCGGGCAAGGCGAAGGCGCTGGGCGAGAGCCTCGACACGCTCGCCAACGTGGAAGTGCCGCAATCCTTTCCCAATGGCTGCCACGTCGCCGAAGTCGAAATCGATCCCGAAACCGGCGTGGTGCGCCTTCTGCAATACACCGCGGTGGATGACTGCGGACGGGTGTTGGACCCCGTGATGATGGAAGGACAGATGCACGGCGCGGTGGCGCAGGGCGTGGGCCAGGCGCTGATGGAAGACGCCCACTATGAACGCGACAGTGGCCAGCTGCTTGCCGGCACCTTCATGGATTATGCGATGCCGCGCGCCGACGACATGCCGAGCTTCGCGCTCGCGTCGCACCCGGTGCCGTGCAGGACCAACCCACTCGGCGTCAAAGGCGTGGGCGAGGCCGGCACCACGGGCGCGCTCGCCGCGGTCATGAACGCGATTGCGGACGCGATCCCGACCGAGGCCGGGCGGCGCCTCGACATGCCGGCAACGCCGCTCAAGGTTTGGCGGGCTTGCCGAACGCTTACCTAAACCCAGCTCAAAAATCTTGCGGAGGAATTGAATGCTCTACACCTGCAGCCCGGCCCGCGCGGCCCACGCCAGCATCAAGGCCAAAGGCCGCCGCGCCGGGCGCTCGCGGAGCCTGACCGTCGACATCCATTGTCACGTGCACACGCCCGCGGCGGACGATCTGGTGAAGCCTGTTGCCGACCCGATGCGCGATTCGCTGGCTCGCTTTGCCAACGAGGCCACGCGCGAAGTGAACCGCCAGCAGGCGATCACGATCCGCACCAAGCTCACCTCGCTGCCGCAGCGCCTCAAGGACATGGACAAGGCCGGCATCGACATCCAGGCAATTTCGACCGCGCCCGGCCAGTACTACTACTGGACCGAGCCCGGACTCGGCCGCGAGGTCGCGCGCACCATCAACGACAATCTTGCCGAGGTCGTGGCGGGGCATCCCGATCGCTTCGTCGGTCTCTGCACCGTGCCGCTGCAAGCGCCCGAGCTTGCGGTCGCGGAGCTTGAGCGCGCCGTCAAGCAACTGGGCATGCGCGGCGTCGAGATTTGTACTGACGTAGGGGGCGAGGAGCTTTCCGGCGAGCGCTTCCGCCCGTTCTTCGCCAAGGCGGAAGAGCTCGGCGTCGTCGTCTTCATGCATCCGAGCGGCTTCACCAGCGGCGAGCGCCTCGCCAACCATTACTTCATCAACGTGATCGGCAACCCCTTGGCATCCACCGTCGCGGTGAGCCATCTGATCTTCGGCGGCGTCCTCGACCGCTATCCCCGGCTCAAGATGGTGGTGGCGCATGGCGGCGGCTTCCTGCCGGCCTATTCCGGGCGCATGGACCACGCACACCGGGCGCGCTCCGACTGCCGGCGGGAAATTTCAAAGCGCCCGACCAGCTATCTGAAGAAGCTCTACTTCGACACCATCGTATTTACCGAGCATCAGCTCGGCTATCTCGTGAAGGAGTGGGGTCCCGATCACGTGCTGCTCGGCAGCGACTATCCCTACGACATGGCCGATCCCGATCCCGTCGGCAGCGTGCAGCGCCTCCGCCTCTCAGGGACCGACAAGGCGAAGCTGCTTGGCGGCAACGCCGCCAAGCTGCTGGGCATCAAGGTGCCGAAGGAGAAGCGGTAGGGAGTGCACGCGGCCTCGCGAGATGCCAGGTCAGGTTTGCCTTAACGGTTGGCCACTCCGTCGCGACGATGCTGTAGACGCAGGTGTCGCGGAGCGTGCCATTGGCCATGATCATGTGATTGCGCAGAATGCCGTCAAGCTTGGCGCCGAGGCGTTCGATGCCTCGGCGGCTCTGGTGATTCATGAAGTGAGTGCGAAACTCGACCGCGATGCAGTCCTTCGCTTCGAAGGCGTGGCTTAGAAGCAACAGCTTGCATTCCGTGTTGAGGGCCGTGCGCTGCAACGACGACCGATACCAGGTTCCGCCGATTTCAACGCGCCGATTTTGCCCATCGATGTTGAGATAGCTGGTCACGCCCACGGCCTTCCCGCTGGCGGTTGCGATCACCGCGAACGGCAGCGCCATGCCCTTGGCCTGCAGCGCGAGCCGGCGGTCGATATCGGCCTCTACGTCCTGCGGGCTCGGCACGATCGTATACCAGAGGTTCCAGAGCTCGCCGTCCCGCACCGCTTCCGCCAAATCATCGTGGTGCTCGTGCGCAAGGGGAACCAGCAAGGCATGCGAGCCGCCGAGCCGGACGGGATCGAGAAAATTCGCCATGAACGGTCCTCCTTCCCAGCCCGCAACCCGCTCCGCACACTGTTACAGCGAGCCCGCCGACACCTACTGTCCCTTCACCCTCCGCGCGGCCTCGTCGATCAAGCTCAAATCCGTGTACTGCCGCACGTCGAGTGGTGACTTGAGGAATCCAAGCGCGCGCTGGGTTTCGATGTTGCGCTGAAGCGCGTCCAAGTTGGGGCGCGCGTCGGGGTCGCGGTAGTAGTCTTTCTTGGTGAAGAGCCAGTCGCGGAACTGCTCGGGCGGGAGCTTGGTGAAATCGGCGACAATTGCGACCGCCGCCTCGTGATTCGCGGGATCGAGGTACCAGTGCAGCGCCCGCACCCAGTCCTCCAAGAAATCCGCGAGCGCCGCGCGATGAGTGTCGAGGAATTCCTTGCGCGCGGCGTAGAGCACCATCTGCGTCGGACCCATCGCATCCCTCATGCGGAACAACACGCGGGTCTGCTCGTCGAATCCCCTAGCGTAGACGAAGGGCGGGATGTCGCCGACCATTTCCGCTTTCCCGTCGATCAGCATCGGATTGAGCGCCGCGAACGCCACTTCGACCAAGCTGTAGTCGCGGCGATCCTCCAGCCCATGCTCGCGCAGCATGGCTCTGATCGCCATGTCGATCGCGCCGCCGATGCCATTCGACGCGATCACCTTCCCCTTGAGATCCTCGATCGCGCGGATCGGCGAATCCGCACGCACCATATACTGTGTCGAAAAATAACCCTCGACGCCGTCCTGGAAGCTGTCGGCGACGATGCGGAGATCGTCGAGCCCGGCATTCTCGACCGCAGCGCCGAAGGAGGAGAACGCCAAGGTCGCGATGTCGAGTTCGCCCGTCGAAAGCGCGGTTATCTCGGGCGAGGTGCCTCCGAAGCGGATCGGCTCGACCACATAGGACCGGCCGTAGTGCTTGAGAATGTCCTTCTTGAGGAATAGCAGCGGCGTCATGGTCGAGGGCGTATTGGCCCAGCCGGCCCGCACCTTGAGCGGCTCTTCGGCCTGCGCTGCGCCCACCAACAACATGGCTAGGCCGAGCGCGAGGAGGCGAAGCGCCGTGCGCATGCCCGTTATTCCAGGTACTTTGCCGGCGGGAAATCGCGCGAGAACGCCGGTTGCTGCATGAACGTTGCGGGATCGTAAGTCCAGAACTGACTCACCTGCGGATAGGTCTTGATGATCGCGTTGACCAGCCTGCCCCCGTGCCGCTCGACCTTGCGGATGTGGATGTCGAGGATCGGCGTTCCATATTCGTCGAGATGAACCGGCCCGATCGGGCCGTGATCGAGGTGAACATTGTGCAGCGCTTCGAGGAAGCCCGCGGCATCCTCGACCTTGCCACCGATCTTGGCGAGCGCGGCCTCGATGATCAGCAGCGCTTCATAGGTGCCGGCCGTGTAGAAGCCGGGATCGTGCTTGTACTCCGCATTGATTCCGTCGACGAACCTGCGGTTGTCCGGCGTGTCGATGGTCGCCGCGTACCATCCGGCCGTCACCACGCCCAGGGCCTCGTCGCCCATGTTGCGCAGGATGCCTTCGTCGGTCGCGGTGGTGTTGCCGAGTATCGGGATTTTTCCGGCCAGGCCATACTCCGCATAGGCCTTGAGGAAGCGCAGCGGATTGATGCCGGCCATCCCCAGATAGATCGCGTCCAGGTCGGGCTTGATCTGAGCGAGATAGGCGCCGTACTCCGGCGCATTGAGCGGCGGCCAAAGCTTCTGCACGATCTTGCCGCCGGCCGCCTCGAACGCGAGCTGAAATCCGCCCGCCCCCTCGTAGCCATAAGTGAAGTCCTCGGCAACGATCCCGATCCGCTTGTAACCAAGCGTCCTTGCGGCATAGTCGCCGAGCGCATACGTCACCTGCGGGGCGGTGCCGCCGGCGTGCAGCAGCCACGGATTGAGCGGATGTGCGCGCAGGTCGACAGTCGCCGACGAGGTCGTCGTGATCATCGGCACCTCCGACTGGCGCACATAGTCGTCGATCGCCAGCGCCTCGTTGGTCGCGAGCGGTCCGATCATCACGTGGACCTTGTCGCGCTCCACCAGTTCCTGCGCCCGCGTCTTGGCGGTCGCGGGAACCCCGGCCGTGTCGGCGGTAATGAGCTCGATCTTCCGACCGGCAATCGTGCCGTCTCGTTCTTTAAGGAACCACGCCACGCCCTCCTGCTGCTGCGCGCCGCCGGCGGCGAGCGGGCCGGTCTTGACCGTGAGAAAACCCACGCGCACGGGCTCTGCTTCCGCCAGAGCGTGCTTCGGCAGCAATGTCGCGGTGCTGACGGCAGCCAATAGGGCGCGGCGCGAAATGACGGCACGATGTGCGTCGCTCATGGTTCCTCCCCTGCGAACCCATTTTTTCTGTGACCGGCGCGCAGCATGCCCCAGCACCGCGACCGCGGGCAAGCGAACTCGCGGCGAGCAAGCAGGCGAAGATGGCTAGACCTTCCCCAGCGCCCGCAATACCCTCGCGGGCGTGAAGGGCTGCGCCGTGAGCTTGGCGCCGAGGGGCGCGAGAGCGTCGTTGATCGCGTTCATGACCGCGGCCGAGGCTCCGGCGGTACCGGCTTCGCCGACGCCTTTGGCGCCCAACCCGGAGCTGGAGGTCCGCGTCGTCACATGGGCGATCTCGATGTCCGGCATCTCCGCCGCCATCGGCACCAGATAATCGGCGAGCGTACCGTTCTGCAATTGCCCGGCGGCGTCGTAGAGGCATTGCTCGAAGAGCGCGGCACCCAGGCCTTGCACCACGCCGCCGCGAATCTGCTCCTCCACCAGCAGCGGATTGATCACGGTGCCGCAATCCTCGACCACCCAATGCTTGATGAGCTTGACGAAACCGGTCTCGGTATCGACCTCCACGTAACAGCACTGGATGCCGTTGGTGAAGGCAAATGGGAAATCGCGCGGCATGTAATGACGCGAGGCCAGCAGTTCCGGCTGCACATCGGGCGGCAGCGTATCGCCGCGGAAATAGGCGGCGCGGCTGACCTCTTCGAGAGGCATTCGCTGGGTCCCGGTCACGGCGTCGACCACCCAACCCTCGCTCATATCGAGTGTCGCGGGTGCTGACTGCAGAATTGCACCCGCAAGCACGAGAATGTTGGCGCGGAGCGCCTTGGCGCCCTGCAGCACCGCTTCGCCGGCGATCCCCGTCCCCCGGGATGCCCATGTGCCGCCGCCATAGGGCGTGCGCTCGGTATCGCCGGTCACGACGCGCACACGTTCGATCGGGATGCCCAGCACGCTCGCCGCGATCTGCGCCACCATCGTCTCGCTGCCCTGGCCCTGCTCGGTGACGCTGACGGCGCAGGTAACGGTCCCTCCGGGATCGAGACGCAGGCTCGCGCCGTCCTGCGCGGAGATCGGCGCGCCGCCTACGCCGTAGAAGGCGGGACCGGGATTGGTGATCTCGATGAAGCACGCGAGACCGATGCCGCGGTGGACGCCGCGCGCTCGGAAATCCTGCTGCTCGCGCCGCAGCGCGTCGTATCGCGCGAACTCGAGCATGCGCTCGAGACACCGCTGATGCGAGAGCCCCTCGAAGATCAGTCCCGCGGGCGAGGTATGCGGATAGGCGTCGTCGGCCAGCAGATTGCGCCGCCGCAGCTCCGCCGGATCGATCGCAAGAGCGCGCGCCGCTTGGTCCACCAGCCCCTCGGTCACGGCGCAGGCGATGGGGTGGCCGACCGCGCGGTATTGCGAGGTCGGCGGCTTGGTCTGAAACGCGACCCGAAGCCGCGCACGATAATTGGGCGCGCGATACCACGCGCCCATGAGGTTCACGACCTGATTGCCTTCGACTGCACTGCTTCGCGGATACGTGGAGAAGGGGCCGATGCCCGTGAGGTCGTCGATTTCGAAGGCAAGAATCTCGCCGAATTTATCAAGCGCGATCCGGCCTTTGACGCGATGCTCGCGCGCATGGATGTCGGAAACGAAGGATTCGAGCCGATCGGCGACGAATTTGACCGGCCGCTTCAGCAGGATGCCGAGCGCAATCGTCGCCATTTCGTCGGGATAAACGTGAATCTTGATGCCGTAGGAACCGCCGACGTCATGACAGATCACGCGCACCTGCGTCTCCGCGAGCGAGAAATGCCGAAGGATGACCTCCTTCATCATGTGCGGAACTTGCGAGGAGTGGTGCACGACGAGCGTCCCCTCGCCGGGATTGAAATCCGCGAGGATCGCGCGGGTCTCCGGGCAAACGCCGGTGTGGCGCGCGAACTCGAATACATCCTCGATCACGAGATCGGCCGCCTTGAAGGCGGCATCGACGGCACCCGCGTCCAAGCTGCGCTGATAAGCGAGATTGTCGCCGAGCTCCGGGTGGATCGGCGCGGCGCCGGGCGCGAGCGCCCCCTCCATGTCCGTCACCGCCGGTAATTCCTCCCAGGTGACGGCAATGCGAGCGAGCGCGTCCTCGGCGACAGCTCGATCTTCGGCGACCACCGCGGCAACCGGCTCGCCTTGCCAGCGGGCACGGTCCAGTGCGAGCGGATGCTGCGGCGCGGACTTCATTCCCTTGAGGTGGGTCAACACCCCGACCCATGGCGTGTAAAGCCCGGCCAAATCCTTGGCCGTCACCACCCGGATCACGCCGTCGACGCGCGCGGCATCCGACGTGTCGATCGCGACGATGCGCGCGTGGGCATAGGGACTGCGCAGGAACACCGCGTGCGCAAGGCGCGGCAGGCGAATGTCGTCCACAAAGGTCCCGCGACCGTGCAGCAGGCGCCGAGCATTGGCGCGCGGCATGCTGCGGCCGATATAGCCGGCCGGACGATCGAGAAAGGAGAGCGGGCCGCTCATCGGTCTTGCCGTTGACGCCGCGACCGCGCCGTCGCCTCCACGGCATCGACGATCGCGTGATAACCGGTGCAACGGCAGTAGTTGCCCGAGAGATAGTCGCGGATTTCGGCACGGCTCGGCGCTCCGTTCGCCTCCAACAGCGCCGCTGTCGTGATCAGCATTCCCGCGGTGCAGAAGCCGCATTGCAGCGCGTTTCGCTCATGGAACGCCGTTTGCAAATCCGCAATAGCGCCGCTCTCCGAGAGCCCCTCGATGGTTTCGACCTCTGCGCCGTCGAGCTGCACCGCCAGCAGCAAGCAGGATCGCATGATGCCGCCGTCGACCCGGACGGTGCAGGCGCCGCAAACTCCATGCTCGCATCCCAAGTGAGTGCCGGTGAGCCCGAGGTCGTCGCGCAAGAAATCGGCCAAGCTCTGGCGCGGCGAGACACGGCGGCTCACCTCCTCGCCGTTGACCCGCAAGCGAATCGCGTGCGTCTCGCTCATGAGGATTGTGTTCCAAGAGCGGTGACTGCGCGCTCCAACAGAACGCGCGCGAGATGCCGCTTCACCTCGGCATCGCCGTGTTGGTCCGCGGGCGGATCGAGATCGTGATCGAGCGCTGCTTGCGCCGCCTGCAAGCGCGCGGTGGGAAGCCCGTCCACAAGCGCCTGGGCTGCCTCGCGCGCCGGTACGGGCGCAGTCCCCACGCCGAAATAGACGAGAGTGGCGGCTTCTATGCGTCCGTTCGCGATCCGAGCAGTCGCGGCAAGCCCCGCCATCGCGTAGTCGCCGCGCCGGCGCACCAATTCCAGAAACGCCACGCGGCTTTCCGGCTCCATCGGCGGGATATCGACCGCCGCGATGATCTCGTCGCTTTGCAGCGACGTCTCGTAAAGACCGCGAAAAAATCCGCGCGCGCCGACGCGGCGCGTGCCGCCGCGGCCCATCAGGACGATGCTCGCATCGAGCGCCACCGCGACCGCCGGCAATTCCGCGGCCGGATCGGCAAAGGCGAGGCTCCCGCCGAGGGTGCCGCGGTTGCGGATAGCGGGATGCGCGATATGGGGCGCCGCCATCGCCAGAAGCGGCGCGTGCATTCGCACAAGTGGCGAAGTCTCCAACTCGGCGTGACGCACCAATGCGCCGAGCCTCAGATGGGTTCCGCTCCACTCGATTCCCTGCAGCGCCGCGAGGCCGTTGATGTCGATCAGCAGCGCGGGCTCGCTCAATCGCATGGCGAGGGCGGGAATCAAGCTCTGACCGCCCGCCAGCACCTTCGCCGCCCAACCGTGAGCCGCGAGCGCATTCAGCGCCTCGTCGAGCGTGCGTGCGCGTAAATAATCAAACCGCGGTGCTTTCAGCGATCCCTCCCTTCGTCGTCACCGCAGATTGGTATGGCCGACGGTCACGCGTCAATTGTCGGCATGACATTCCTCGAAGCGCTCGGCCCTGCTAGCGTCACGACAGGACAGGCTTCCCGTGTCGAGGGGTGGAATGACGACCGAGCGAGCCCGACAGTACTACGCCGAGGAACTTCGCTTCACCGCCGCGGTGCGTTCACCCGCTCTGGTAGCGGCATTTGCCGCCGTTCCGCGCGAGCGATTTCTGGGCGGCGGCCCCTGGCGGATCAAGAGCCCGATGAATCTCGCGGCCTATTGGACGAGCCCCGACGCCGATCCGCGCCACGTCTATCACGACGTGCTGGTGGCACTCGACGAGGAACGCGGCATCAACAACGGACAGCCGAGCTTGTGGGCGCGCTTGTTTGACGAACTCGCGGTTTCCGCGGGCGAACATATGATCCATCTGGGCTGCGGTACCGGCTACTACACCGCCATTGCCGCCGAAATGATCGGACCGACCGGCGACATCACGGCGATCGAGATCGATCCGGCCTTGGCTGAGCGCGCGCGGGTGGCGCTCGCACCATGGCCGCATGTACGCGTCCGACAGGCAGACGGCTCCCGTATCGCCCTCGACCCCGCCGACGTCATCATGGCCAGCGCGGGGGCCAGTCACCCCCTGGATATTTGGCTGAACGCGCTGAAATCCCGCGGCCGTCTCATGATGCCGATGACATCGAACCGCGGCGGCGGGTCGATGCTGCTGGCGACGCGCAAGGACAAGGCGGAATTCGCGGCGCACTTTGTGTGCCCCGTCGGTTTCATCGACTTTGCCGGCGCGCGCGATCGGAAAATCGGCGAGCGGCTGGCACGAGCGCTCGCGGGCGATGGCGGCGCTTCGGTCAAATCGCTGCGCCGCGATTCGCATTCCCGAACCGGGACATGCTGGCTCCACGGAGAGGATTGGTGCCTGTCCCGGCGCCCGCCGGCCGGCAGCAAGTAAGCCCAGCGTCCCTCAACCTTCGCCGCGCTCTACTGCACCGCCAGGCTCTCGAGCGCGGCGTCGACACCGCCCTTGCCGTGCGGCACGCCCGCAAGACCAAGGGTCAGCTCAACGACCGCGAGCGCGCCCAGGATCATCGGCTCGTTGAGATCGCCCATGTGGCCGATGCGGAAGACGCGGCCGTTGAGCGGCCCGAGCCCGCTGCCCAGCGAGACGTTGAAGCGCTCGAGTGCGATCTGGCGCACGCGCTCGGCGTCGTGCCCCTCCGGCAGCCGAACCGCCGTGATCGAATCGGACTCGACGCGAGGATCGTTCGCCATGATCTCGGGACCGTCGTTCCGTCGCCACGCGCGCACCGCCGCGCGCACGGCCGAGGCGAGACGGTGATGGCGCTGGAATACCTGCTCCATTCCCTCCTCCTCCAGCATCGCGATCGCCTCCTTGAGGCCGAAGAATAGGTGCACGGGCGCGGTGCCCGGCCAACTCGTTTGCTCTCCGTCCGTCATGTAGCGCCGCCAATCCCAGTAAAGGCGGATAATGCGCGCGCTCTCGTTGGCCTGAAGCGCCTTCGCGCTGATCGCGGTGAAAGAAAGTCCAACCGGCAGCATCAGGCCCTTCTGCGAGCCGCCGACCGCGACGTCGACGCCCCACTCGTCCATGCGGAAATCGAAGCAGGCCAGCGAGGAGATCACGTCCACAAGATAGAGCGCGGGGTGCTTTGCGCGATTAATCGCCGCGCGGATTTCAGCGCAGCGGTTGGCGACACCCGTCGACGTCTCGTTGTGCACCAGGAGCACCGCCTTGATCTCGTGCGCGCGATCCTGCTTCAGCCGCGCCTCGACGGCGGCCGGATCGACGCCCTGCCGCCAGTCACCCGGCAGCGTCTCCGCCACCAATCCCAGCGTTTCGGCGGCGCGCGCCCAATTCATCGAGAAATAGCCGCTCTCCAGCACCAGCACTTTCTCGCCGGGCGAGAACAGGTTGACCAGCGCCGCCTCCCACGCGCCGTGACCCGACCCCGCCCAGACCATCATCGAATGCTGGGTCCCGAAAACACGTTTCAGCCCCGCGACGCAATCCTTGAAGAGGGCGCGAAATTCGGCGCCCATGAAATCGATGGTGGCGCGGTCCATCGCCCGCAGCACGCGGTCGGGAATATTGGTGGGGCCGGGATTTTGGAAAAACTGCCGGCCGCGTAGTGTGGGCATCTCGCTACTCCGGAGAAATTTGGCGCCATTTAGCCTCGGCGCCCCCGCAATGCAAAACGCGAAAACCGAGCGCCTGATATGCCCATGCGGCAGGGAGGGTTAAGGAAGCGTCAACACGGGGTCTATGCCGCCGTGCGTGTTGCGTAAGACTGGGCAAGAACATCGGTCGGAATGTCCAGGAGCTTGCTTAGTGCGCGCACCATCGGCAGCGTCAACGGACGCTTGCGGGTCATCACTTCCGAGACTCGGCCCCGACCGCCGATGGCGGACTCGAGGTCACGGCGAGACATTCCCTTCTGTTCCATCATAAATTCAATGGCAGCGATCGGATCCGGCGCCGCAATCGGGAAATGACGACCCTCATAGTCCTCAATCAAAGTTACGAGAACCTCCACGCAGTCGCCCCGAGCCGTTCCAGGCTGCGAATTCCACAGTCGCTCGACCTCGCCCAGCGCCGCGCGATAGTCTGTCTTGGTCCTGATGGGTCGTATTCTCATATCCGGCACGGCACGATCAATTACGGTGCTGGGCGATACGTTATTGGCTCGATCGATACCAACACGATCGAAGGCTTCTGGTCCCTCATTAAGCCCGGCGTCGTCGGACCTATCACAAGGTTAGCCGCAGTATCTTACCTTGTCCGTTGCGGAATTCTAATCTCTGTATAACAATCTAGAGAATCAGAACATTTTCACGGAAGCTATCAAAGGGTGCTAACAAGGGCCAAACGGGCACGTGTTGCGGCGGCGGCGTTTCTCCTACTACTCGTCTTTGTCGCATTCTTGGGGTCACATCTGGGGTCATCGCAACACCGCGAGACACCACAAAACGAACGCCCCTCCGCACAATCCGACAAAAAAAGCGCCGAGGATTCCGAGCTTTACCGCTTCTGGAAATGGGCGACTTACGACGCCATAACCGTCTATAACCTCTTTTTGGCGCTGTTCACTGGCGCGTTGGTTATCGTCTCTAACATCCAAATTCGCTATTTGCGTCGCGCTGACAAGACGGCACGGATCACTGCCGACGGCGCCAAAAGCTCCGCCGAAACCGCGCGGCAAGCCCTCATCGTAAGCAATAGAGCTTGGGTTCGCGTGACTGTCTCTGTCGGAGACATGCCACTCAGATTCAATGAGCAGGGCGCTCAATTCGCTATCAAAATCCAAGTGACCAATACCGGAGAAGCCCCGGCTCTTCGCGTCACTCACACCGCGTGGCTCGTGGCGCACAAATCCGGCGTCCAGCCATTGCAAAGACAACAGGAGTTGTGTGAAGGCCTCCGAGGGAGAGGGGCGGGATTCGTAACGACGCTTTTCCCAGATGAGATTTTCCCGCAGAACCTTGGCGTGGGTGGAATGAATCTCGGCGCGAATGCCAGTCGAGCCGAAATTGATGAGGGATTGGTATTCGATATCCCCGAGCGCCGTCGCGTGCAGCTTTTCGTCATTGTCTGCACTAATTACACCTACCCCACTGACCCTGACGGTTGTCATCAGACACGCTATTTGTTCGACGTCCGGATGCGCGACTGGAAAGCGCCAGACGTAACGCGAGGGACCATCCTTCCCTCTGAACTCATGTTGATGGAAGGCATGGGCGGTGCGGGGCGCTACGCCGATTAGGCGCCACAAGAAGATAAGAGCTCCGGCCTGTCTCAACCACTTTGAAAAGGTGCGGGGACCAGTCAGGTCCCGGATAGGCGCCTCTATCTTATCGTATGCCGCATGTGTACCGATGGAACGAAGATAAAGTCGCTTACCCCGATAGTGAGTCGCCGCGACCAGTCTGTACTTTGTCCCGCTACTCCGCAGCGGCACGCCAACCGTAGTCGCGCTGGGCCGCCTCCGGCGTCACATAGCCCAAGCGCAAATCGCGCGCGAGCTGTTGCCGGTCGCGGCGAACGGGATCGCCGAAACCGCCACCGCCCGAGGTTTCGATTCGCACGATATCGCCGCGCCGCAGATGCAGGTTGTTGACCTTGGAGCCGAGCGCCTGCCGCTCGCCCTTGCGCGTCAGATAGAGGTGGCCCCGAGCCGCGGGCTTGCCGCCTTGGAGGCCGAAGGGCTGGAACTTGAAGCGCTCGAGATTGGCGGTGAAATAAGCCTCTTCGCAATCGATCCGCCATTCCCGGAAGAGCCCGAGGCCGCCACGGTGCTGGCCTGGCCCCGCGGAATTCGGCAGCAGCCCGTAACTCACGATGGTCATCGGCAATTCGCTCTCGACCATTTCCACGGGGATGTTGGCGTTGTTGTGCATGCCCGCGGAATAGGCGCTGACGCCGTCCTCCCGCGGATGGCCGCCGGTGCCCCCGATCTCGATCTCGACGAACACGCGCCGCTCGCCGGCACTCACGCACTGGAAGCTCACGACGTAGCTGGTGCCGTAATAGGCGGCGGGAATGCGCTCGGGCGCCGCCTGCGCGAGCGCGCCCAGCAGCACATTGGCCAATCGATGGGTCAGCACCATGCGATTGGCGACGGGAGCCGGATGGCGCGCGTTGACGATCAGCCCTTCGGGCGCAATCAACTTGACGGGACGATAGCAGCCGGCATTGGGCGCGATCGGCTCGTCGGCACACGCGATCGCGGCATAGGAAACGGCCGACGCCGTCGAGGCCAGGGTCGCATTGACCGGGCCCACCGCCTGTTTGCCGCAGCCCGAGAGATCGACGGTCATCGAATCGCCGGCGATGGTGATCGCGGCGTGGACGCGGATCGGCTCCTCGCTGACGCCGTCGTCGTCGATCCAATCCTCGAACTCGTAGCGCCCGTCCGGCATGCGCGCGATCATCGCGCGCATCGCCCGCTCGGACGCGTCCAGCATTTCGCGCGCCGCGGCGAGGATGGTCGCATTGCCGTAGCGCTCGGCGAGCGCCCGCATCTTTGCTTCGCCGACCGCCAATGAAGCGAGCTGCGCCTGAAAGTCGCCCCAGGTGATCTCGGGCTTGCGCACGTTCTGGAGGATGAGCGCGCGCGCCTCCTCGTTGAGCACGCCGTTCTTGAACAGCTTGATCGGCGGAATGCGAATGCCTTCCTGGAAGATTTCCGTGGCGTTCGCGGCGTAACTGCCGGCGGCGAGCCCGCCCATGTCCAGGTGGTGACAGATCGTGCCCACCACCGCGATGCGCTCGCCTCTCGCGAATACCGGCCGAAATGCCAGGATGTCCGGGATGTGCTGACCGCCGCAATAGGGATCGTTGGTGACCACCACGTCGCCGTCGCGCCATTGGTCCAACGGCAGAAAACGGCGCACGACCTCCAAAAGTCCGAAGCCCATGGAATTGAGATGCTGCGGGATGCGCGCGGACTGCGTGACGTTGTAGCCGTCGCGATCGAATACCGCGGTCGAATAGTCGAGCAGCTCGCGCACGATGGTGGAGCGGCTGGTGCGCTGGATCGTTGCGTCCATTTCCGCCGCCGCCGCCGTGAAGGCATTGCGGAGAATTTCGAGCTCGATCGGTCCAAGGGTCATGGGCCTCATCCTTTCGACGCCAGCAGCGCGCCATGCGGCGCGGGCGCAAGGCGCCAGCCGGCACTCAGCAGCAAGGTCGTATACTCTTCCTCGACGATCGCGGGACCGGCGATCTCGCCGGCAAGGCCGGCGCGCCGGTAGACCGGCATCTCATGCCATGCGCCATCGAGGAAAACGCGACGGCGCTCGACCGCGGGCGGCGCGGAATTGGCCGCCGACGCGTGCAAGGGCACGCGGTGCGCCATTCGTCCGATCGCGCTCAAGCGCAAGGTGACGATCTCCACGATGTCGTGGGGGTTCGAATAGGAAAAGCGCCGTTGGTGCAGCTCGTGGAAACGTGCGATCAACTCCGCGAGGCTCGCCTCGGACGGCGTCACGTCGCCCCAGGGCACCGGAATTTCGAAGGCCTGGCCGTGGTAGCGCATATCCGCCGCGAGCCGCATCTCCCGGCGCTCGCGCGCGATCCCATCCTGGTCCAAGAGCGCCCGGCCCCGGTCACGCAAATCGCGCGCGGCATCGGCCAGCGGTGCGATGCACTCCGCTCCCGCGCGCAGCAATCGGCTCCAGGCAAGATCGTGCACGATATCGGAATAGAGAATGCCGTAGGCCGAGAAGGTGCTGGCGTCCGGCGGAAAGATCACGCGGGCGATACCGAGCTCCTCCGCGACCGGAATTGCGTGCAGGCCGCCGGCACCGCCAAACGACAGCAACGCGAAATCCCGGATGTCGAGGCCCTTCTCGAACAGGCTCAAGCGAATTGCGGCGGCGAGGTTGGCGTTGGTGACGGTGAGCATGCCCTCGGCGGCGCGTTCCAGATCGAGTCCGAGCGGCGCTCCAACGCGCGTCTCGATCGCACGCCGCGCCGCCGCCTGATCGAGCGCCATGGCGCCGCCCAGGAAGAATGCGGGATCGAGCCGGCCCAGCACCAGATTCGCATCGGTCACGGTGGGTTCGCCGCCGCCCGAGCCATAGCAGGCGGGACCCGGCCGAGCGCCGGCGCTGCGCGGACCGACGTTGAGCCGCCCGCCCGCGTCCACGTGGGCGATCGAGCCGCCGCCCGCGCCGATGGTGCGGATTTCCACCATGGGGAGCCGCACCGGCAAGCCGTCCACCTCGCCCTGCATCGCCTGGGTAATGGTGCCGCCGTGCACGACCGAGACGTCGAAGCTGGTGCCTCCCATGTCGATCCCGACGAGATCGGCGATATCCTGTGCCGATGCGGTCTTCAGCGCGGCGAGCGCGCCGCCGCTCGGGCCCGAGAGCAGCAGCCGGGCGGGCTCCATGGCGGCGATCTCGGTGCTGCAAACGCCACCGTTCGACTGCACCAGAAGCAACGGCGCGGTCATCCCCGCCGCCACCATGCGTTCCCCGAGCCGAGTGAGGTATGCCCGCATCACCGGCACCAGCAGGGCATTCAGCACCGTCGTGGAAGTGCGCTCGTATTCGCGGATTTCGGGGGTGACTTCCGAAGAGAGCGAGATCGGGAGATCGGGCCGCGCCTCGGCCAGCGCCGCGGCGATCGCGCGCTCGTGGGCGGGATTGGCATAGGCGTTGATCAATGCGATCGCCACCGTTTCCGCTTCAAGCCTCTCGACCTCGGCGACGATGCGCTCGATCTCCGCGCGATCGAGCGGCCGCTCGACGCTGCCGTCGGCGCGCACGCGCTCCGATATTCCGAGCCGGCGGTCGCGTGCAATGAGCGCGGGCTCGCGCTTCGGACGCAGGCCGTAGACATCGCGCCGGGCATGCCTGCCGATTTCCAGCACATCCTCGAACCCCTTGGTCGCGATCAGCACGCCCGCGGGAAGGCGCCGTTCGAGGATCGCGTTGGTCGCAATGGTGGTGCCATGCAGCAGCAGCCGCACGTCCGCGAGCGCGAAGCCACCCTGCCGTGCCAGTTGCTCGACGCCCGTCATCAACCCGATCGAGGGGTCGTCCGGTGTCGTCGGCACCTTGAGGCTCAGGAGCGCGCCGCTCCGCTCGTCGAGGCCCTGGAGGTCGGTGAAGGTGCCGCCGATGTCGACGGCAATGCGGATGCTCTTGGCGGGGTTATCCATGTACCGCCACCCTATCGCGGCGATGAGCGCCTGTTAAGTGGGCCGCAAGGGCGCGCCACCCTCCGCGTTATCGACTGTGGCGCAGCCAAATTCTCCGCGAATGCGCTGCGCCACGTGGAGTGTCGAGCCAGGTACCGTATCAGAGTTCAACGGGGTCAAGCGGCAAATCCGGGATCGACGGAAAATCCTCGTCGAGCGGCATAAGGCTCGCCAGCACCTCCAAAAGCGATTTGGGGGAGATAGGCTCAATAATCAGCCGATCGCCTTCTTCGCGCGCGGGGGGAATCGGCATTGTTTATCCCGTATACCCGAGTTTCCGATCGCGCTTGCGCAGCGCCGCCGGCCGTTCGCGGGACTGGCCTGCGCCGCCGCCGCCCGGCGTGGACATGAGGATGGTATCGCCCTTCACGAGGGTGTGCTGCAGGCGGTTGTCGACCTTCTTGCCGTTGATCAGCACCGCGCCGCGCCCGCCCGGCGCACCGCCATGCAGGCCCGGCGCCGGCACGCGCGTGCGTTCGGTGATGAACCCGACCGCGATCGGCGTCTCGGATTCGCTCTCCATCAGCATGTCCTGACCCAATCCGCCGCGGTGCTTGCCGCGCCCGCCCGAATTGGGCCTGAGCCGCTTGTAGCGGAAGTACAGCGGACTGTTGCGCTCGGCGACCTCCACCGGCGTCGAGGAAATGTTGCTGGGCCATGAGAGGCAGTTCGGCCCGTCCTTGCCCAGCATCGCGCCCATGCCGCCATTGAAGAACAGCACGTTCGCGTAGGTCATGCCGTTCGCGCGCACCCCCGTCTGCGTCAAGATCCAGAGCGGCGAGCCCGCGCCCGCGATCACCCGATCCGGCAAAACAGGCGCGAGCGCGCCAAAGATCATGATCGGCAAATAATGTCCGACCGAGGCGCGCCCGCCGCAGGATGCCGGAAATCTTGGATTGACCAGCGTTCCCTCGGGGGCCGTCACCGTGATCGAGCGGAACATGCCGGCATTGTTGGGCAAGCTCGGCAGCAGCAGGCATTTGAGCGCGTAAACGCTCATGGCAAAGGTATAGGCCATCACCGTGTTGACGGCGCGGGGTTGCTGCGGCGAGGTTCCGGCATAATCGACCACGATCTCGCTGCCCTTGACCGTGACGGCGCAACGGAAGTGAAAGGGCGCATCGAGACCATCGGTCTCCATTTCGTAGCGGTAGACGCCGTCCGGCACCGCCTCGATCGCCCGCCGCATCGCCGCCTCGGCGCGCCCGAACAATTCATCGGCGATTTCCTCGAGGCTCGCGAGGCCATAATCCTCCATCATCTCCAATAGACGGCGCTCGAGCAGGTCGAGCGCGCCCACCATCGCGAAGATATCGCCCACGGTTTGCTCGGGCGTCCGCACATTGGCGCGGATCAAGGTCAGCAATGTCTCGTCGGTCTTGCCTTCGCGGATCAGATGCATCAGCGGGAGATGCAGCCCCTCTTCGAACATCTCCTTGGGTTCGATCGATCGAATCTTCCCGCCGATATCCGGCATGTGCGAGGTGGTGGAACCGAAGGCGACGATGCGGCCGTCGCGGAAGATCGGCTTCACCAGCGACACGTCGTTCAGATGGCCGGTGCCGAGCCAGGGATTGTTGGTGACCAGCACGTCGCCGGGGCGCATCTGCTCCTTGCCCACCTGGCTGATGAAATGCCGCACCGTCGCCGGCAACGTCCCGATGAAGGAGGGGATCGAGCCCGAATTCTCGGCCAGCGAATTGCCGCGCGCGTCCGTCATCACGCAGGCGAAGTCATTGGCCTCGTTGGAGAGCGTCGAGAACGCGGTACGCGCGATCACCTTCGCGGCTTCGTCCACCATCGAGCCGACGCGGGTCCAGATGACCTCGAGGGTCACGGGGTCGATGCGGGCAGCGGAATGCCGATCCATCACGCGAGCTCCACGATGATGTTGCGCGACCGCGCCACGTGGAAGCGGCCACCGGGACCGACGACCAGGGTCGATCCCTCCTCCTCCACCAGCGCCGGGCCGCGATAGGTTTCGCCGGATACCAATCGATCTCGATCGTAGACCGGCGTCTCCAGAAAGTCCGTGACTTCCGGGAAATAGGCTCGGCGCACTCCCTTGCGCGGATCGCCGCCCAGTGCCTCGCTCCTGAAGGCGCCCACGCCCGGCACGGACGCGCGCAGGGTTACGCGAATGCTGGTGAACTCTATCGGCACCGAAGCCGGCGTGCGCCCGAATTTCTGCCGATAGGCGGCCTCGAATGCCTCGGTGAGCGCGCGCCGCACGCCGGTCGGATCGCCGCGATCGTAGGGACCGGGCGGCAGCTTCGCCGTCAGCTCGAATCCCTGCCCCACAAAACGGCCGTCGACGTGACGCTCGACCGTGATTGTCGTCGAATGCAGGCTCGACTGCTCGATTACCCCGCGCGCCTCCAGTTCGAGCGCATGGAACTGCGCTTCGAGCTCCGCGGGCCCTGCTTCGCTCAGGCGGAAACCGATCGTCGCGACGCGATCGACCCGAACCGGCGCCACCAACAGGCCGAAGGCGGAGGCGACGCCCGCCGACGGCGGCACGATGATCCGCTTCAAGCCGAGCTTGCGCGCGACGTAATAGCCGTGCACGGGCCCGCCGCCGCCGGTCAGCACCAGCTGGTAATTGCGGGGATCGCGGCCTCGCTCCGCCACATGCACGCGCGCCGCCCGCACCATATTCTCGTTGACGACATCGTAAACGCCCCAAGCCGTCGCGATCGGCGTCAGACCGAGCCTACCCGCGAGCGTCGCCACCGATCGCGCCGCGGCATCCGTGTCGATCTTCATCGTCCCGCCCGCGAAATAATCGGGATTGAGGTAACCCAGGATGAAATTGGCATCGGTGACCGTGGGCTCGCTGCCGCCGAGCCCATAGGCGGCGGGACCCGGCTCCGAGCCCGCGCTCTCGGGCCCTACCTTGAGCAAACCAATCTCGTCGATGCGCGCGATGCTGCCGCCGCCGGCGCCGATCTCGATCAATTCCAGGGTCGAGATGCGGATCGGCAAGCCGCTGCCCTCGACGAAGCGCTTTTGCCGCGCCGCTTCGAAACCATAGGCGACCAGCGGCTCGCCCTTGTCGATCAGGCTCAGCTTCGCGGTGGTGCCGCCCATGTCGAAAGCGAGGAGGTTGCCGTCGCTGTCGGGCGCGCCGAAGAACGCCGCCGAGAGCGCACCCGCCGCCGGGCCCGATTCCAGCATTTGCACCGGGCGGCGCTGCGCCTCCGCCACGTGGGTGAGACCGCCGTTGGAAAGCATGAGCCAGAGCGGCGCCGCAATGCCGAGCTGCGCTACCTCGGCGCTCATGCGCGCGAGGTAGCGCTCGGCGAGCGGCATGGCGTAGGCGTTCGCGACCGTTGTCGAGCTGCGCTCATATTCGCGAATCTCGCGCACGACATCCGAGGAGATGGTGACGAAAAGCCGAGGAAATTCGCGCTTGACGAGATCGCGCGCCTCGATCTCGTGCGCTGGGTTGCGGTAGGAATGCAGGAACACGACGGCGAGCGCGGTGATGCCGGCCTCGCTCAAACCTCGCACCGCCGCGAGCAGCCCCTCCCGATCGAGCGGCCGGCGGATAGTGCCGTCGGCGGCGATCCGCTCCTCCACCTCCGCCCGAAGGTTGCGCGGCACCAGTGGCGGCGGGTTCTCGATCGCGAGGTCGTAGAGCTCGTATTTCCGCTCGCGGCCGATTTCCAGAATGTCGCGAAACCCCGCTGTCGTGACGAGGCCGGTCGTCGCGCCCTTGCGTTCGATCAGCGCGTTGGTGAAGAGCGTCGTTGCGTGCACGACCCGCTGGAACGCGCGCGGATCGAGGCGATCATCGGCGAGCACGCCCGCGACGCCGCGGATCACACCGACAGCAGGATCGTCGTGCGTGGTGAGAACCTTGCGGCTCCATTGCGCGCCCTTCTCATGGTCGTAGACGACGATGTCGGTGAAGGTGCCACCGATATCGATGCCCAGCGAATATGCCGCACTCATCGGCGCCCCGTCATTTCTTGTAGACCACGAAGCCCGCGATCGCGTCGATCAGAGCCTGCGGCTCGTCGACGCGCACGGAATGCGCGCTGTTCTCGAAGATGCGCAGCTCGGCGCGCGGTATCAGCCCGACGATCTCCTCGGAAAATTCGGGCGGGCAAATCCAGTCGTGCCGTCCGGCGATCACCAAGGTCGGCGCTTTGATGCGCGGCAGCTCCGGGCGAAGGTCGAAGGTGCGGAGGAACCCGCCGAAGGCACGGTTGAGCGGCACGGCTTCGTGCAGCGTGCGCCGATGCCCGAGCGCGGCCGCGGCGGGATTGTGCCTGACGCTGTAGAGCGGCCCCATCACCTCGTAGAAATGACGCAGTGCCGCGCCGTCCTTGAGCCCTCCGCGCCAAAGCGCATCGCACACCGCCGCTTGTTCCGGCGTGCCGCGCTCGCGCACGATCTGCTGCGCGCGGGCCATGAACCCGCCATGGGCCGCCGTCACCACCAGGATCAAATGCGAGACCGCATCGGGATACCGCGCCGCATGCGCCTGCGCCACCATGCCGCCATAAGAGGTGCCGATGCTGATGATCGGACCCAGTCCCAGATGATTGCGCAGCGCTTCCATATCCTCGACGTTTTCATCGAGCGTGTACTTGTCGGGATTGCCCCGCGCCGAGCGTCCTTGGCCGCGATGATCGAAATAGACGAGCTGCATCCGCTCCGCGAGCGGTGTCATCGGGCCCTTGAAGCCGCTGTGATCGCCGCCGGGGCCGCCGTGGATCACGAACGCAACCGGCTTTTCGCGCATGGTAGCGCCGTCAGGCACGAGGCCCATGCCTTCCACGTCGAAATAAATCTCGGTGTCGCGAATCCTTGCGCGCATCTGGGATCACGCGATGCGATCGAGGGGATGGATCGGCCGCCGCACGTGCCGGAACAGCTCGGTCGTGTAGATTTCCGAACAGAGCGAGCCCGTGTCCACCAGGACCACCTGTCGCGAGATCGGCTCGAACGCCGCGCGGAAGTGATGCATCGACTTGACCGCAACGGTTTGATAGCGCGTGGGATCGATCCCCAGCGACGTCAACTGGCCGAGATCGCTCGCCTGGCCGTTGTTGGTGATGACGACGATGTCGATGCCGCCGACGCGGAACACCATGGAAGGGCCGTAGTCACGCGCGACGCCGCCGCCCATGGGACCATATGCGATGAATTTGCCGTTGGTGAGGCAGGTAACCTCGCCCGTGAGCGTCAGCGGACCGCCGCCCATCCGCGGATCGGTCTTGCCGCCGAGCGTCAGGGTCGTCCGGGCGCCGATGCAGGCTTTCATGCCCTGCTGCACGGCTTCGGGATCGCAAATCGCATGAAAGGCGACGCTCGGAAGGTTTGCCTCCACCATCGCCTTCAAAAGCGCCGTCGCGTCGCCATAGCCGCCGCCGCCGGGATTGTCGGTATAGTCCGCGATCACCAGCGGCTTTTCGCCGGCCTTGCCGCGGCGCGCCAGGTCGATCACCTCGGCGATCGGCAATAGCTTCGCCGAGTTGATTTCGCGGGTCTCCCAGATGAAATCGGTGAACTCGCGGGCGATCGCCGCCGCCTTGGGATCGGCGCCGTCCGTAGTGATGGTGACGGTCGGGCCCACGTCGCGAATATCCGCCCGGGTGAAGCCCGCGCACAGGCTCACAACCAGCACGTCCCCGCGCCGCTCGACCGCGTCCGCGCGCGCCAAGGCTTCGACCATCGGTCCGCTCTGAGTGCGGCCGTGATTGAGGCCGTAGATCGTGGGGCGGCGCGCAACGATGGTCTTTGGACGGACCTCGCCACGCATGGCGCGTTCCAGAAGCTCCGCGCCTTGCCACGCCCGCTCGTACATATCGATATGCGGATACGTCCGAAATGCGATCAAGGCGCTCGCGTGCTCGGCCATAGCGTCCGAGACGTTCGCATGCAGGTCAAGGGTCACGATCACCGGCACATCCTTGCCGATGACGGCTCGGAGGCGCCGCAACAGCTCGCCCTCCCCGTCCTCGAACCCCTCGACCACCATGGCGCCGTGCAAATGCAGCAACGCGCCGTCGATCGGTCCCTGACGCTTCGCGGCCTCGACTATGGCGGCGGCGATCTCATCGAAGGCGGCGCGGGTCACCAGCCCCGAGGGATTGGCGCTCGCGGAGATCGGATGGACGAGGGTCCAACCGTACTTGTCCGCGGCCTCGAAGGTGCCGCCCATCGCCGAGCGGGTGTTGCGATATGCCGCGGGAATCTCGTTCTCGAGGTGAAAGTCACGGCGCCGGAACGCCGCCATATCCGTCAGCACTTTGCTGAAGGTATTGGTCTCGTGCATGAACCGGGCCGCCAACACGCGCTTGCTCATCGATCCCCTCTCGGTCAAATCCGTCCCGCGCGGAGTTTGGCGCGGGCAGCGCCCGGCGTCGATGTTTCTCTTGCGCCGGGGCAACCTCAATATGTTTATCCGTCTCGGTGGATATCCGATTCCGTGTGCGATTTAAGGAAATGTTAAGCAAGAATTTAGAAACTGCCGCAAGGGGGGACATTGGCTGAGGGCTCGCGATGCCTACGTCCCACCATGCACCGGCCGCTTTGCTCGACATCTGCAACCGCTTGCAGGTTGATGCGGCAGTTGGCGTCCGCACGGACACGGCAAAACACGTCGGGGCCTTATTCTCTTCCGAGACGCTGACCTCGTCGGAGCGTCAAGCCGCTCTGGCGATACTCGAAAAGCTCATCCAGGACGTGGAGCAGGAAGTTCGCCACGCGCTTGCGACCCATGTCGCGAGTTGCGCATTTCTGCCGGCGCCGCTGGCGCGTGCGATCGCGGAAGACATCGAAGCGATCTCGGTTCCCTTCATTCGCATTTCGCCCGCGCTCGCCGACGCCGATCTCGTCGCCATCATCGCGGCGGGGAGCGAGGAAAAACAGATGGCGATCGCCGCGCGAGAGACAGTCAGCGAGCGCGTTACCGAGGCCCTGACGGACACCCATCGGGCCGCCGTCGTGACGACGCTCCTGCGGAATGATGGCGCGCAGTTATCCGAGGGTTCCTATCACGCAATTCTGAACGACTTCGCCGGCGACGCCTCGGTTCAGAACCTTTTGATCGATCGGGACTCTTTGCCGCTGACGGTTACCGACCGGCTGGTGCATGTGGTTTCGGCGGAATTGCACGACCGCCTCGTCGAAAAGCACGCGCTACCCTCGCAACTCGCCGATGAGCTCCTCACTCAGGCGCGCGAACGCACGATGATGCACGGCGTGGCGTCAATACCCCGCTCGTTCGATGTCGAGCGGTTGGCCCACCTTCTGAACCGCAGGGGCGAGCTCACACCGACGCTGCTGATGCGGGCCCTCTGTGAAGGAGACATGCAATTCTTCGAGGCGGGAATGGCGGCACTCGCGGGCGTCGCCTTGGAGAATTCAGCCGCTCTCATCGCCGACGGTGGGCCGCTTGGATTCAAAGCGCTCTATGAGAAAGCGGGTCTGCCGATCAACTTCTTCCGCGCCTTTCGCGCCGCGCTTGATGTTCATGCGCGCCTGAAGGTCGACAGCCAGGAGAGCTGGAGCTCCGCCAATCTGCAGCTTATCCTCGATCGGGTAATGCTGGAATACGACGAGGCATGCCCGGGCGACCTCGAATATCTTCTGAGCCAAATGTCGCATCAGATTCTGGGCCGCGCGGACCATCAGTGGCGCCGGTAGCGTCGCTGCGGTTGCCGACAAGACCGACGAGACTTCAGACAAAGTTACGGCCGCGCGTCCTTTGTCTCGAACCGGGGCAAGCCCTTTGGGATTCTGCCAAGCGCGAATGCCGCCGCGCCCAGCATGATCAGCAGCGCCAAAAGCGAGAGCCGGTCGGCCCAAATCTGCCAGGCCGGCAACGCATAAGAGAAGGGGCGGTAATCCGCGAACGCCGCCTCGTCACCCCTCTCGGCGCCCGTGAATTCGGCGCCCGGCACACAGCCGTTGGCGTTGCCATAGATGTAACAGGCGGGATTGCGCAGATGCGGCGCGCCGGTATCGCCGGAGAGAGAGCCGAGCACCAGCGTTCCCGGAAAAGTCTCCAAGCGATATCCGAACATCGGCTCGTAGCACGGATAGGATGAGCGGCCCGACGCCAACCCGTCGTTCCGGCCCGCGCCCGGAATGGAGCCGATCGCGCTCACCGCCGGCACTCGACCCGTCAGGTCGGTTGCTCGGCTTGCCGAAAGGACAAGGCCGGGCTCATAGGGTTGCTGCTGATAATAGCTGCGGTCGCTAAGCAGCGGCTGCGCCACGGTCACGATCACGCCGACGATCGCCGCCCGAAGGCGCGCGCTTTCGTTCGGGAACGCGAAATCCATGAGGCAGCCGGCGGCGACGGTGAGCGGCAGGAGATAGATCGAGAACCAGCGTACAAGCACGACGTTGTCGCCGATATAGGGCAGCGTCTTGAGCCATGCGGCCTTCTCGGCATCGCCATAGTTGAGCCAGATTGGCAGCACCATCAGGGCGGCCAACGCCGCGACCCCGAACGATCGCGCGACGGAGGGCCGCGCGAACAACCCCCTCGAGCCAAACCGCGTGCCGGCCAAGCGCGCGCCTCGAACCAGCAAGAAGAGCGGCATCAGGCCCACGCCAAATTCCCACTCATGACGGCCGATCTCGGGGGGTAATGAGGCCGGGAAAAACAGGCCACGCAGCAGACTGGCCAAGAGGGCCGGAAAATCGTCCACCAGCTCGATCGTGTGCGGGCGGGGAAACTCTGAAAGCCAGGCCATCGCCGCCACCAGCTTTGCGGCTCCGGCGGCGCCGGCGAGGATGCCCGCGGCAGCTCCGATGAACCAGAATGAATACCGCATCGGCCGCACAAACCCGTGGATCAGCCACACTGCAACGCAGGTGACCGCAAGCTGACCCAGCATGTTGGGCGCGCCGCCATAGACGAAGTAGGTGAGGATCGCGGCCGAGCCGACCACGGCGCGCGTGCCGTGACGCAAGTCGCGAGCCGGCGCCAGCAGAAAATAGCATAGCGCAGGCATCAGGCCGACCACGTGGTAAGTCACGTGCCCGATCGCGAGCCGATACATCAGAAATCCGTTGAACAAGAAGATGACGGAGCTGAGCAGGGCGGCGGCGAGAGAGACCCCGAACCGGCGCGTCATCAGGAAATAGGTTCCGACGCCCCCGGCGGCGGCAAAAAGAAGAGTGGTCAGCCGATAACTGGTGACGGGATCCACAAGCAGCGCAAGCGCCTGCGGCACCGAATAGAACAGCGACTGCGGATTTGCCAGCAGCGGCACGCCGCCGCAGAACGCCGGGGTGAAGCGCGGCACGGCGGACAGACCGTTCTGCGCGACCCAATACTTGCCCGCGAGCAACAGCGGCAGGAAATATTCGTAATCGTGGCCGAGCGTGCCATTCGCGGTCGGAAAGAACGAAATCGCGAGCGCCGCGTAGATGAGCACGCTCGCCGCTACCGCGACTCCCAGGAGTGCCGGCAGAGGCGATGTGGCTTTGCGCGTCGTTATGGATTGCGCGACCACACCGCCACCACGGTCTTGCCGAGGCTGTGACCCATGGGCCTGTCGAGCACGCGAGAAATCGGCACCAGCACCCTATCCCAAAATGCGATCTGCCGCGTCGTCGGCTGCGACGCCGAGAGCACAACGCGGTTGGCGAGCGACGCGAGCAACCCCGCGCAATCGAGCATCAGCGAGGCAAGGAGCCGGCACCCCGGCGGCTCCAAGGCGGCAAGGCTTGCGCCGTCGTAGCGCCGGTGATGACCGACCGCCGCATCGAATGGGCTGAACAACGATTGGTGCGCAGGTGCCAACACGACTAATTTGCCCTCGGGGCCCAGGCGCTGAGCGGCTTTCGCCAGTTCCGCCCGGTCCGCTTCAATATGCTCGAGTACGTCGATGTAGAGGATGGTGTCGTAGCCGGTACCGGGCCTCAAATCGTCGATAGTTCCCGCGACCACCCGGCAGCAGGATGGCAACTCACCTCCCTCGACGCGTCTCGATATCCGCTCCGCCAGGTTCGGGTCCGGCTCCAGACAAGTCCACTCGCGCACGCGCTCCGTTCGCAGGAAAGGCGTGTTGCTGCCCATCCCGGCGCCGACTTCGAGCACCTTGCCCCCGATGAAGGGTGCCAGTACGCGGGCGAAGTAGCGCTTCCAATTGGTGGCGGCCGCGAACAGTTCCAGCTCGCCGCCGACGTATTGATAGCTCATCGCGTGGCGCGCGCGGGGACCGCGGCGAGGCCGGGTCGCCGGAACTGCCACTGCTCGCGCAGCGCCACGAAATGCTGGGAGTCGGCGATCGGAAGGATCGGGCGGTTGCTGCGACCCGCCAGCATCATCAAACTCGTGGCGACCAGCACCACCACGGCCTGCAAGAGAATGATCATCAAATCGCCCGCGACCGTGCTCGCCCATCCCGGTATCGCGAGAGCCGTCATGAAGCGAAGCGCGACGACGCCGGCAAGGCCCAGAAGGGAAAGTGCCACGACGCCGCCCGCCGCCACCAACACGCGCGCGAAGATCATATCGGTGTAAACCGACATGGCGCTCAGGCCATGCACGATCAGCGACACCAGATTCATGCGGGATTGGCCGGCATAGCGTTTGCCGCGCTCGGTGGGCACCGTCGCATAGCGCAAGCGTGAGCGCATCACGGTCGCCGCGAGGTTGTTCCAGAGATCGGGCATGTGCACCAGACGGCCGACGGCGGACATCGGCAGCAGCGAGAAGTTGCCGAAGTTGATGCTTCGTCCGGTGAGCAAGTGGAAGAGCAGCTTGTAGCAAAAATATCCGAGCCGGAACGCCGGCGGCTCCGAGCGCTTGGCGCGCTCGGCGACGATCACCTGACCCGGATTGCGCTGGGCTGCGGCCACCAGCGCCGCGATGTCGAGCGGCTGATCCTCGCCGTCCGAATCCATTACGATCGCCGCGTCGAAGTCGTCGCGATGGGCAATGGTGCAAAGGCCGATCGCAATCGCGCGCTGGTGCCCCAAATTCGCCGAAAGCCGTAGAATCTCGATGCTGGCGATGCAGGTATCGGCAGGCAATCGGATGCAATCGAGGTCGAAGGGCTCGTTCGATCCGTCGTCCACGGCGAAGACGTGGAAGGCGACGCCCGACCCCGTATAGTGGGCGGAAATCTCGGCGATGAGCGTTACCAGCGATTCCCAATCGTCGAGAACCGGCGTCACGATCGCGATCTGCTTCATCATTGCTGCGCCTGACCATACCGCTCCACGCGCGGCTTACAGGGCTAGCAGAACACGCTTAATGCGAGGTAAAGGCGGCCGTTCAGGAGGCTGCCCGACGAAGCGCTTGACCCAAAAGTCCGCAGTGTCGCCTCGGATGGCATGATTTGCCGGCGACAGGCTTGCGGTGATGGCGAACAGCGATGTGGACGGAGGAGCACTGTCGAATTTATCGACGCGAGGGCGGCGGGTATCCGAGCGATCTGCGCCGAGGCGGGTTACGACGCCGGCAAGATGGTTAAGGGACGCAAGATCCACGCCCTGGTCGACTGCGAAGGGCTGCCGATGCGGGTCGTCGTCCATTCGGCGGCGATCCAGGACTGCGACGGCGCCGATTTACAAGGGCAGACTCTCGAGGTTACCGGCACTCTCGATCGATCTCACCTCCTGAGTGGCCGGTCGCCGTGTGCGCCGAATTTCAGTCGGCGGTCTGCCGTAGACTTCGGCAAAGACGGAGTTGAACCGGCGTAGACTGCCAAAGCCCGCCTGCATCGCGATCTCCGTCATCGGCAGGCTCGTCTCGTCGATGAGCCGTTTGGCCCGCTGCACGCGGGCTGTCCTTGCGACCTTCGAGGGACTTGCCTGCAGGTAACGGGCGAAGAGGCGCGCCAGTTGCCTCGCCCCTACGCCGAGGCGCGCGGCTAGGTGTTCGACGGTAGACCCCTCCACGTCGAGCGCACCATCCTCGACGATGAGCCGCAGCGCCCTTTCAACTGTCGCCCTGCTGCCGATCCACGCGCTGCAGAACGGAGCGGTCTCTGGACGGCACCGCAGGCACGGACGGAAACCTGCCGCCTCGGCCGCCGCGGCCGACGGAAAGAACGAAACATTGGCGGACCGGGCGGGGCGCACCGGACAGACCGGACGGCAGTAAATACCGGTGGTGTGAACGCCAGTATAGAACCGCCCGTCATAAGACCGGTCTCGCGCCAAGCGCGCTCGATCGCATTCTGCAAGGTCCAACGACATGGACACGATGATACTCATCCTCGCTCCTAGGCCCTAATGCCTTTCGGGGATGGAGTCCGGTTTTGGCCAGCGATAGCGGCCACCTTCCACTACATCTGACGCCAGGAATTTAGGGCGGTGTTCGCCCGTCTTGGCCAGCTTGGGCACGAACTCGGACGGTCGCGCGGGATACGACCAGTGCGATACAGGCGACACGTGCCGAAAGCAGGCAGGCGAACGCGGAGGGCAGATTGCGGCAGCATTCATGAGAGGAGACCCTCATGGTACAGGCGATCCGTTTCGAGAAGACCGGCGGTCCGGAGGTTTTAACCTGGCAACAGGTCAGCGCCGACAAGCCCGGGCCGGGTCAGGTTCGGCTCAAGCACACCGCCGTCGGGCTCAACTCAACTAAATTTGGCGACCAAATCCATCGCTTGCTGGTCACGCATCCGCGGCCGATATCGAGGGGATCGCATCATCACGCTCAAGGAGCCCTCCCATGACCGACATCATCTTGCACCATTACGACACTTCTCCCTATGCGGAGAAAGTTCGGACCGGGCTTGGCCTCAAGGGCCTTGCCTGGGCATCGGTCGAGCTTCCCGTCATCATGCCGAAACCGAATCTGACGGCGCTGACGGGAGGCTATCGCAAGACGCCGGTTCTGCAGATTGGCGCGGACATCTATTGCGACAGCCAGTTGATCATGCGCGAACTCGAGCGCCGGTACCCCACTCCGAGCCTTTATCCCGCCGGCCACGGCGCAGCCGACGCGCTTGCCTGGTGGGCCGAGAAGACAACCTTCAGCCCGGCTGTCGGCATCGCGTTCGCGAAGAGAGCCGACAGGTTGCCTGAGGGGTTTCTCGAAGACCGAGCCAAGTTCTCCGGTCGAAATATCGATCCCATCGCAATGATGGCGGCGGTGCCCAACCTGCTTGATCAGCTGCGCGCGCATTTCGATTGGCTGGATCAGACGCTGGCTGACGGGCGCTCGTTCTTGCAAGGCCCTGCCGCTGGCCTCGCCGATCTCGCCGCCTATCATCCGGTTTGGTTCTTGCGACAGAATTTCGGATCGGCGGCGGCGCCGCTCGACGGCTTTCCGAGGCTCCTGACTTGGGCTGAGCGCATTGCGGCTATCGGCCATGGCAGCCGAAGCCAAATGAGCGCACAACAAGCGCTTGATGTAGCAAGGGATGCCACATCGATCGCCAGGGCGACCGTCGATCCGCAGGATCCCATCGGTCGGAAACCTGGCCAGACCGTTACCGTCACGCCGGACGATACTGGACGCGACCCGGTTGTCGGTGAATTGGTCGCCTCGGACGTCCATGAGATCGTGATCCGACGCAGTGATCGTGAGATCGGCGAGGTTTGCGTGCATTTTCCACGCGCCGGCTTTGTGGTTGCACCGGCATAACCGCTTGTGCGCCGGAGCCCAGCTCACCGGCGGCCGCAAGCTCTGGTTATCCGGTTAACGCCCAGCGGAGCTAGATGCTGATGCGCATCGGCTGCGCTGATGCGCCCTACGTCGGATGCGCTCACAGCATGGCGATCCGCTGGGCTGGAATCTATAGGAGTCGCATGTGACCGACACTGACTTTGACCTTGATGACGAGCCAGTGCTGACCGCGGAAGGCGAGGTCGCGGCCGCGATCTGCGGCCACCAGGTTGTCATGCAGCGCGGCGACGCTCTCACCGCCGACGTGCTCGACGAATTCCACGCCTTCGTTCAGGAAGAGTTGGCCGCGCTTCTCGAGGAGAAGAACGCCGAGATTGCCTATCTGCGCGCCATCGCCAACGGCAAGTTCGCCGACGCCGCTCAGATGCGCCTCCATCATGCCGGCCTGGAAGAAGACAAGACTTTCGTCTTCATCACCGCAAAGCTCGCTGCGCAGTTCAAAGCCATCGGCGCCAGCAACTACGTCCAGATCGAAGTCAACCATGAGGAGCTTGGCCCGCTCACGCTGACGATCCAGCGGCAGCGCGGGAGCCGCCGATAGCACCCAATTGGCCTTCGCTGGAGATGATTGAAGACCGGGACTTTTGAGACATGCTCTAAGCGCCCAGCCGCAGCAGACGCGATCGCAGCCCCAGCACAAGTATCGATATGGCGGCCAGCGGCACGAACGGCAGGGCTTCGCGCCACCGGGTCAGGGCGAATCCACCGGCCACGGCGCTTACCAAATACGCGAGAAAACTCACGATCTGCTGCCGCGTCGGAGGGGCGAACAAGCGCTGCTCGCGCTTCAGGATTCTCTCGGCGATGGCTCCGACGATTGCGGTCAGCGTGCTCGTGATCACCACGGTCGGGACGCCGTGTATCCGGATTGCCCGGCCGACCGCGCCCTGCAGACCCATGGCCACCGCCGAGAGGATGATCAGAGCATAAACGTCCGACTGCCCTATGGGCCCGCCCCGGAGTGCCCAAAACGCCGCAAAGGCCGCGAGGAACAAAATTTCCAAGCCAAGTGTTCGCTCGACGCCGTATCGGGCATTGCGCAGCGGCAGTGCCGCACCCGCCACGCCGCAGATATAGCCCGCGAAGGCCGCGAGAGAATGCAAAGCGGCGGACATCCGGCCTTGTCCGAGCGCAAGGCCCAAGAGGATCGTGTTGCCGCTCATCGCGGATGTGAACACGTCACCGAGCGTGAGGAAAGCGATGGCGTCCATCACTCCCGCTGTGAAGGAAAGCAATCCGAGCGCGACGCTCTGCGTGTGCTCCTCATTCATTGGCCCGTTGGCACCTCCGCCGATGCACGCTCCAGGCAGCGCGGATTTGGGACCGTCACCCCTTGAGCGCCGCCAAATCGACCGTACCAGAGAAGACGCCGCGCACGCATTCCCGCGCGCGTTCCGCCTGGCCGCGCGTCCAGCCACCGAAAGCGGCGTTGGCGAAGAACTTGGCCTCGATCGCCGCGCGCGACAGCGGCTCGTGCGCCCCGCCGCGCAAGTGCGGCTGGCGCTCCTCGACAACCTCTCCGCTTCGCAGTCGCGCGCGGAGATGGCCGGTGAACTCGCGGGGATAGGGATTATCGGGATCGACGACGTAGCGCACCTTCGCCATGAGCGCGCGAATCCGCGGATCACGCACGGTATCCTCGCTGAAGGCCGCAAGCCCCGCGTCGCCCAGCACATAGCCTGCGGCGATGCAGAAAGGCGTGCTGAACTTGGCGGCGTAGGCGTTGGGCGGCGACTGCTTCTGCGCGAGCGGCTCCCATAGCCGATGCACCGTGCCCTCGCCCACCTCGCAGACGATCTCCTCGATCTCGCCGGCCGCGATGCCGCGGCGCGCGAGCCTAATCGCGCAATCGATATAGGGATGGGTCATGGTGCCGCACGCGAAGGGCTTGAAGGCGATCGTCTCGGTAACCCACTCAGCGCCGAAGCCATCGAGAAGCTTGGCATAGTCGCCCTCGGCACTGCGCGCGAAGCCATGGAAGAGTCCATGCGTACCCTCGAACACGGTAGCGGGGCCGAGAAAGCCGTGCCGCGCCAGCAGCGCCGCGCGAATGCCCGCTTGCGCCGCCCATCCCGGATGCATCCGCTTGGTCCAAGAACCGTCCGCCAGATACTCGATGATACCGCCCGCCATGCTGCCGGCGATCCCCAATGCGTCCACCAATTGCCGGCGATTGAACCCGAGCATCGCCCCCACTGCCGCGGCAGCACCCATGGTGCCGAATACGCTGGTGGGGTGGAAACCCGCCTGATGCACGCGCTTCGGCGCCACAAGACTCAAGCGGCAGGCGGTCTCGACACCGACCGCGATGCCTCGAAGCGCCGCGCCGCCATCCGATCCAAGCTCCTCGGCCACCGCCAACACCGCCGGCACCACCGCGGCACCGGCATGCACCGGGCCACCCTCGAAGGTGTCGTCAAAATCTTCCCCATGCGCCGCCATGCCATTGACGATGGCGGCCTGTCCGCAATCGAATCGCCCGGCGTGGCCGATCGCGGTGCTGCGCCCGCTGCCGGTTGCGGCCGCGAGCGCCGCGCGCACATAGTCGGTCGCGCGAGCGGCAAGACAGAGCCCGACGACGTCGAGCACAAGGTCTTGCGCCACGTCGCGGAGCCGCGCCGGCAGGTGATCCGTGCGCACTGCCACGATGCTCTCCGCCAGCCGCTCGGCAACGCTGGTCATCGTTCGATCTCCCTCCACTTCAATCGACGACAGGCGCCACCTTTAGGGCTTGGCGTCCATTTCCTTGAACACGGCGCGCGCGTTGCGGAAGGCGTCGATCGCGGCCGGAAAACCGCAATAAACCGCAGTCTGCAGCAGGACCTCGCGGATTTCCTCTCGCGTGACACCATTGTTGAGCGCGCCGCGCACGTGGGTTTGGAACTCATGCGGGCGGTTGAGTGCCGTGAGCATGCCCAGATTGATCAGGCTGCGCTCCCTGCGGCTCAGTCCAGGCCGAGACCAGATTTGCCCCCACGCGAACCCCGTGACGATCTGCTGCAGTTCCCGATTGAAATCGTCGACGTCCTTGAGCGAGCGCTGCACATGCGCCTCGCCCAATACCGCGGTCCTGACCTTGAGGCCGGCCTCGTAAGATTGCGAATCCATGAATGCTCCCTCCTCCTTGTTGGCTCCATTGAAGGGACAACCTTCGACGAGCCGGCGGTCTCGGGTCAAGTCGCCGCGGCGGATTTGCGGCAAGCGCATCCGCGCGCCATACTCGGCGGCTAACTCGGAGTGAAGTATGCAACGTGCCGCTCTGGCGATCCTGTTTACGACGATGCTGGTCCTCAGCGGTGGCACCGCGCGCGCCGAGACCAACGAACTTCGGATCTCCAAGGGCTATGGCATCCACTATCTGCCGCTTTACGTGATGGAGCACGAGAAGCTCATCGAGAAGACGGCGGCAAAGGCGGGCCTCGGGGACATCAAGATCACGTGGTCGGTGATCGACGGCGGCAATAACATCAACGACGCGATGCTCGCGGGCACGCTCGACATCGCGGCGATCGGCACGCCCGGATACCTGACGCTCTGGGCCAAGGCGCACGGCAATCCGCGTCTCGAGGTAATCGGGCTCTGCGCCATCGGGGCGGGTTCGCTCTATCTCAACACGCGCAATCCCGCGATCAAGACGCTGGCGGACTTCACCGAGCACGACAAGATCGCGCTTCCGGGCATCAAGACGTCGTTCGCGGCCGTGATCCTTGAGATGGCCGCGGCCAAGGAGTTCGGCGAGGAGAACTATGCCAAGCTCGATCCGCTCACCGTCGGCATGCCCTACCCCGAGGCATTGGCGGCACTGATCTCCGGCAAGACCGAGATCGATGCCCATGTGGCGTCGCCGCCATTTTCGTATCTGGAACTCGACCACCCCGAAATCCACCGCGTCTTCAACTCGGTGGACGTGCTGGGCAAGATGACGGTGATCATGGCCTATGCGCCCATGAGCTTCTATCAAAAGAACCCGAAACTCACGGCCGCCTTCATCGCGGCCGAAGACCAGGCGGCCGAGATGATCGCGCGCGACAAGCCCTGGGCCGCGCACCTCTACAACGAGATGGCGGCGGTCAAGAGCTCGGACGACTTGGTGCTTCGCATCCTCAACGACCCCGACACGCATTTCACAGCGACCCCCGAGGGGGTGATGACTTACGCGGACTTCATGGCGCGCGTCGGCACGATCAAGCAGAAGCCCGCGCGCTGGAGCGACGTCTTCGTGCCCGAACTCGCGGAACGGCCGGGAAGCTGATGGACGATCCCCGGGCCGACGCCAATCCCTATACCGCCGGCATTGCGGCGTTCGTCTCGGGCCTGCGCTATGAGCGCATCCCGGCTGAGGTGATCGCTCGGGTCAAGCTGCTGATCCTCGATTCCCTGGGCTGCGCGCTCTACGGCGCCGATCTGCCGTGGTCGCGCATTCTCATCAACACCCTCGCGCGCCTCGACCGCACCCCCGACTGCACGGTCTGGGGCACCGACCGGCGGCTGTCGGCGCCGCACGCGGCGCTCGCCAACGGCAGCCTGGTGCAGAGCTTCGAACTCGACGACGTGCACCGCGAGGGCGTGCTGCATACGGGCGCGGTGACCCTGCCGGCGGTTCTGGCGGTTGACGAGCTGAGCCAGGGCATCAGCGGACGCGATTTCGTCACCGCGGTGATCGCGGGCTACGAGGTCGGCGCGCGCGTCGGCATGTGCATGGGACCCGAGCACATCGCGCAGGGATGGCATTCGGGCGCCACGGTCGGGGTCTTCGCCGCGGCTGCCGGAGCGGCCTCTGCGCTCAGTCTCAATCCCGGCGAGACCGTGCACGCGTTGGGCATCGCGGGTACTCAAGCCTCGGGACTGATGGCCGCGCAATATGGGGCCATGGTGAAGCGCATGCATGCGGGCCGGGCATCGCAAAGCGGCCTCTATGGCGCGCTTCTGGCCGAAGCGGGATTCACCGGGATCACCGACGTCTTCGAGAGCCGCTACGGCGGTTTCTGCACCACCTTCTCGCGCTCGGAGGATGGCTTCGATCGCGCCAAGCTGGTCGCGGGCCTCGGCGAGCAATTCGAGAGCCTGCGCGTCTCGCTCAAATTCTACTCCTGCGTCGCCAGCAACCACACGACGCTCGACGCGATCCGCGCGCTGCAAAGCCGCCGCGCCTTCGGCGCCGACGACATCGACCGTATCGTCGTCCATGCCTCAAAGGCGACCGTCGAGCACGCGGGATGGGATTACCGCCCGCAGGGCCTCACCGCCGCGCAGCTCAATCTCGGCTTCTGCGTCGCAACTCTTCTGCTGGAAGGCGACGTGTTCGTGGATCAATTCGGCGCGGAGTCGGCGACCGATCCGCGGCGGATCGCGCTCGCGCGCAAAGTCGAGGTACGGCACGATCCCGCCATCACCGCGCTCGGGCCCAAGCTTCGCCATCGCGTGCACGTCGAAGTGTACCTCAACGACGGAACAAGGCTGGAAGAGACCGCGACTTCGCCGCGCGGCAGCGAAAGCTCGTTCGCGAGCGAGGCCGACATCGTCGCGAAGTTCCGCAAGCTTACGGCTCGCGTCCTTGCGCCCGCCGATCTGGCGCGCGTCATCGAGACGGTTCGCGACATCGAGACGCTGGATGACGTGCGCGATCTCACGCGGCTCCTCGCCCTGACGACGCGCGGAGAATCCAAGGCATAACCGAGCAGCGCCGCAGGTTCGCGGGAACATGAGGACCGGACGGGCGAGCGTCGAGGGAGGGCGCGCCCGCGCTCACCGGGCGCGTGTCAGCAGTTGCTCGGCGGTCTCCAAATCCTCGGGCCGATTGGCATTGAAGAAAGGATCAACCGCATCGCTGACGAATTCGACGGTCGCGAGGCGGTAGCTCGCCGTGAACCGATCGACCTTGCGGATATCTTCCTCGCGAAGCGCATGCCGCAGCGCCTCGCGCAGCGAGAGCGGCCAGACCGCGAACACGGGATGCGCGCGGCCACCCGACGCCGCGCACGCGATATCGAAGCGGCCGTCGACCAATGCCGCGACCAGCCGTGCCACCAGATCGCGCGGCAGGAACGGCGCGTCGGTCGCGAAGCTCGCCAAATGCGTTGCCGTCGGGAGAGCTTCCGCCATCCAGTCGAGGCCCGCGAGTATGCCCGCAAGCGGTCCCGCAAAATCGGCGACGCCGTCCGCCACCACGGGAAGACCGAACGCACGGAAGCGCGCGGGATCGCCGTTGGCATTGAGTGCGAGCGCCGCCACTTGCGGCCGCGCGCGCTCGATCACGTGAGCGAGGATCGGTCTGCCACCGAGCAGCCGCAGCGTCTTGTCGCCCCCGCCCATGCGCCGCGACTGGCCACCGGCGAGCAGAACTCCCGCGACGACAGGGGAAGGCGTTCTAGGCGGCATCCTCGTCGAGGCTCGCCTTGCGCCTGAGCCGCGCGGGCTCGTCATCCACGCGCCCGGCGTCGCCGTCGAACACGATCCGCTCGGCGCCCGAGAGCGCCAGAAATCGCTTGCCCTTGGCGCGTCCAATCAGCGTAAGACCGGCACGGCGCGCGAGCTCGACGCCGGACGCCGTGAAGCCCGAGCGCGAAATCAAGATCGGTATCCGCATCTGCACGGTTTTGATCACCATCTCGGAGGTGAGACGACCCGTGCTGTAGAAGATCTTTCCCGCGGGCGAGAGTCCGTGCAGGTACATATACCCCGCGATCTTGTCGACCGCGTTGTGCCGGCCCACATCCTCCATGTAGACGAGCGGACGGTCCTCCTCGCAAAGCACCGAGCCGTGGATCGCGCCGGCCGCGAGATAAAGGCTCGGCACGGTGTTGATCTTTCGGGTGAGCGCATATAGCCACGACGTCCTGAGCCTGGCATTGCGATCAAGCTCGATCTCGTCGAATTTTTCCATGAGGTCGCCAAACACCGTGCCCTGGGCGCAGCCGGAGGTCAGCGTGCGCTTGCGCAGCTTGGCCTCGAAGTTGGTGCGGCGCTTGGTCCGCACCACCACGGTCTCGAGATCCTCGTCGAAGTCGATGCCGGTAACCTTGTCCTCGGCGCGCAGCATGTTCTGGTTCAGCAGGTAACCGACCGCGAGGCAATCGGGGTGGTCGCCGATCGTCATCATGGTGACGATTTCCTGGCCGTTCAGGAACAGCGTCAGCGGCCGCTCCATCACCACGGCGGTTTCGACTTCTTTGCCCTCGTGGTCAACACCAAGGACGCGCCGCGTCAGGCGCCGATCTTCGGGGTCGGGCGCAACCAGGAATTCTTTCATGCCGGGGATGATGAACCGCGGCCCGACCGCCTGCAAGAGAGCAGCGGCTTGGCGGCGGAGGTGCTTGACCGAACCGCCTAAGCGGCGCGGATCGCGTCCAGGAAGCCTGCCACCTGAGTCCGGAGCGATGTGGTCTCGCGCCCCAGCCTCTCGGCGGCGGCGAGCACGTTCTGCGCGACTTCGCCGGTCGAGGCCGCGCTTTGGTGCGCGCCCCCGACGTTCTCGGTTGCCTCCGCGGCACAGCGCGCGGCGTCTTGCGAGCGAGCGGCAATCGCCTGCGTCGTCGAGCCCTGTTGCTGCGCCGATACCGCGACGGCGACCGAGCTCTCGCTCATTCGCCCGATGGTCGCGACGACGGCGCCGATCGCGGCGCCGGTTCCGGCGGTCGCCTCGCGGATGGCGGTCACCAGCGCCGAGATCTCCTCGGTCGCCTTGCTGGTCTGGTTCGCAAGCGATTTGACCTCGGACGCGACCACGGCAAATCCCTTGCCGGCATCCCCCGCCCGCGCCGCCTCGATCGTGGCGTTAAGCGCCAGCAGGTTGGTCTGCGCGGCGATGTCGGAAATCAGCTTCACGACCTCGTTGATGCGCTCGGCGGCATTGGTGAGGCTCTGGACGCGGGTCTCGGCTTGGCGCGTCTCGCGAGCCGCATCCTCGGCGAGCCGGGCGGTGTCGCCGACGCGATCCGCCATGGTGCCGATCGAAACGGAAAGCTCCTCGACCGCGCCGGCGATCGAATTCACGTTCGCCGCGGCCTGCTCCGTCGCGGAGGCGGCAGCCTCGGACTGCGCGCCCGCGAGCCCCGCCATCTTCGACATCTCGTCCGCGGCCTGCGCAAGCTCCGCGGCGGACGCGGCCAGGGTTTCGATCTCGCCTCGCGCGGTCGCGTCGAAGCCGCGCACGAGCTCGTCGACCGCGCGCCGCCGCGCTTCCTTCTGTTCGCGCTCGGCGAGCTTCTCGGCTTCGAGTGCTTGCGTGCGCTGGGCGTTCTGCCGGAAGACGGTGAGCGCGCGCGCGAGAGTGCCAACTTCATCGCGCCGGTCGGCACCCTCGATCTCGATCGCCATGTCACCGGCGGCGAGCATCTGCATGCGGCTCGCCATGCGGTTGATCGGCCGCGCCACTTGCGCGATGCCGATCCAGAACATCAGGCTTCCCGAGATCACCAGCCCCAGGAGAGCGGCGCCCAGCGTCAGATAGCGCAGGCGTTCGGTGGCATCCGCCAGATCCGCGGTCGCCGCGGCGAGATCCTGCTGATAGGCCCCCGCGAGCTTCTCCGCCGCATCGAGCGCCTTAAGGCGAGCCGCCTTTCCTTCGACCTGCGAGCGCTGCACCGCCGCCTTGATGTCGCCCGCGGTCGCCAGCCTGAACACCTCTTCGGAATTGACGGCGCGCTCGGAGACGGCGGAAAGAAACTGCTCGATGAGCGCCTGGTGCTGCGTCGACTTCGTGAGCTCGCGGACGGTGGTCATCTCGCGCTCTGCCTTGGCGATATCGTCGCGGTAGAGCTTGGCATACTGAGCGATCGCATCGTTGTTGCCGACGCTCAAGAGCACGTTCTTCTCGTTGATCGCGGCATCCGCGAAATGCAATTGAGCCTCGATCGCGTAGCGGAGCTGCGGCGCGCGGCTTCCAAGCGCAACATCGGCGCCGGCCTCGAAGACATCGACCGCGAACCACATCACGGCGATGATGCCGAGAAGGCTCAAAGCGGTGACAGCGACGGGAAGGCTCAGTTTGGTCGGTATTTTCCAGTCACCGAGGAGCTTATTCACGCTCATGGCCCAATATTCTCAAGGTTGTGCCAGGGTTAAAAATTTGTAGCTCGCAATCGATGAAAAACGCGTTAAATGCTCGCCACCGCCATCGCGGCCGGCGGTCCCGCTCGCCACCCTAATTGATTGCGCGCCGAGGGGCGTCAGCTCGGCGGCGGTGGCGGATCCTCCGGTTTTGCGCCCGCGACGGCGGGCTGGCCGGTCTTGCGGAACGCGACCCAAAACATCAGCGCCGCGAGCGCCAGGATCGCGAGCGCAATCCCCAATAGCATCCAGCCGGCACCGGACATGTTGTCGGAACTGTCGCTGACGAGACCGATCCCGAACAGCGCGAAACAGCCGCCCGGCAGCAACAGCACCAGTCCGACGATCAGGCAGATGATTTGCCCCGCTTTCATGTTGGGACTCCCCCGGGCCGCGGGCGATGGAACATGTTGTAGGTGTCGAACGGAATGATCCGGCCGTCGCCGGTGACGAAATGGATGCAGGAGCGCTTGACGCCGGCCAGGCAGAAATTGAAGCGGTCCAGAAACGACACCACCGCCACGCGGAAGACGCGGTCGTAGCCGATCGCCGCGGGCACTTCCACCATCGGCAAGCAGCACAGCACTTCGTGCAGGACGTTCGCGGATTGCTGCCCGGCGCAGGAGAGCGACAGCAACTCGATCAAGAGCTTGCGCATCTCGGGCTTGGCTTCGAGATTGACCGTGTTGGGTGCCGCCTGGACCAGCACGTCCTGCGGAAAGAGATGCGTCAGCGGCTGGACCGTCGATCCCGCCCGCATGCCGTAACCGATCGAGATCGCGTCGGGATTGCAGGGCAGCGGTATCAGATCGTCTTCGCCGAACACGCCCCACTGATCGACGATGGCCCGTCGAATCTCCGAGAGCACGATGCGGTTGGCGGCGGGATCATAACCCTCGTTGCGTCCGGCATCCTGAACCGGTTGGAAGGTGACGCCGCGCACGCAAGGCCAATGCTGCGCCACGCGCAGCACATCGCCGATCTCGCGGTCATTCACGTTCTTGCGCACCGTCGCGACCAGAGTGGTGGAAATCCCCGCCGCGTCGAGATTGGCAAGCGCGCGTTCGTGCACCCTCCGCAGATCGGCGCCGCGCATCGTCAGCAGGGCATCCTTGGAGAGCGCGTCGAATTGCAGATAGACCTCGAAGCCGCGCTTCATCTCCGCGAGCGCCGCGACGAAATCCGGGTCGTTGGCGATGCGGATGCCGTTGGTGTTGAGCATCACGTGGCGGATCGGACGGCGCCGCGCGGCGCGCAGGATTTCCACGATTTCCGGATGCAGGGTCGGCTCGCCGCCGGAAATCTGCAGCAGATCGGGTTCACCCTCGCTCTCGACCAGCAAGTCGAGCATGCGCTCGACTTCGGCGAGGCTCCGCGTTCCCGTCATCGCCGGCGACGAGCCCGCAAAGCATGTAGGACAGGCGAGATTGCAATGCTCGTTCACTTCGATCAGCGCCAGGCAACTGTGCTGCTCGTGATCGGGGCAGAGCCCGCAATCGTAGGGGCATCCCTTGTCGATCCGGGTGTGAAACTTGAGCGGCACGTCGCCGGGCTTCAAGAAATCGCGACAGCGCTTCCAATAGCGCGCGTCGGTCGAGATCAGCGTCTTCTGGACCCCATGCTCGGGGCAGCGCTTCTGATAGAAGACGCAATCGCCCTCCTGCAGGATCTTCGCGGGCACCAGTACGAGGCAGCTCTCGCAAAGCGACGTGGTCTGCCCCAGGAACACATAAGGCCGCGGCTTGCGAGTAACGCTTACGCGCGGAGCGGCGGCGATGGTGCTGGTGTCGGGCATGGAACGAGAAGCTCCCTTCTGCCGAAGAGCACGGCATAGGCGATGAGCCAGAGCGAGACGATGTGAAAGAGGTTGAGCGGCCCGAGGATCGTTCCGTAGGGCTTGAGGAACTCCCAGAGGAAGCGCTGGCCGGCGTAAACGCCGACGAAGAAGTAGAACCCCGCCCGGGTCGCGAGCGGGTGACCGCGTCGCAGCAGGTAAAAGTACACGCCCAGGAACGCCACCATGCCGAGGGACTCATAGAGCTGCACGGGGTGGCGCGGCACGCCATCGCCGAAATCGTGGCCCCACGGCAGATCGGTCGGCGTCCCATAGGTCTGGTCGCCGAGGCCGGCGAGGAAGCAGCCGATCCGCCCGACCGCGATCGCCAGCGCCAGCGGGGCTGCGAGCCGGACACCGGTCGAGCCCCGCATGCCGGTCGCGGCCTTCAACCCCTCAACCCCCAAGATCGCGCCGAGCAACGCGCCCTCGATGCTGCGTGCGAGGCCGTCGATCCCCGTCAGCGCCAGGTTGAGCGAACCCAGGAGATAGGCACCCACCGTTGCGCCCAACGTTGCTGCGGGCAGGTAGAGCGGATGGGTCTGCCACGGCGTCGGCGCCGCACTCGGGACTGGGCCCCAGCGGTAGAGAGCGAGCGCCGCCAACAGCGCGAGCGCGTCAAAGAGCGAATGCAGGAGCATCGACGGGACCCCCCTTTCGCCACTCTGCCCAGATTTAGCCGGCCCGCGACAGCAATTTCCATCCGGCGACATTATGTTATAGGGTGGCAACCGCGCCCCTCTGTTTGGGGGCAATGACGCTAGGGCCTTGTTCTCTATGATTGATCCGTTCGGCCGGAAGATCACCTACCTGCGCGTATCGGTCACCGACCGCTGCGACTTCCGCTGCGTCTATTGCATGTCGGAAGACATGACCTTCTTGCCGAAATCCGAGGTGTTGACCCTCGAGGAGCTGGACCGGGTGTGCAGCGCCTTCGTGCGCCACGGGGTGCGGAAGCTTCGCATGACCGGCGGCGAGCCGCTGGTGCGGCGCAACATCATGGCGCTCTTCCGTTCGCTAGGGCGGCATCTCTCCACCGGCGCGCTCGATGAGCTGACCGTCACGACCAACGGCAGCCAGCTCGAACGCTATGCCGGGGAGCTGCGCCAAGCGGGCGTCCGCCGGATCAACGTGTCGCTCGACACGCTCGCCCCCGAGAAGTTCACCGCGATTACCCGCTGGGGCAAGCTCGACCGCGTGATGTCGGGGATCGCCGCCGCCAAGCGCGCGGGCCTCGCAATCAAGATCAACACGGTGGCGCTCAAGGGCGTCAACGACGACGAATTCCATGACCTCGTGCGCTGGTGCGGCGACGAGGGCTTCGACCTCACCTTCATCGAGGTGATGCCCATGGGCGAGATCGGCGCCGGTGCACGGCTCGAACAGTACCTGCCGCTCTCGATGGTGCGGGCGCAATTGCAGCGCCACTGGACCCTGGAGGAGAGCGACTACCGCACCGGCGGCCCCGCCCGCTACTACACCGTGCGCGAGACCGGCGGGCGGATCGGCATGATCACGCCGCTCACCCATAATTTCTGCGAGAGCTGCAACCGCGTGCGGCTCACCTGCACCGGGACGCTCTATATGTGCCTGGGCCAGCACGACAGCGCCGACCTGCGCGCGCCGCTTCGCCGCTCGGAGAGCGATGATTTGCTGGACGCCGCGATCGCCGAAGCGATTTCGCGCAAGCCCAAAGGCCACGACTTTGTCATCGATCGCCGGCACCGGGAACCTTCGGTCGCTCGGCACATGAGCGTCACCGGCGGCTGAGGCGATCGAGCCCTTGGCTTTTTTCTCGGCGCCACCCCGAAAGATCGCCTTCCTCGCGAGCGAGCACGAGGCTGCGCAGGCGGCGCTTGCCGAGCTTAGCGCGCGCTATGGCGCCGTGCAGCCCGAGGACGCCCAGGTGGTCGTGGCGCTGGGCGGCGACGGGTTCATGCTGGAGACCCTGCATCGCCTGGTCGACCGCGGTGTCCCGATTTACGGAATGCACCGCGGCAGCGTCGGTTTCCTGATGAACGGCTATGACAACGAAGGCCTGGTCGAGCGGCTTGCGCGCGCCGTGCCGGTGGAGCTGCATCCGCTCGAAATGCTGGCCTACGACCGGAACGGCCGCTCGCATCGCGCGATCGCCTTCAACGAGGTCTCGCTGCTGCGCGAGGGTCGGCAGGCCGCGAAGCTCCGCATCAAGGTGGACGACGTGGAGCGCCTGGACGAGCTGCTGAGCGACGGCGCGCTGGTCGCGACGCCCGTGGGCTCGACCGCCTACAACCTCTCGGCGCACGGGCCGATCATTCCGCTGGGCACCGAGATATTGGCGCTGACGCCGATCAGCGCGTTTCGTCCGCGGCGCTGGCGCGGCGCGCTCTTGCCGCGGAGCGCCCGAGTGCATTTCGAGGTGCTGGAAGCGGAGAAGCGCCCGGTGAGCGCCACCGCCGACTTCACGGAGGTGCGCGACGTGCTCACGGTCGACGTGCGCGAGACCCGCGACGTCGCGAAGATCATCCTCTTCGACCCCGAGCACAACCTCGAGGAACGCGTGCTCAAGGAGCAGTTTCAGACTTAGGAGCAAGGGACGTGCGTCCGCTCCTGGATTGCTTCGCCTCCGGCTCGCAATGACGGCCTTGGTGTGCGAAACTCGACGGATCAGAGTTAGCGCACCCGCTCCCTCACGAACCCCGCGACCGCCGCGATCAGGCTGGTAGCCGCGCCCGGTGAGGAATCCCAACACAAACTTTGTGAAGGCGCCGTCGCAGGTGGTGCCGTCGCGGTCGTCGAGCACGAAGTCGGCGCGCGCGAACGCCGATTGGCCTAATGCAGTGAAAGTTTTGTGATGGCTCTTTTGCATTGTTTTTCGCCGGAAAAGGACTCTATCATGGGGGGCAAAACAAACAGGGAGAGCGCCCGATCATAAGAGCATTCGGGGGCGGGCGCTGAGTAACGGAGGCAATGGTAAGACCACAGGTGTCGCGGCAAGACTTTGTTGCCGTAAACATCCTCGCCGGCACGCTTACTGTTTGCGTGGGGGTAGGGTCGTCTGATCTATCGGCGGCCATGGTCGCCGTCATATTCTCCATCGCGATATTCGCGCAGGCGATCGGAAGGGCAATCGTCGGGCTGGTTCCGCCATTTACCGATTTTGCCGGTCGGATGATGGTGGAGTTCCTGCTTGGTATCGCATGCATCAGCACATTGATCTTCTTCGCATGCATTCTGTTGCGAATATCGGCGGGAACGGCCTATGTCGGGTGCTGCGGCGTAGGGGTCTCCGCATTGCTGTACAACGCGCAGCGTCGGCAGCAGGAAGACCGCTGGACTTATGTCGATTTTGTCGTGCTGTCCGGCATCTGTGTCGTCTGCGTCATATGGTCTTGGCAAGCGATTTGTGCCGTCCCGACATTCCGCGCTACCGGCCACTTTCCGGCGTGGAGCGACTCTATGTATCGGAGCCACATGATCGCGACGTTCGCTTATTTCGCGGAACGAGGGGATTCTGTCTGGCCCTATCACTTCTTGAGCTACATGCTACCAGCCGCAATAAGTGCCTTGGCGAGCGTCCAGACGCTGGTGACGTCAACGGCGCTTTGGACCCCGCTAGGGTTCATTTGCATGGGCTGCGGCGCCTATTCGTTGGGCGGAGTACTTGCCGGACGGTTGGGCGGCGTTGCGTCTGTGGCGGCGCTGTTGCTGGTGCCCGACGCGGCGCATTACGGATTTGAAAATGCTTTTTTCGATTTTCACTGGCTTCAGCAAATAGAAGCCGGAGGTGCTTTTGCTGTCGGATTGGCATTGACCGCGATGGCGCTCGCTATCGTTGGTCTGCGCCACCGAAACGCGCGCGCCTTTGGCATTTCGTTCGTGCTGACTCTGATTATTTGCGGCTTCCGCATGCACATTTTTGTACCCTTCGGCATCGCGGCGACGATATTGGTGTTCGCCCTGTGGCGGCCGCGCACCCGATGGATGCGGGCTGCGGCTGTCGCTGCACTGGCCGCCGTCGCTCTTGGCGGCGCTTCACTCGCCCAGATAGACATCCGTGCGCCGCATCTACTTTCGTCCCACGGCGACGCGATTGGCTTTGTGCAGGCAATGCTGAACCAAGGGCCGCCTGTTTTTACAACCTATTTTCAGACGATTCTGTCGAGGGCCGGCCTGTTGGTGGCGGCTCTAAGCGGCCTTATTTATCTATTGGGGGCAAGCTGCGGGTTTTGGGTGGTGACCTATGCGCTGGGTCTTTTCTGGTGCCACCGGCATCGAATTCTTGTTATCGAAAAATGGTTTCCGTTGGCGTTCATAGCTTCATTCTTTGCCCTCGTAGCGCTCCTTCCACCGAGAGAATATGAGGATCCCTACGATTTCCAGCATCGGCAATTCGTGTTGCTTTATGCGGTTTTAAGCGTCTGGTCGGCCTGCTTTCTTGTGCATTTCCTACGCACCCGGTTGCCCCGTCAAGCCACTGCGGTGGTATCCATCACCGCTTCATGCCTTCTATTCGTGCCGTTGCTGCTCTCTGATCGTGCGCAGATCTCAATGCTGCCCTGGGATTCCAAATACGTTGGCATCGTCGTCCCGCACGCTCTCATCGAGACGGGCGACTATATCCGCCATGAGTCGGCCGCCGGTGACATCGTTTTGCTAACGAGCGAATTCCAATGTGGACCGCTGACCGAGATGACCGAGCGCAAGACAATTTATCCAGAAGAACCCTGCGATTTTCGATCTGTCGCTCCAGACACCACCAACCAACAATACGAACCGCCGTCGGGATCCCCAGCCACCCGAATTCTCGACGCGCCGAACTACGACACCTTCATCTCAATCGCGCAAGCGCTCCAAGTGCAGTGGGTTGTCGTCTACTCGGGCTCCCCGCCCCCTTGGGTTAAGGAGAACGCTGTCTGGCAAGCGGATCGATTTTTCGTGCTGAAGCCTAAAAACCGAGGTTGACGCCCGGGGACTGGCGGCGTCTCCTGCTTATCATGCTTGATTGGTGCGCCCGGAGAGACCCTCGCGGGCGCGCTCAAGTTCAGTGATTCGGACACAGGGGGACAACCCGACAGTCTTCTGCCCAAAGCACGGAGAGCGTTGCAATCACGAATGCCTATCTCGCCCGCTCCTTCACGAACCCCGCGACCGCCGCGATTAGGCCGTCGAGATCGCGCTTGAGCTTGGCAAAGTTCCCGTTCCGCTCGAAGAGCGCTTCGTCCATGTAGAGCTTGCGGTTCACTTCGATCTGGAGGCTGTGGCGGTTCTCGCGCGGGCGGCCGTGCCGGCGCACCAGCTCGACGCCCTTGTAGGGGTCGTTCACCTTCACCTGGTAGCCGCGCCCGGTGAGGAATCCCAACACAAACTTTGTGAAGGCGCCGTCGCAGGTGGTGCCGTCGCGGTCGCCGAGCACGAAGTCGGCGCGCGCGACGCCGGCACCTTCGCTCGCCATCGCGTTGCTGACGCTCTTCATGGAATGGCAGTCGATATGCCAGACCGAACCGAACCGCGCATGCAAGCGATCCGCCACTCCCGCCAGCTCCGCATGATAGGGCTCGTAATAACGGGCAATGCGCGCCTGTACTTCGGCGACACCAAGCTTTCGCCCGTAGACCGGCCGGTCCGGCACCGCGAGCCGCCGCACCAGCCCCATGCCGAGCTTGGTCTTCTGCCCGGGATTGACGGGGCCGGGCCAGGGCGTCTCGAACAGCGCTTGGTCGATGTCGGCGAGGTTGCGGTTGGCGTCGATGTAGCTGCGCGGGAAATGCGCGCCGATCAGCGTGGCGCCGTGCTCGGGTGCCGCACCGTAGAGCTCATCCACATAGGTGTCCTCGGCGGTGCGCAAGACATCGAGGGGACAGACGTAGTCGAAATCCCCGGGATAGACGACGCCGCTGTGCGGGCTGTCGAACACCAGCGGAATCTCCGCCGTGCGCGGATCGGTGCGATGGAGGACGCCTTCGATGGTGCGGGTGGGTGTGGTCATTGTTTCCGTCGCTTTTCGTCAAAACCAGATTTAGGAGATTGGGGGATGACCGGCAGATGAGGAGAGCTCATCTCGAAGCTCCGAGTATCTCCAGGATAACTTTATCAAGAGAGCGGTTCTGATCGCCACCGCCAACTGGCCCCCCACATCCCCCCCGTCATCTCCCGATCCCCCTCCATCTTTTTTCTTGTCGGATGCTGACAAAACAATTTTAGGAGATGGGGAGATGAACGGGAGATGAGGAGAGCTCATCTCGAAGCTGCGAGTATCTCCAGGATAACTTTATCAAAAGAGCAGTTCCGCTCGCCATCGCCAACTGGTTCCCCACATCCCCCCATCATCTCCCGATCCCCCTCCATCTTTTTTTCTTGTCAGATGCTGACCAAACAATTTTGGGAGATGGGGGGATGAACGGGAGATGAGGGGAGCTCATCTCGAAGGAGCTACTGTAGAC
>Ga0335079_10000168_pt1 | contig 77005 bp, 77 predicted proteins | sample Lox_Sample_33_FD_206719 | JGI IMG/M metagenome (GOLD analysis project Ga0335079, IMG submission 206719) | Soil microbial communities from Loxahatchee National Wildlife Refuge, Florida, United States - Lox_Sample_3.3 | ecosystem: Environmental > Terrestrial > Soil > Wetlands | place: USA...
ATGGTATTGGAAGGAAAGAATTGGCGGAATTGGCCAATGGTTTACGATGTGCCGGCTGTTCCCCAAATCTTCGGCGGACTCGTAATGAACGCGGGGATTGAAGGAATTCTCTACGAGTCTTCAATTACGGAAAGGGAATGTCTCGCCATCTTCCCGCAGAACTTCCACAACTCTACATCTTTTATCCAACTCGATGACCCAGTACCCAGCACCGACGTCATAACTCGAATCGATAGTAGCAACTTTCGCGATTTCATCTGAAGGACGTACTCGCCAAACGATAACCAATCTCCCTTCCAGAATTGGCCCGATTGAGGAGTCTCTGGACGAAGGTCAGACAAGGTGCTTGACCGAATTGGGGCGGCACGGAAGATTGGCTAGGTCCAAGAAGCCTAAGCGCCGAACGACTCAAGGAAATCGCCGCCAAAGCCTCAAAATCTGCTGCTGATTGCCGATATTTCCAAATCGCTCAATTTCGCACTATTATCGGTGTCTTCAAATATCAATGTTCATCTATCTGCGCTTGGGTGTAGAGTCGGGTCCAACAAGGCTCAACATGGTTCATAAATAATTCCAAATCAACGAAATCTTGTAGGCTACGAACCAAAAGGTCGAAAGTTCGAATCTCTCAGGTCGCGCCATTTTCTGGCTGGTTCTTGCATCGCTTGACTGACGATTCGAACCGCCCTATAGTGATCGCCTCCCCTCTGGCGTTGCGCAGTTTGATCTGAGAAGTTTGCGGCGAACTAGTTTCCTCTTCCCGATTTTCTTTTGCGCACCGCAGTACCCGGGTCCGGCCCCTAATCGTCACATTTCTCTGGAGGACTTATGCGCGCAAGATCGTCTCGTATTTCCAAGAGTCGCCAGCAACTGAACCCGCCGCTCGAAAAGAAGTTAGCGGCATACGCAACGGCGGCGAGCGCCGTTGGAGTTGCGATGCTGGCAGCCGCGTCGACCGCAGAAGGCAAAGTGGTTTACACCGCGACGCGCGCGACAATTACCCACATCGGCGATCGCTACCAATTGGACCTCAATCACGACGGCATCGTCGATTTCACCATTGGCTTTTGTTCCTGCCAACCGTACGGAACGGCCGTCACAATTGGCAGCGCCAATCAGGGAAACGGAGTCATCGAGGCACCGAGCTTCTCGTACTCAGCGGCAGCTTTGAAGGCTGGCGCTCCGATCGGTCCGAAGCAGAAATTCAGATCCGCCTACGTGGAGTTGCAGCTGGAGGCGGCTATAGCTACCGCCAGCCTGCAGCGGACCACTTCCTTCGGTCCGTGGGCCGGTGTTACCGGCCGTTATCTGGGACTGAAGTTCATGATCAACGGCCAAGTCCACTTCGGATGGGCACGGATGACGGTGGGGAAAAAGCTTTCCCACGTGGTGCTCACCGGATTTGCTTACGAGACGATTGCGAACCGGCCATTAACGGCGGGACAGACTTCCGGAACGGTAACGTCCGACGCGAAGAATACAGAAATCGCTCGTAACGCAGTCGGCCCAAGCCTTGGCATGCTGGCGCGCGGTGCCGAGGCGATCGACATCTGGCGCCGGGAAGAAGCCGCTGCTTGAGGCTGATTCGGAAAGAAAAAAGGCCCAACGGTGTTCACGGACGCTGAGCCGGAGCTGGTAAGGAAATGTTTTTACTTGTTCCAGTGTAGCGGGAAATCGACGGCGCGCAAGCTATCCGGTCGTATAGTTGCCCAAAGTTCAAGCATCGCGGCGCAACAACGATTCTCCGGTGTTTCGTAGCAGGCGTTTCCCAACCGCAATTCAGCGATTCCGTTTTCGCATTCTTAATGATGGAGGCCGATCCAGCAACCGATCGAAGCACCCAGCAACGCGGCGAAGACACGGCTTACCGGAGAGTGAAAGAGCTTGCCCAGCCAATAGACGGCGGCCGCGGCTAGTACGACATCCCACAACACGCCGGCAAGATTCACATCGTACAAGCCAACCGAGGCAAGCATGCCCTCTCGATGACGATCGGCGAGATCAGAGACCAAGGCCTGGATGCTATGCAGACGCTCTTCACTGAACATCGCAAGACACACCGAGACAGCAAAGGCAAACACAATCGAAATGGCAGACCGGTCACTGGCTTCCTGAGTCGGCATATAAACTTTGTCTTGGGAGGTTTGGTTGCAGTAGGCCGCCGACAGGGTTGCCGAAAAGATCCAGATGATGCTCACCAAAGAAACGCTGTCCCAATTATCGACATGTGTTTACCGCGCTGACGCGAAACGTGTGATCTCTCTCATGCCTCTTGGCAGCATTTACTGGGATGACGAGATGCCAGACTGGGAGACCCTAGCAACAATTCCAGAAGCGGATCGGAAGCAGATTGATCGATGCTTTGCGATCCGCATGAGGTTGTGGAACCACGAGAGTCTTTTAGAGGATCAATCGGAGTTTTGGGAAAGCGCGCGGTCGGCGCTCCCCGCATGGGCCATTTTCCGGCGCCTGGAGCTTTCCGACGACGAGCAACGGGAGCGTAAAGAGATTGAGCGGGATTGTGCGCAGGCGTTTGAAGAATTCTTGGCGGACGCCGACATACTAACCTCATTTCAAGACAGCAACGGCTTCGAGCGCGTTTCCGCGACTTTCCGACTAAACAAGAGCAAACCGGCGCATGCCGAAGTATCTTCGCGAGGGCGCCAATGGCTACGCAGCCTGAAACGATTCATCGGATTCTGACCAATCGAGCAGGAATTCCGCACGGATGAAGAGGGTCAGCGTACCTGCAAACTGTCGAGCATTTTCTGATAGGTAGGCTGAAGCTGAGAGAATTGCTTCTCGGGCGCGATGAAGACGACGTGCAGCATGCCTCCCTCAGGACGCCGCAACGTGACAAGCCAGTCCCTCTCCGGAAGAGGCTTTCCATCTTCCAGCAATGGCGAATTCCCTGCCAGCAAGGTGGACATCGCTTCGTTGCCACCGACCTGGATCTTGCGCGAGCTGTCGTACACGCGCAGTCCGGGATTGGTCTGCTGCAGGTTCTGGATCAGACCTTGCGTAGCGTCGTTCAGAGAAGTGTTGTCGACGTTCTGCGCGCTTGAGACGATGACTCCGTAGGCGATGGCGTTTTGTCCGACGCCCGCGGGCGGGGCGAGCGTGGCGGAACTCTGTCCGGCCGCGGCTTGCCAATTTGAAGGATAGGAAATGGTGAAATCACTGGCCTCGAAGGGCTTCAGATCGGCGCTGGGCGCGACCTGCTGGTAGCTAACGTTGGTGATGGTCTCGGCGTTGCCCGCGGTCGGAGGCGCTGTGTCAGGAGTATCGAGGTTGGGTGGAATGGCTCCTGCCTTGCGGTTCTGTTGTGCCCAGAGTCCGCTCTTGGCGCCATCGGAAATTTGCTGCGCGTTGTAGGCTTTGATCCCCTTGGCCTGATCCTTGACTTGTGCGAACTGGCTGCTGCTCGGGCGATAGGTTTCTGGAGGCCAATCGGCGATTTCTTTGTCCACGGCTTCGACTCGATTGCCGGGGTTGGGGTGATCGCTCAGGAATTGAGGTCCGCCATTGCCGACCAGCTTCTCAAGCTTGGAGAAAAACTCGGCCATCTGTCGGGGATCGTATCCGGCTTTGTACATGATGATGGCGCCGACCGAATCGGCCTGGGCCTCATCGCCGCGGGAGTATTTCATCAGCAGCGTGCCGGCTCCGACCTGAATGCCCGCTTGTGCGAGCTCGCCGGCGGTGCCTCCGAGAAGTCCTCCGAGCGCGCCAAGGATGTTGGCCCACTGCTGCTTGGGAGCCTGCTTGGCCGAATGCTGCATGTACACGTGCGACATCTCGTGGGCCAGGACACCAACGAGTTGCGCCTCGTTGTCCGCGGAGTTGATGGTTCCGACGTTCACAAAGATCGGTCCGCCGGGGAGCGCGAAGGCGTTGATGTCGGTTTGTTGCACGACATGAAATTGATAGGGCCAGGAAGATTCTTTCGGAATGACCGTCTCCAGCTTGGCGCCGAGATGCTGGATGTATTGCGTGACCGGACTGGAGTCGGGCAGGACGGGCATCTGCTTGTAGACTTCGGCGGCGGTCTTCAATCCGAGCTCCTGTTGCTTGTCGCGAGTCATGCCGGGACGGCCGGGATCGGGAAGCTCGGGTGAGATCTTCGCCGGTGTTGGCCAAGCTGGCAACGCCATCAGCAGCGACAGGAAGAATGCCAACAGCCGGGTAGAAGATGAGAAATGTCTTTTCATATGGAGCCTGGGATGAAGACGAATCGTTTTTCTATCGCGGCGCAGATTCTGCGAGATACAGGCACAGGAAACTCGCCGGGGCGTTACTTTTGGCGATGATACACCAAGGCTGGGGTCGGCGCGCGAGTGCAGAATCGGGCAGGATTCAAGTTGGGCCCGAGACGTTTCAGGATTGGTTCCTGCCGTATCGCCGACGTTCGTCATTCTGCTAGTCTTGTGGCAGCCCTGTTGTTTTATTCGGGACCCGGCTCAGGTCCTGTTGAGAGCCAAGCGCGCCATGACGAAAGCAACGCAACAGCCAGACCTGACCCAGCTGCTTCAGGCCAAGAGCGGATTGTCATATCTGACCGCAAATGATTGGGCCCTGATCGCCGATAAGGCGGTGCGGCAACAATTCAAAGCTGGAGACTTCATCGTGCAGCGGGGCCGCAGGACGCACGGGATTTATGTGATGCTCAGCGGCACCGCCGGTGTGCGGATTGGCGCGCAAGCAGCGAGAAGCATCGGTCCGGGAGAAATCTGCGGAGAGATCTCTTTTCTCGACGACTTGCCGGCGACAGCGAATGTCGCGGCCAATGGAGCCGTAGAAACTTTTTATCTGGAAAGGCCGCTGCTGCAATCGCTTTTTGAGCTGTATCCGCATCTCGGATCTCGTTTTTACCACTCTTTGTCAGCCATCCTGGCACGCCGGCTGCGGGAGACGATCGGTCCCGTTCCGGAAGAAACAACCGCCACGCCTGTTCCCAAAAAGAACCCAAAGTGAGTCTCCGTTGATGTTCCTGTGCTAGCCTGATACTTCGATTTCGCTCGCGTCCGAGGGCGAAATCTGTCGCGCATGATGGACCCTGTCAATCTGCGGTTAGCGTTGGGTTCGGCGGCGGTGCTGGGATTCCGGCATGGGCTGGACTACGACCATATCGCGGCCATTACCGACATCAGCAGCGTGCAATCGAGGCCGCGCGATGCCATGCGGTACGGGCTGTTGTACGTCGCCGGCCATGCCGCGACGGTTGCGGTGTTAGGCGCTGCTGCAGTCACATTCCGCATTGCCCTTCCGCCAGCGAGTGACCGGTGGGCCGAGAGGCTGGTGGGGATCACACTCCTGGTTCTGGGGCTCTATGTGCTCGGCACATTCTTCCGTCCGGGCATGCACAGCCACGGACCCCGGACGCGCATCACGCTGCTGGTAAACGGGCTTCTCTGGGTTTGCTGGCGTCTTAGCCGCATCTTCGGCGGAACGCGGGTGGAAGCGCCGCAGGTGTTCAAGGACGGCTACGGAAATTCATCGACATTTCTTGTCGGCGTGATTCATGGGCTGGGAGCGGAGACGCCGACACAGATCTTGCTGTTCCTCATGGCGGCCAACCTCGGTGGGACCGCGGCGGGACTCCTTGGATTGCTGATGTTTATCCTTGGACTTCTTGCGATGAATACGTTGATGTGTGCCTCAGCGGCCGGAATCTTCTCAGCTGCCCTCGCCAAACCGAACGCCCTACGGGCTGTAACCTTGATGACATCGGCCTACAGCATCGTTGTAGGGGTCATTTTCCTGTTTGGATCTGCCTGGAGATTGCCGTCGCTGACTGGATAGCTAGGCCAGTAAGACCTCTCACCTCAAAGGACACTAAGGTTCACGAAGGAAGGAACTTTGTTTCTCTTAATTTCTCTGTGGACTTTCGTAGCCTTTGTGATTCATGCCTTTGAATCCACCTTCTTATGGACATAGACCTTTGGTTTCCATTACTGCGGTAATCCGTGGACGGTGATTACCGTTGACCCTCGCGGCTGGCGGTTTTTAAATGCCGGAAGGGGGTTGTATGAAAGATATCCACGAGGTCCTGCGCCAAAAGCAGGCGAAATACGCCCAACTCGGCAAACAGATTGAAATGCTCCAGCAAGCTGCAGAAAAGCTGCGCGAAGTAGCGCCGCTGCTGGCCGAGAGCGATGAAGAAGATAACGTTGTGTTGTCGGAAGTTGACGATGCGACGTCGTCCGACGCAATGGCAGCGAAAGCCGGAGCCGGATCGTCGAACTCTTCTTCTTCGAAGGGGTCGAGACCGACCGCTCCCCGCTGGCCATAAGCCGAAGGGATTTGCGGCACACCTAATTTCTTATGAACGTTCAGGCACTGCTGGTATCGAGCGACGACTCCGCAGCTGATGTGTTGGGCAAAGTGCTGCCCGGCTTCGGCATCGCCCTGGATCGGTCAAGCGATCTGGAGACGACGCTGGCACGCATTCAGCAGCAGAAGTTCGAAGCCCTGATCGTCGACTTCGACGATGCCCAATCGGCGGAGAAGGTTCTGCAGGAAGCGCAGAAACTTGGAACCGCTCCGCTCAGCATCGCCCTCGTCGCGGACACAGGGAAGGTGCGGCAGATCCTGAATGGCGGCGCGCATTTCGTGCTGTACAAACCCGTCACCGAAGAAGCAGCCAAGGCCGCATTACGGCCAACCGCCGCTCTTCTGAGCCGGGAAAGGCGACGCGCATTTCGCGTTCCGGTGCAGGCTCCGGTGGAAATCCTGCTGCCGGAAGGACGCGCGATCGAAGGCATCCTCCTGGATTTGTCCGAGACCGGCATGGACGTCCTGACCGCCGAGGCGCAAACTCCGGGGTCGTTGATCCGCTGCAAGTTCCAGCTGGCAGACGCGGCGGTGGCGATTGAGGGACATGGGCAGGTGGCCTGGGCCAATCCCAATGGACAAACCGGCGTTCATTTCCTGGAAATTCCGCAAGAGTCTTGGGACAAGATGAAAGCGTGGCTCAAAACGGCGGCGGCGGTCGCAGGCGCAGACCCCGACGAATCCGTGCCCCACTGCAAGCTCACCGATCTCAGTCTCGGCGGATGCTACGTGCAGACTGATGCTCCGTTTCCAGAGAAAGCTCTCGTCGATCTTTGCCTCAAAACCAATGAAATGGAAGTTCACACCGAAGGCATGGTGCGTGTGGCGCATCCCGGCCATGGAATGGGAGTCGAGTTCCCTTCCCGGACGGCCGAGCAACGGGCCCAGGTGGGCAACATGATCAACTTCCTGCAAAGCAGTCCGAATGCCGCGCCGGAGTTGAGCATCTCTCCAAAATCGCTGGTTGCTGACATGACGCAGTTTGAGCGTGCCGATAAGACCACGCAAGAATCGCCGGACGAGATGGAAGATCCCCTTCTGGAATTGCTGCGCCGTGGTGATTCCCTGCAACAGGAAGATTTCCTCTCTGAATTGCAAGATCAGCGGAACGGGTAAGTCGTCTCAAGCCATTTCCCTGTTTTCCCTCCAAACCTTGTATTCCTTTGCGCGCAAAAGCCTCCCGGAGCAGGTTTGCTGGTGCGGTTTGCATTGTGGAATTAGGTCAAGACTGCGGGCAGGAGTGTGGCTGGAGCGAGAGGCTTTTGGATGAAGGTCGAGGGGCAAGAGCCCGAACCCCGTCTCTGGTGCGGGTCCCAGCCCCTCGCGGTCTGTTCCACCCCAATGTTGATACGCTAACCGATGTTCTGCGGACGAAGGTTTCAGGACTGTTAATTCCGCGTTAAATGAGATTCGGATTCCATGTAGACTGTGGGTCGAGTTAACAGTTCGTCATTGTCTCCGCGAGATCGGTGAAGAAGCCTGCACAGAGTTCCCTGCTATGGATGCCATTGCTGCTGATCGCGGCTGCTGTGTTTGCGGCTGAAATTCCTTTCTTCTTCCTGGGCACTCCTTCCGGACACGACGTCGAGTTTCACCTTTATTCGTGGCTGGAAGTACTGTCGCACTGGCGGCACGGAATTCTGTATCCGAGATGGGCAGGGCTGGCGCATTTCGGCTATGGAGAGCCGAGATTTGTGTTCTATCCGCCAGCATCCTGGGTGCTCGGCGGGCTGATCAGTGCTGTCTTTCCCTGGACCTTGGCGTCGCCCATATATATCTGGATTGCGCTGGTGGCGGCCGGATCCTCGATGTTTGGATTGGCACGACGGTGGGTCGGCCGGCGCGACGCGACATTTGCGGCCGTCTTGTATGCGGTCAATCCATATCACCTGGTGATTGTCTACTGGCGAAGCGCATTTGCCGAGCTGCTGGCGGCCTGTCTTGTCCCCTTGTTGTTGCTCCTTGTCCTGAAAGCCGCGGATGGGGAGCGGCGCGTGATCGTCCCGATTGGTCTGGTGCTGGCGGGAGCTTGGCTGACGAACGCTCCGGCGGCGGTGATGATTCACTACTCTCTGGCGCTCCTCGTCGTCTTCTTCGCCTGGAGGAGAAAATCGTGCCGGCTTGTCGCCGTGGCAACAGCGGCAGTCGCTCTGGGGGCATGTCTCGCAGCCTTCTACCTGGGTCCCGCAATTTACGAGCAGCGATGGGTGAACATTGCGGAGGCCGTTTCCGCGGGATCGAGGCCAGCCGACAACTTTCTGTTCATTCACACCACGGATAGAGATCACGATGCTTTTAATAAGATCATCTCGTGGCTTGCTGTACTTGAGATGACGCTTATTGCTGTCGCCGCGCTGGTCGGCAGGATTTGGAAGGACGCTAAGCGCGAAGTTTGGAGCGCAATGGGGGCGTGGGCTGCGGTCTGTTCGGTCTTGTTATTTCCCGTGAGCCTGGTGCTGTGGAACGTTCTGCCCAAGCTGCAATTCATGCAGTTTCCCTGGCGATGGTTGCTCTGCGTAAGCATGATCTTCACGATCTTCGTGACGATCGGTTTGAAACCATGGTGGGCGCGCGGAGTTGTGTGTGTGCTGTCGTTGCTCGTGATCGTTTTGGCATGGCATCGGGTGCAGGCGCCGTGGTGGGACAACGCAGCCGACCTCCGCGAAATGCAGGACAACATCGCGACAGGCGCGGGATTCGAAGGCACGGATGAGTACACTCCGGCGGGGGCTGAGCCGGCGTCGGCGGATAAAGATGCTCGCGCAGTTACGGTTAATGGCCCCGCACAAGCAGCGATCCGGGTGTTGCGCTGGGATGCGGAATCGAAATTGTTTACGGCAGAATTGTCCGCACCGGATGAATTGGACTTGAGGTTGTTCCCGTATCCGGCATGGCGCGTTGAGGTCAACGGACATGTGGTGGAAATAAAAATGCGCGAAACGACCGGACAGATACTGGTTCCGGTATCGGCTGGGGGGAATCGCGTCGAAGTCACTTTTACCCGGACGTGGGACCGGATGTTAGGTGCTTGGGTTTCTTTGCTAACTACTCTGGGCGTTTGCGGATGGACTATTTTTCAAAGACGCGCCGCTGCCTGAGAACATCAAAGTCTTTCACCACAGAGAACACGGAGGGCACAGAGAGAGTTGAAGCGCATTCTGATTGCAACTTCGAATGCCGGGAAGGTGCGCGACTTTGCCGGTGCGGCTGCCGCGCATGGGATTGAGATTGGCAGCATCCCGAATTTCTCTTCCCTGCCGACACCGGTCGAAGATGGGAATACTTTTGAGCGGAACGCGCGCAAGAAAGCCGAGGAGTACAGCCTTGCCGTCCCCGGAGAAATCGTGCTAGCCGATGATTCCGGCATTGAGATCGACGCTCTCAACGGAGAGCCGGGGGTGCATTCGGCTCGATACGCCGCTCCCGAACTACATGGCAAGGAACCGCACGAAGCCGACGTCAACACCGATGACGAGGCGAACAATGCTCGCGTCATTCGCGAGCTAAGTGGCGTGCCGGCCGAAAAGCGCACGGGACGCTTCGTTTGTGTGCTGGCCACCGCTCGCGACGGCAAGATCCTGCAAACGTTTCGCGGGACGGCCGAGGGATTGATTCTTGATGCTCCACGCGGAAGAAATGGCTTTGGGTACGATCCCCTCTTCTATTTTCCACAAATCAACAAGACCTTCGCGGAGCTAAGCGCCGAGGAGAAGGCGAAGTACAGCCATCGCGGTGCGGCATTCCGGCTTTTCCTGGAATGGTGCGCGAAGCAATTTCCCGAAGATTACATCTAATCTGCCAGCGTGATCAGAAAACCAACTGCATTGATCTTTGACATGGACGGGGTGCTAGTCGACTCCGAACCTCTGCACAAGCGCGCCAAAGAATTGGCGTTTCAGGAGATCGGAATCGTGTTGCCGGAATCGGTTTATGACAGCTACAAAGGCCGTCCCGACCGGACGATGATGCCCGAGGTGCTGGCGGCTCGTGGACGGTCGGCAGACGCCGAGCGAGTAATGCAACGCAAGAAAGAAGTCTACGAACAGATTGAGCATGAGTTGCATCCCGTCGCGGGAGCTGCGGATTTCGTGCGATGGGCGTCAGGAAACTATCGACTGGCGCTGGCTACGTCGGCCACTCCCCGCAACCGGGGGAAGGCGTTGGCGATGCTCGGCATCGAGGACTGCTTTCAATCGATCGTCGATACCGACCGGTTCCATCGTGCCAAGCCCGATCCGGAGGTTTTTCAGGTAGCGATGCAGGATCTCGGGCTCCGTCCAACGAACTGCTGGATTGTGGAGGATTCAATCGCCGGAGTCGGCGCGGGCAAAGCCGCAGGCAGTTTCACGGTCGGGTTTACGACGACATTTTCGTGCGAAGCCCTGGTTGTTGCTGGCGCTGACCTTGTTGTGAATTCGTTCAACGAATTGCAGGATGTGTTGCAGAAGTTATGACCGTGCGGGCTCCGCTTTCTTGACTTCATTTCTTCTGCCGCACGATAATGAAAAGTTATTTTGTCACTGCTGATCTGATAAGGAGCTTTTCGTGGCGTCAGCCAGTTCTTCTGCTCCGGCGGTGGCGCAAGGGGTTGCGCCGCTGCGAGCTGGTCAAGGAATTTCTTTCGTTCTGCGCCGATTGCATTCCCTGACGGGGATCATCCCGGTCGGTGCGTTTCTCTTCGAACACATCCTGATCTCGAACTCAACGGCAATTGGGCAGAATGGACCCGCCGCCTATGCCCGGCAGGTTACGTTCCTGGCGAATCTTCCGCTGGTGTTTTTCCTGGAATTGTTCGGGATTTGGTTGCCCATCGCATATCACGGGATCTATGGGTTCTATATCTGGTATCGCGGCGACGCGAATACGGGTTCGTATCCGTGGACCGGCAACTGGATGTACACCATGCAGCGCTGGACCGGCGGCATCGCCTTTGTGTATATCGTGTGGCATGTGTACACGATGCGTTTCCTGGGCGTCGATCTGCACGAGAATCCGATGGCGTCGTTCGGCAAAGTGCAGCACGAAGTGTTTCAGGCGCCGCTTTTCATCTTTTATGTCGTCGGATTGATCGCGGCATCGTGGCACTTCGCCTACGGAATCTGGCTGTTCTGCGCGAAGTGGGGAATCGTCGTCGGCGAGAAGGCGCAAAAGCGTTTCCTGGTGATCTGCCTGGCTTTCTTCTTTGTGCTGTCTGGCGCGGGTCTGGCCAGTCTCGCTTCGTTCCGTTCACTTCCGCAGCAGCCGTTTGAACCGGGGACGATTAACGATCGCAATATTACGCAAGCTCGGTAAAAGGAAATCATGGCAGCAGCTCCGAAAATCATAGTGATAGGCGGTGGGCTCGCCGGACTCGCAGCGGTCATCAAGATCGCCGAGATGGGCGGCGAAGTCGACCTGTTCTCGATTGTGCCGGTAAAGCGGTCGCACTCGGTGTGTGCCCAGGGCGGTATCAACGCGGCGAAGAACCTCAAGGGCGAGGGCGATTCCACCTGGAAGCACTTTGACGACACCGTGTACGGCGGTGACTTTCTGGGCAATCAGCCGCCAATCAAAGACATGTGCGATGCGGCTCCGGGGATCATCGATTTGCTCGACCGCATGGGCGTTCCCTTCAACCGCACACCCGAAGGATTGCTCGACTTCCGTCGCTTTGGTGGAACGCTTTACAACCGGACAGCATTTGCCGGCGCGACCACCGGACAGCAGCTTCTCTATGCTCTCGATGAGCAGGTGCGGCGTTATGAGTCCGAAGGCAAGGTCAAGAAGTACGAGCACTGGGAGTTTCTGTCCGCCGTACTCGACGGAAACAAGGTCTGCCGCGGCATCTGCGCCATGGACTTGCGGACGATGGAAGTGCGCACGTTCCCAGCCGACGCAATCATCATCGCGACTGGTGGAATTGGCGCGATCTTCGGTAAGTCCACGAACTCGGTCGTCTGCACGGGATCGGCACAGTCGGCGCTCTACCAGCAGGGCTGCTACTACGCGAACGGCGAGTTTATCCAGGTTCACCCGACTTCAATTCCCGGAGAAGATAAGCTGCGGCTGATGTCGGAATCGGCACGCGGGGAAGGCGGTCGTGTCTGGGTGCCAAAGACCGCCGGCGACAAGCGCGATCCGAAGTCGATTCCGCAGAGCGAGCGCTGGTACTTCCTTGAGGAGTGGTATCCGAAGTACGGCAATCTGGTTCCGCGCGATGTCGCGACCCGAGCCATTTTTAAAGTCGTGTATGAATACAACCTCGGTATTGATGGAAAGCCGATGGTCTATCTCGACCTGACGCACATCGACCGCAAGATTCTCGACCGCAAGCTGGAAGGCATTCTCGAGATCTACGAGAAGTTTGTCGGCGATGATCCGCGCGATACGCCCATGAAGATTTTCCCCGGCATGCACTACACGATGGGCGGCTTGTGGGTCGATTACAAGCAGGCGACGAATATTCCCGGAATCTACGCGGCCGGCGAGTGCGAGTACCAGTATCACGGCGCAAACAGGCTGGGGGCGAATTCGCTGGTGTCGTGCATCTTCGGCGGAGGCGTCGCCGGTCCGCAGGCGGTCAACTACGCCCGCGGCCTGCAGGCAACCACCGAAGGGAACGGGCACTTCGCCGCCGAGCAAAAGAAGCAGGAAGAGAACAATGCCCTGCTGATGAAGAATGACGGCAACGAGAATCCGGTGAAGTTGTGGCGCGAACTTGGCGAGTTGATGACCAAGGACTGCACGGTCATCCGCTACAACAAGAACTTGGTCCAGACCGATGCGAAGTTGGTTGAGATGCTCGAGCGGTATCGCAAGATCAACCTGAGCGACAAAACGCAGTGGGCGAATACGACCGTCGTCTTCGCGCGGCAGCTTTACAACATGCTGCAACTTGCGCGCGTCATTGCGCAGGGAGCACGCATGCGCGATGAGTCGCGCGGGGCGCATTACAAGCCGGATTTCCCCGACCGCGACGACAAGAATTGGATGAAAACGACGAAGGCGTATTTCGCGCCGGATGCAGATGAGCCGAAGTTCGAGTTCGAGCCGGTGGATGCGTCGCTGATTCCGCCACGGCCGAGGAAATATTGACTCTGTTTCATGCGGTTATGAATAGCTCTCAAAAATCGGCGATGCAAGAGCTGGAGAGCGCCTTGGGCCATCGGATACCTGTTTTCCAGGACAGCGCGCGAGGTTTGGTCTTTACCGAAGTGAATGGCGTAACGGTGATAATAGGCGCGCAAGGCAGTTATAAGATCCCCGCGGTTCGTACATATCCTACGGGGATAGAGTCGGCCATCAACGCTCGTTCCTTATGGAACACTCAGAAGCAATGGGATCGTGAGAATCCACAGGAAGCGCATAAGCGAAGGACTGGCCATTTCTCTCCGATAGTCGACGAGGGTTTGAAATGCGGAAACAATGAGTGCCCCTGTCAGAAGGAAAACGCCGCTCGTCGACAGAGTCGAAGTCTGGGGTAAGCAAAAGATCACATGGCTGACAAAACCGTAATCATCAAAATCAAGCGTCAACTGACCCCCAATGGCAAGTCCTATTGGGAAGAGTTCTCAGTTCCCTACCGGCCCAACATGAACGTGATCTCCGCGCTTATGGACATCGCTGCCGATCCCGTCACGCGCGACGGCAAGGCGACCACGCCGATCACCTACGATTCGAACTGCCTTGAAGAGGTCTGCGGATCGTGCGCCATGCTGATCAACGGCAAGGCTCGGATGGCGTGCTCGGCGCTAATCGATCAACTCGATCAGCCAATCCGGCTCGAGCCGTTCTCGAAGTTTCCAGTCGTGCGCGATCTGGCGACGGACCGCAGCGTGATCTTTGAAAATCTGAAAGCCGTCAAAGCGTGGGTGCCGATCGACGGAACATACGATCTGGGTTCCGGGCCCCGCATGACTGCGGAAGACCAGGAAGCGGCTTATCCTCTGTCGCGCTGCATCTCCTGCTGCTGCTGCATGGAAGCCTGCCCGCAGTTCAATGAGTCCACCGGATTTGTCGGAGCTGCCACGATCTCCCAAGTTCGGTTGTTCAACACGCACCCAACGGGCGCGGCTCTAAAGCGTGAACGCCTGGCGGCTCTGATGGGCGATGGCGGCATACAGGAATGCGGCTATGCCCAGAACTGCGTCGAGGTCTGCCCCAAAGACATTCCGTTGACCAAGTCGATCTCTGAAGTCGGTGGACAGGTGATGAAGCAGGCCCTGGAAGATCTCGTCAGGCGTTAGGCCGAACCAGACATGACAGGGAGCTGCTGTTTTAGCACGCTGACCTTTTTCGACGACCAGTTTTGTCATTTTCAGCAACCGTCCCCTGAGTCTCAATCATCGAAATCCAGCCAAGTAATAGCTGGCGGCCTAGATAAGTTGTCTCTGACGATGCTTTGAGATTGGCCCGTCGACTGCAGATAAATACCTCGGGCTCAGCCCCCGGCGGGCGGAAGTAACCGCGGGTAACCAGCACCGGGTCACCTCGGAATTGGTATCCGAAGTAACGGCGCCGGGCGGTATGCGGTTGGTCCCCTTGACAGCATGGCTTAGAATAACGAAACCTCGCGCGGAGAACTGCCGGCGGGGTCGCGATACGACACACGTGAGACACTTCGTCCGATTCCAACTTGCGGTCCTGGCGGCTCTCGCCGTCTGCGCCGGAATGCCCGTGAAGGCATTCGCGGTGCACCACTCCACGGTGCATCACCACAGGCATTTGCGATGGCTACGCTGGAATCCGATGTTCCGTCCGTCCCACGAATCCCTCTTAATCCAGAACGCCGAAGTCGACCGTCTGAACCTTCCTCGCATCCAGGACGAGACTGAACTGGAGGCGCTGAAAGCTGACGGTTCCCTGGTCGAAATCGTTCCGAGCGAAGGTCTGAAGATTGAACGGTCATTGGATCCTTCGCGGCGCTATTGCCGTCCGTGGACGCTAAACTTCGTTGACGATCTGAGCGTGGCGTACTACAACCGTTTCCACCAGCAGATCCAGGTGAACTCAGCGGTCCGCACGGTGAAGGTGCAGAAGAAACTGCGCCGACACAATCGCAATGCTGCCCCGTGGGATGGAGATACCGCCTCGTCCCATCTGGCTGGAGTGACCGTCGACTTGCAACGCCGCGGCATGAACAAAGATCAGATCCGGTGGATGGAGCATTACCTCTTCTACATGAAAGCGCTCGGCCTGGTAGAACCAGAAGAAGAGCGGCGTCACTGGTGCTTCCACATCATGGTGAGCGGCCACTACGATGAGTGGCGCCAGACCCAGACCATCGTGCCTATGGAACGTCCGGACCAGGAGGATTCGGCACCCTCCACTGAACTAGCACTTGGCAGTGGCACGAAATAGGATCGGGTTTCAGAGATTCAAGTTTCAAAGTAGCGTCCCTCCTCAGTTTCCATTAGTCTTCCCTTCTTATGATTGTTCTCATGGCGGGCTTGCCCGGGACGGGCAAGAGCACGCTCGCGCTGGAACTGGCCCGTCGGACTTCGGGACGGGTGCTGAGCAAGGATGACTTTCGGCACTCAATCTTTGCGCCGGAGGAAATTGAATATTCATCGCGGCAGGATGATCTTGTGCTGCAGTTGATGCTGCAAACTGCGGGACATCTTCTCGAACGAACTCCCTCGCTTCATGTCTTCCTGGACGGCCGCCCCTTTTCCCGGCGACATCAGATCAACAATGTGATTTCGGCGGCAGAAACGATGCATCAGCCGTGGCGGATTATCGAGTGTGTTTGTGCGGAGGAGATCGCACGCCAGCGACTGGAGCGCGCCGCTGTGGCCGCAGACCATCCCGCAGGAAATCGGGACTTTCAACTTTACTTGGCAGTGAGGGAGCGTTTCGAAACGATTACTCTGCCGAGGAACGTGATTGATACTTCTCGCGACCTTGAAGCGTCCGTGCGAGAGGCCTTGAAAGAGCTTTAACCACGAAGGACACTAAGGTTCACGAAGGAAACAAAAGCTTCCTTCGTGCGCCTTCGTGTCCTTGTGGTTACTGATTTTTCTTCCAGCCTGATCAAGCTATAGAATCGAAAGCCATCACCCGACTCCTATGACAAAGAAACTAGCGTTGTTCATCGTTTTGTGTCTTTCGCCAGCGTTCGGACAAACTGCACCTTCCGATGTGACTGTCTCTGCTCGTGCGCGTGCGATTCACGACTCCGCGCTCGTGATCGACACCCATGCCGACACGCCCCAACGTTTCCTCGATGAAGGATTCGATATCGGCTCTACTGACCCGAACGACATCGGCCACATCAGCCTTGACAAGGCACGCCGCGGCAACCTTGGAGCAGAGTTCTTCTCGATCTGGGTCGAGCCGGAGACGAATCAAGGACAGTTTGCCAAACACACGTTCGATCTTATCGATTCTGTGTATCAGCAGGCAGCGCACCATCCCGACCGGATGATGATGGCCTTCTCGACGGCCGACATTGAGCGCGCACATCGAGAACACAAATTGGCAGCATTGATGGGTATTGAGGGTGGGCACTCGATCGAGAACGATGTGCATCTTCTGCGCGACTACTATCGCCTGGGCGTGCGCTACATGACCCTCTCCTGGTCGAACACGAATGAGTGGGCAGACTCGTCGGGCGATATCAATGATCCGAAAGTTCAGCATCACAATGGTCTGACCGACTTCGGCAAACAGGTTGTGCTCGAGATGAACCGGTTGGGGATGATGGTGGATATCTCACACGTGGCCGACAAGACGTTCTGGGACGCAATCGAAACGACTAAGGCTCCTGTGATTGCCTCGCATTCATCGGCTCGGGCGCTGGTAGATGCTCCCCGCAACATGACCGACGACATGCTGAAGGCGGTGGCGAAGAACGGCGGCGTAGTCCAAGTCAACTTCTTCAATGGATTCGATGACGAGAACTTCTGGAAGGCCGCGCAGGCTCAGCGAAAGGACGCCAACGCTGCCACGCAGAAGTTTATCGACGAGATGAAGGCTCAAGGAAAAACGCCCACATACGTCGATCTCGACCGCATCGAGCGCGAGTGGATGGCCAAGATTCCGCGGCCTCCGCTGAAGTCCTTGATTGATCACATCGATCACATCGCGAAAGTCGCTGGCATCGACCATGTCGGACTAGGCTCAGACTTCGACGGCGTTAGCGGGGCAACGCCTCAGGGCATCGATTCGGCAGCCGATCTACCGAAGATCACGCAGGCACTGCTCGACCGCGGCTACAGTGCGCAGGACATTCATAAAGTCCTCGGAGGAAACCTCCTGCGCGTATTCCGCGACGTCGAGCGGGTAAGTCGCGAAATGCAGAAGGATGCGTCCGCTTCGAAGGCTCAATAACGCGCGGTCGACGAGAATCGGCGATATTTCGCGAGTTTGGGATTGCTCAGTGCCGGGCGGCGATATCGCAATTCATTTCCGGCTCGTCAAGCACCATGGCATCGAGATGATTTTGATGTTCTCTCAGTTCGTCCGCCATGGCTTGCGCCGTATCGCGGATTACGAGAATGCGTTGTGCACACTCTCGACTGTGTGGGTCCATTTCCTGCAATAAATCACATCCCCCGATGATGACGGTCAGTTTGTTGATCAGGTGGTGTGCCAAAATGCAAGAAGGTTCGTATTTGCGGTGTGTGAGACTCGCCATACGTACATCCTTTACTTTCCCCTCAGACCCGCTGAGTCTCGCAGCCGCCGGATACACTGGATGTGAGTAGAATCACAGAGGGGTGTGTTCCATTTCGGGTCGATTTGGATCTTCCGAGTTTGCAGGTGGACTGCCGGGCCGCGAGAACAGTCGGGCGTATGACCGCAAGAACGACGCCGTTGCACGCAGATGCTTCGCTGGTCCGTGTCGTACAATGCAACTTTGCGTTTATACCGTTTTCCATTCGATTAAGGAGTATTCATGCGAACGGCGATTGTTGTCTTCATATTGACGATTGCATCCACAGCCCAAACGGGGATGGTGGGCCAAGCGGCTCCGGCCAAGCCCGCGGCCCCGGCGGGTCCAAAACCGGTCGCGGTCATAGACACGACTGCAGGCAAAATGACGTGCACTCTTTTCCCCGACAAAGCACCGATCGGGGTGGCCAATTTTATCGGCCTCGCGACGGGAAGCAAAGAATGGAAAAATCCGATCAGCGGCGCCACCAAGCGCAACACGCCGCTTTACGATGGCACGATCTTCCATCGCGTCATTCCAGAGTTCATGATTCAAGGCGGAGATCCCGCGGGAAACGGCTCGGGCGATCCCGGCTATCAATTTAAGAACGAGACGTCAGTCGATCTGCTGTTTGACCGCCCGGGACGCTTGGCCTACGCCAACTCAGGGCCGAACACCAACGGATCGCAATTCTTCATCACGGAAGTTGCAACGCCCCACCTGAACGGCGGATACACGATCTTCGGCCAATGCGATGACGCGACGGTAGCGCTGGTGAAGCAGATTGCCCGTATGGCGAGCGATCCAAGCAACAACAAGCCTTTTCGCCCGGTTAAGATCACGCATGTGACCATCCTGAAGAATGGCCTACCGGCAGCTAAACTTGCTGGCACTGCAACTCATAAGCCGGTAGCAACTTCACCGAAGCCCGCTCCTACAGCGAAATAGCGAAGGCAGCGTGTCGACCGCCGGTATTTCGTGAGGCGAACGACTAACGACCAAGGACTAACGACTTTTCTGAAAGGAAATCATGACTCGCCAACCTGGAATGTACGCTACGTTTGAAACCAGTGAAGGAACTATCGTCTGCAAGCTATTCGACAAGGAGGCGCCTAAGACCGTAGCCAACTTCGTCGACCTCGCCGAAGGCAAGCGCGAATGGACGCATCCCTCTACGCGCAAGAAATCGAACGACCGACTCTACGACGGAACGATCTTCCATCGCGTAATCCCCGACTTCATGATTCAGGGTGGAGACCCTCAGGGCACCGGCATGGGGGGCCCGGGATATCAGTTCGAAGACGAGACTAAAGGATCGCCCCACAAGTTCGACAAACCCGGCAAGCTCGCCATGGCCAACGCCGGGCCCAACACGAATGGTTCGCAATTCTTTATCACGGTGGTTCCGACGACCTGGTTGACGGGCAAGCACACGATCTTCGGCGAAGTGGTCGAGGGTCTGGACGTGGTAAACAAGATCACCAATGTCCCGCGCGGCCGCAACGACAAGCCGAATAAAGACGTGGTGTTGAAGAAGGTGACAGTCGAGAAGGTGTAGTTCTGCCCGACGATGATGGCAGCCACGCATGATTGGGCAAACCATCTCACATTACCGAACCGTCGAGAAACTCGGCGGCGGGGGTATGGGTGTCGTTTACAAAGCGGAGGATCTTAAGCTCCGCCGCTTTGTGGCGCTCAAATTCCTGCCCGATGATGTCGCGCTGAATCCTCAAGCCCTGCTTCGTTTCCAGCGCGAAGCCCAGTCTGCTTCCGCGCTGAACCACCCTAATATCTGCACGATTTATGAGATCGATGAGCGGCATGGGCGCGCGTTCATCGCTATGGAGTTTCTCGACGGAGTAACGCTGCGCCATCGCATCGGCGGGCGTCCGATGGAAATTGAAACACTGCTGGCGCTCGCGATTGAAATTGCCGATGCTCTTGAAAGCGCGCATGCAGCCGGCATCGTGCACCGCGACATCAAGCCGGCAAATATCTTCGTAACCGCGCGCGGACACGCCAAGATTCTCGACTTCGGCCTTGCCAAGGTGACACGCGCCACAAGATCCTCGAGCCAGATTGCCAATGCCGAGACGCAGACTTTGTCCGATGACGACGCGAACCTGACCGGTACCGGCGCTGCCGTGGGGACGATCGCCTACATGTCGCCGGAGCAGGCGCGCGCCAAAGAAGTCGACAGCCGCACCGATCTGTTTTCTTTCGGGGCGGTACTGTACGAGATGGCAACGGGCAAGCTGCCGTTTGCGGGAGACAGCCCGGCAACAATTTACGACGGAATCCTGAATCACGACCCGACGCCGGCACCGGAAATCAATAATCAAGTACCGGCCCACCTGGACGACATAATCCGCAAAGCGCTGGAGAAAGATCGCGATCTTCGCTATCAGCACGCAGCTGACATTCGCACGGATTTGAAACGACTTCAGCGCGGCTCGGAAACAAGCCGAACTTCAGCTGGCGCGGCGCACCCGGCCAGAAGGTTTGACTGGCGAATCCTTCCGGGTCTCGTAGTTCTTCTTCTGATCGTCGGCGTCGTCTGGATTCTGCGCGGCCCTTCCATGTCGGGCTTTGAGCCGTTCAGAGATGTGGAAATAAACCAGGTCACTCGCTCCGGCAGGGTGAAAATAGCGGCGCTCTCGCCCGATGGAAAGTATGTCGCCTATGTCCGATCAGCCAAGACTCCTGGTGCATGGTGGCCCACGGAGAGCGAAGATGAGAGTCTCTGGATTCGCCAGATTGCAGGCGGCGATGTACAACTCATCCCGCCGGCTGCAACTCGGTATGAAGGAATCACGTTCGCTCACGATGGCGATCATTTATACCTTGTACGGAGCGATGAAAAAACCCCAGGAACAAACCTCCTGTTCCAGATTCCGACGCTGGGAGCCACGCTCCAAAAGGTAGTTGACGACGTTGACTCAGCGGTAACGGTCTCGCCCGATGGGAAGCAACTTGCATTCGTCCGAGGATTGCCGAAAACACACAGTTCTGCAGTGCTGATCACCAATGAAGATGGCAGCGGAGAACATATCCTGTCCGAGCTCGTATCTCCCGACTCATTTACGAATGTCGCATGGTCTCCCGATGGCAATTCTATTGCTGCAGTCGTCAGCCACCACACATCGGGCGCGCCTCTTGAAAGTTTGATGGAGATACCAGTTCGGGGCGGAGCACCGAGACCGATCGTTTCCGGAAAGTGGAACTACAACTCCGGCCTGGCATGGACAGCGGATGAACGGACACTGATCGTTGCCGCACAGATGGTCGGCGGTGCATCTCAACTTGTTGTAGTGCCCCGTGACGGCAGGGCGATACGTAACATCACAAATCAGCCGAGCGCTTTTTTCACCAATTGGGGAGCAAGCATCAGTTCAGATTCCCGAACGCTCGCAACCGTACAGGAAAATATCTCTGTCGATCTTTGGGTGGGCTCGCTGCGAGATCCAGCAAGTTTCCATCCCATCACCACTGGAGGGATTTCTGCCTGGGGAGCTTGGACACCTTCCAACAAGTTGATCTATTCGAATTATGCGGGAACGACTTCTGTCTGGGTCGCCAAGTCAAACGGGACCGAAGCGGCGCAAATCATGTCGGATGCGGACTATAACCTGTTTGGATTTCGCGTCTCCCCCGATAACCGCTATATCGTTTTCGATTCCTGGAAAACTGGCAGTAGTCATCTCTGGCGCATGGATATCAACGGCAACAACCCTCAGCAGTTGACCAGCGATGAGAACGATGGCCTGATGTCTGACATCTCACCCGACAGCAATTGGATCGTGTACAGCAGAACCGGACCGAAACACGGCATTTGGAAAGTTCCCCTCGGAGGAGGTAATCCTGTGCAGATCATTGACGGGGTCACGGACTCGCCTGTTGTTTCCCCGGATGGAAAGATGGTTGCGTATCACGATTACAGTGGGGCCTACCCCAAAGTAGCGATCGCTCCCATTGCGGGAGGACAAGCCATCAAAACGCTCGAAATACCAGGCACTGCCCCGCTGCGCTGGAGCAGGGACAGCACTGCTGTTTTGTATATCAATACCAAGGCGGGAGTTTCCAATATCTGGATGCAGCCCATTGCTGGCGGGGCACCAAAGGCCGTGACGCGATTCACCAGCGAATCGATTAACAATTTCGACATTTCCCACGACGGCTCTGAGTTGGTACTGGACCGATTCCAGTCAAATGCCGACGTGGAATTGATTCGAGAAAAACATGTTGGTCGATAAGACCCCAACCGGAAAAATTCCAGCGTGTGCTGGTCGTTCTAGTGACAAAGACGAAGCTATCCTTTACTACAAAGCCAGACTCGCAGCTGCGAGCCTGGCTCCTTCGTTCAGGATTACAGACTAGACCCCGATTACTCCGCACAACTCCTTCACCGCCGCCGCGCTCTTGTCGAGTCCAGCCTTCTCCTCTGCGGTGAGCTTAATCTCGACGATCTGCTCGATTCCCTTCGCGCCGAGTTTCACCGGCACTCCAACGTACAATCCGTTGATGCCATACTCGCCTTGCAGATACGCTGCGCACGGAAGGATTTTCTTCTTGTCCTTGAGGATCGCTTCCACCATCTCGGTCGCTGCCGCGGACGGCGCGTAGTACGCCGATCCTGTCTTCAGATACTTCACAATCTCGGCGCCACCGTCACGGGTGCGCTGGACCAACGCATCGAGCTTTGATTTCTCGATGAGCTCAGTGATCGGAATTCCTGCCACTGTCGAATAGCGCGGCAATGGGACCATAGTGTCGCCGTGCCCACCGAGGACGAAGGCAGTGACGTTCTCCACGCTGACTTTCAATTCGTCGGCGATGAATGCCCTAAAGCGCGCAGAGTCGAGAACTCCGGCCATCCCGATGACGCGTTCGCGGGGGAATCCGCTCAGCTTGTAGGCGGCCTGCGCCATGGCGTCCAGTGGATTGGAGACGATGATAAGGATGCAGTTCGGGGAATTTTTCACCACCTCTCCGACGACTGCTTTCATGATCCCGTAGTTTGTGTTGAGCAAATCATCGCGGCTCATGCCAGGCTTTCGTGGAATGCCCGCAGTGATGACGACGATGTCGGAGTTCGCAGTGTCTTTGTAATCGTTCGTGCCGCTGACATACGAGTCGCGTTTTTCGATGGGCATCGCCTCGAGCAGGTCGAGCCCCTTGCCCTGTGGAACCCCCTCAATAATGTCGATAAGCACGACATCCGCGAGTTCTTTGGAAGCGATCCAGTGTGCCGCGGTGGCCCCAACGTTTCCAGAACCTACGATCGTTACTTTCTTGCGCATGAATGAGTCCTTTCAGAATCAGCTATAAGCCGTCAGCTATCAGTTCAACCTAACCGAGAAGCCACACCTCGATAACCGAAGTATGAGTATCCTCTTGCCGACAGCTGATGGCTGAATAGACGGCTGCTTCTACACCAACACTCCAGCTCCCATGTTTTCGATCATGTAGCCGGCAAATTCGCTGGTCTTTACTTTCGTTGCGCCCGGCATCAGGCGCTCGAAGTCGTACGTGACTTTCTTCTGCTCGATGGTTCGCTCCATGCTTTGCTCGATCAGGTCGGCGGCCTCGTTCCAACCCAGATGGCGGAACATCATCACGCCGGAAAGGATCACCGAGCCGGGATTGATCACATCCTTGTCGGCATACTTCGGAGCCGTGCCGTGGGTAGCTTCGAAGATCGCGTAGCCATCTCCGATGTTCGCGCCGGGAGCAATACCGAGCCCACCAACCTGCGCGGCGCAGGCATCCGAGATGTAGTCGCCGTTCAGGTTCGGCGTCGCGAGCACGGAGTATTCGTCGGCGCGCGTAACCACCTGTTGGAAGATCGAGTCCGCGATGCGATCGTTGATCATGATCTTCTGCTTCCATGCGCCGCTGCCGTGCGTGGAATAGATCGCGTCCAGGACATCCTTCACTTCTTTTTCCACCGACTGACGGAATGCCGGAGGCGCAAACTCCATGCCCGGCTCGATCAGTTCGGCGTTCTGGGCTACGGTGATGTTCGGATTCTTGTCCTTGTTATCGAGAATCCAGCTCTCGCGCTCGGTCACGACCTTGTCGCGAAATTCTTCGGTCGCCAGTTCGTATCCCCACTTGCGGAATGCGCCCTCCGTAAACTTCTGGATGTTTCCCTTGTGAACAAGGGTGACGGTTTTCAGCTTGTTTTCTACCGCATGCTCAATCGCCATGCGGACCAGGCGCTTGGTCCCGGTCACCGAAATCGGCTTGATTCCGACGCCAGAGTCCAGGCGGATCTGCTTCTTCCCGCCTTTCAGCATGTCTTTGTTCAGGAACTCGATCAGTTTGGCGCACTCAGCAGTTCCCTGCTCCCACTCGACCCCGGCATAGACGTCTTCTGTGTTCTCGCGGAAGATGACGACATCCATCCTCTCGGGGTGCTTCACCGGCGAGGGCACCCCCTTGTAGTACTTCACCGGCCGCACGCAAGCGTATAGATCGAGAATCTGCCGCAGGGCGACGTTGAGCGAACGAATGCCGCCGCCCACAGGTGTAGTGAGAGGACCTTTGATCGCTACGCGGAACTCGCGGATGGATTCCACAGTGTCGTCGGGCAGCCAGTTGTCGAACTTGGCCTTGGCTTTCTCGCCTGCGAAGACTTCGTACCACGCCACGCGCCGCTTGCCCTTGTAAGCTTTTTCAACTGCCGCGTTGAATACTCGCAGGGAGGCCTTCCAGATGTCGCGTCCGGTGCCGTCGCCCTCAATGAAGGGAATGATCGGATTGTCGGGAATGTCGTACTTGCCGCCGTAGTAGCCGATCTTCTTTCCGTCCGAGGGAACAGCTACGCCGTTATAACTGCCTGCCATGCACAAGCCTCCGCTATGAAGAATGTCTGGGGATATCGAGAAAACTCCCAATTATATAGAGAACGCGAAATCGGTGTGATGTGCCATAATCTCCCCTATCGCTGCGCAGCCTCGCAGTTGAGGAGTCCCCTATGCGCTCCCGCGTTATTTTGATTGTCCAATTCACTCTGACCCTGTCTCTGCTTGCCATGCTATCGAATGTCGCTTTCGGCGACGACACCCATGAGCGGACGCAGGTAGGACGCAACATCACCGTCGGACCCAATGAAGAGGTCAGCGAGGTAACCTGTTTCGGATGCAGCATTCGCATTCGCGGGCACGTGGACGGCGACGTGACGACTTTCGGAGGAAGCGTCCTCCTAGAAGAGAACGCTGAAGTCGGTGGCGACGTCACCTCTTTCGGTGGTAGCGTCCGCCTGGATGGAGCGGTCAAAGTCGATGGCGACTTATCTGTATTCGGAGGACGCATTCACCGCGATTCTGCCTCCACCGTAAGTGGTGACGTCTCCAATTTTGGCGGCGGATTCTGGGTCGTCCTGATCTTTGGCCTGCCTCTTGCCATGCTTGGAGCTTTCATTGCACTGGTCGTGTGGCTGATCCGCGTCGTCATGCGGCCACGGGTTCCGCTGACCGCATAGCGCGAGATTCCGACGCTTTACCAGCGTCGAGTACCGAAGCTCTTGCGTACTCCGACGCTCATGTAACGTCCCCACGGTCCGTTATTTCCCAAGTCCGCTGGGCCAAGGAACGTGTCCCTCGCCCCCAAACGGTCAAAGAGGAAATGCTGTGTGACCCGGAACTCGAATCCCTTGTTCAGGTAGATTCCCGCTCCCCAGGAATGCTCGATGCCGATCGCGTCCATCGACCATGTGTAAAGTGTCTTCGGAACATTTCTGCCGAAAAGGAATGTCGGGGCGCCCCAGACCATCAATCGGCGAAGGGGGCCGCGTCCGAAGGGACGCACCTCCAGAATCCCTGAAATCATGTAGCGGGCAAACATGTTGCAGGGCGCATTGACTCCGCCATAGTTGTACGCGTTGCCGGCGCAAAGATTGGGATCGATCTCGTTGTGCGGGGGTGAGAGATCAAACTGGGCCCATCCCCAGAACATGTCCTTGGGAAAGAACATCCGGTCCTCCGGCTTGCCTTCATGCCACAACTTCCATTCGCTTTCATTCTGTGTACCGGCCGGGGTATTTGCGGATGAAACTTGCGCCTGCGCCAAAGAAACCAGGATTAATGCCGACAACATGAACGCCAACTTTTTCATTTCGCCTCCGCGATGGATCAGCAACGCCGCACACGCATCCCTTCAGCTTCGATAAACGACTTCAGGCAGTATCGAGGGACGGCGCTAGAGCGCATCATTGTAACCTGCTCGAAGAGCGGCTTTCGCTCTGGCCGCGGTGCGTCGAGTACGTTGTCACCGATTTGTGACGGAAATCACAAACTCTGGCAATCGTTGGACTTCCCGCGAATCCGGCCATCTGAATCAAGTCAGTAAACGAATGACGTAGGTGGCCTTCCAGAATCCATATCCCATACGCGCATTCTTCCATTCGTAATACTTTTGTATAAGTGCAAATCACTCTAAGCGTCTCGAAATTAAGGAACTATGGGTTTGGTGCGCCGATTGCATTTAGAAGTGGTACAGAAAAGCCCAGGAACCCTATGCCTCAAGAGATTTCCGTCTCGTATCAAGCAATCAAGAGCAAGGTTTACCGGCTCATCGATGCCCTGGTCGTGGGCGAGAAGAGCGAAGCAGAAGTGCAAGAGTCGGTGCGGCGTTGGTGGGCTCTGATCCATCCAGCAGACCGTCCGATCGCTCAGAAATACCTGTTGATGGTCCTGGGCCGTTCCAATTCCGCTCTGGATGCGATGGGAGCTGAGCTGCTTTCTGTGAGCGGATGTGAGCCGCCGCCGGTCCGCATGGCCGAGGCGCTGCCGACAAAACGGATGCGTTTGATGGAGCGCATCATGAAAGAAACGTCGGTCCGCACCGCCATCTAGCTCGCCGCCTAGAGCATCAGAGGCTCTGTCACGCTCTGCAACTTGTTCCCTTGGGTGCTTTCCCTCCTTCCGTAAACGATAACGTGAGAAACATCCGACCAGGCTTCGGGTTCATTCCCTTGACCTGACCTAGAAATCGGCTTTTTCAGGATTTCGGGCGGCTGCTCTTGTACTTTTCTGCATCTGAAGGCTGCAAAGTCTCGGCATTGCAGGCTTCCCCAGCGCTTGAGAGGAAAATCGCATGTCCAAACGGAGCCGGAGCTTCCTGCGTCCTCCAGCTTACGTTTTCAGACCTGAGTTGAAAGCACTGTTGGAGGATGGGTTGCGAAAGACGGTCCCGCTCCTGCGTGCTCTTCCCCTGTTGCTATTGGCGAGTTGCGGAACAGCGGGGCACGCCACTTTGCAGGTGAGCGCTCCAGCGACTGTCGCCGCGAACGCCCCCTTCAGCGTGACCGTTACCGCAATGTATAACGGGCAACGAGACACAGTCATCAACGGCCCAATTCACTTCACCACGTCGGATCCGGCGGCGCAGCTGCCGACGCTTTACGTCTTTACGGCGGCAGACGCCGGCCAACATACTTTCACCGATCTCACGTTGGTCACTCCCGGAAATCAGACGGTTACCGTGTCGGATTACGACGCAACGCCGGTTGCAGGAAGTACAAACATCGTCGTGACTTCGCCGGCCGACGGAGCCAGTCAATAGTCACGAAGTCATAAGATATCCATGCACCAGAATCCGAAAAGGGCCTTTGAGCCGCAGCGCATCTTCAGCACGAGATGAATTTAAGCATGACGATTGCAGCGGGAAGAATCTGTATACCGGCCAAATCGGTACCCCTCTCTGACATGGCTATATGTTGTCTGCTGTTGCTCCCGCTCGCGGCCCTTGTTCCAGCCTCGGTCGCGCAGGAAAAAATCGATGGCGTGCCCTCAACCTCAGTAACGACGATTCCGAGCTCGGGTGCCAGCGTTGAACGAACCCAGCCGTTCAAGAAGAGCCGGGGCAGCCTGCAACCGGATTTCAACCGACAGATTTACTACCGGAACAAACTGGAATTCTCCGCCGACGCAGGCTGGCTGCCAGTCAATGTTCCCTTCCCGTTCGATGTCCTCGAAGGAGATCCCTACGATCTATATCCGCTGCGATACACGCTGGCGCCTGTGCTGGCTTCGTTACGATGGCATTTAGGAAGTCCTTGGGGCCCTCCTGTGATACGCGGGAACTGGGACCTCACATTTAGCCTGTCGGCGACCGCAATCCCGAGGGGCCCCGAAACTCACTATTTCTCCTACAACATGGGTCTTCGGCGAAATTTCATTCCTAGAAACTGGCGCGTCACGCCATATTGGGATGTACGGGCTGGCGTCGGATACATCAACGCCAAGGGGCCTCTCGGCGTTTACTACGCCCAAGGGCAGAACTTCACGTTCAACATCAACATGGGCGCCGGGGCCCGGTACAACTTCGGACCGCGCTATGCCTTCACCGGAGGCCTAAACTGGATGCACATTTCCAACGGGAATCTTTCCTCTCCCGGATATTCGAACTATGGCATTAACGTTTACGGGCCCATGTTCGGGTTCGAGATGCAGTTGCGCAGGCATCGCCACGTCTCGGAATAGCTCTTCAACGGAAGACGTATAATCTTCGCCCACGACGCAATCGAGAGCGAATTGTCAGATCCATCCAACTCACGGCCAGACCAAACGAGCAGTTCATCGCGTAGGGCATTTCTTTCGGCCGCAGCAGGGTTCAGCCTGTACGCGTATGCCGGTCCACGTCTGACGCAAATGGGGCTAGAACCAAAAGCACAACTTATCGACATCCATCACCACTTCGTGCCGCCCTTTTACGTGAATGAGGCCCGCAAGCACATTCTCGCGACCAACGAAGCGGCGATCCCGACAATGCAGGAATGGAGTCCGGAGAAAAGCCTGGCGGAGATGGACCGTAACGGCGTGCAATACTCGGTCTTATCACTGACTACGCCGGCCGTTTGGCTCGGCGACGTTCAGGCGTCCCGCAAATTCGCGCGCAAGTGCAACGAATACGCCGCCGAACTCGCTACCAAATACAAAGACCGCTTCGGATTCTTTGCCGCGCTGCCATTGCCCGACCCCGAGGGAAGCCTGAAAGAACTCGCCTATGCGCTCGATGACCTCAAGGCCAACGGGATCGGTCTGTTAACGAGCTACGACAACAAGTGGCCCGGAGAGCCAGCATTTCAAGCCGTGTTCGACGAACTGAACCGCCGCAAGGCGCTTGTCTACCTCCATCCCAGCGTGCCCAACTGCTGCCGCGGTCTGCAACCCGGTGTACCTGCTCCTACGCTCGAATATCCGCAGGACACCGCACGAGCGATCACCAGCCTGATGATTTCCGGGATCTTCAGTCGCTGCCCTGACGCGCGTTTCATCTTTTCGCACGCCGGCGGCACGCTCCCGATGATGACTTCGCGCCTCGCTGCCTTGGCGCGGCGCCCTGAATTTGCCGGGAAAGTTCCGCAGGGCTCCGATTACGAACTCAAGCGGCTCTACTACGAAGTTGCGAACTCCGCGAACAAACCGGCGCTCGCAGCCATTATGAACATCGTTCCTTCAAGCCAACTCATGTTTGGGACGGATTACCCGTTTCTCGCGATCGGAGCCACGGCAAACGCACTTCGGACGGTTGGATTACCTGTTGCCGATATACGCGCAATCGGGTGGGAAACGGCTTCACGACTGCTGAAACGAGCGAGTTGATATCTCGGATCCAGCCTGGCAGTGAGCTCACTGGAATTCTGGCGCTCCACAGCACTCGAGGCTCGCATATTCGAGCTTCGAGCGTGCATCAATCGTCGCGTCAATGATCGGGAACGGTTCGGTTTTCGCTGACGGTCTCGTAGAATGTCGAATGATGCGTTGACTCCGGAATGAGAGAGCAGGGGAAAGGAATTCGTATGATGAGCGGCACATCTCAAAGGGTAACAATAGATGTGAACTCGAAATGGGCTTGGTTCGCTCGTTCTCCCTTCTACGTCATAGTATCGGCGCTGTCAGGTGTTTCGGTGTCCTTCGCACCGTTGTTTCTCTATTGGAGCGGCAAGGGTAGGTTTTTCCCCGGTTACGAGCGGGTGGTTGTGCCGTTGTGCTTCGCTGTGGTTTACCTCGTTCCTTTGTTTTATTTCGTTGTTGGGCAGGCAGTCGCCAATGAGTTGAGGCGCCAGTCGAAGCAACAGGGCTAGGTAGCCGTCACTGAGAAATCTCGACATCAATATGGAATCACTTGACTCATCCAACCTGATTCGTTCATTTTCCTCATCTCTGCATTCATTTCCTCACTTCTAGATGTCGTAGTACAACGCAAACTCAAACGGATGCGGCCGCTTCCGGATTGCCTCCACCTCTTTTGAGCGCTTGTAATCCACATACGTCCGCAGGATCTCTTCTGTGAAAACTTCTCCCTTAAGCAGGAAGTCATGGTCGTGCTCCAGCGCATCGAGCGCTTCTTCAAGTGATCGCGGCATGGCAGGAATGCTTGAAACCTGTTCCGGGTCGAGTTCGTAGATATCCCGGTCGAGCGGAGGCCCGGGATCCATCTTGTTCTCGATGCCGTCGAGTCCGGCCATCAACATGGCCGCGAAGGCGATATAGGGATTGCAGCTTGGATCCGGTGGGCGGAATTCCACCCGCTTCGCGCCAGGTGCCACGGAATACATCGGAATACGGCATGCGGCAGAGCGATTGCGTCGCGAATATGCCAGGTTCACCGGAGCCTCAAAGCCTGGCACCAGGCGTTTGTAGGAATTTGTCGTGGGGGCGATGATCGCCGAAAGCGCCGGACCGTGCTTGATCAATCCGCCGACATACCACAGTGCTAGCTGTGACAATCCGGCATAGCCGTCGCCGGAGAATAGCGGATCCCCGCCCTTCCACAGCGACTGGTGTGTGTGCATGCCGCTGCCGTTGTCACCGAAGATCGGCTTCGGCATAAAGGTCACCGTCTTGCCGTTGCGGTTGGCCACGTTCTTGACGATGTACTTGAACAACAGCATCTTGTCGGCGGACCGCAACAGCGAATCGTACTTCAGGTCGATCTCGGTTTGTCCCGCAGTCGCCACTTCGTGATGGTGGCACTCGACTTGAAGTCCGCAGGTCTGCATGATCAGCATCATTTCCGAACGTAGATCCTGGTAGTGATCTGTCGGCGCAACCGGGAAATACCCTTCGCGGTAGCGCGGACGATAGCCGAGATTGTTCTCTTCCCTGCCCGAATTCCATCGGCCTTCCTCAGCATCGATGTAGTAAAAGCCGTAGTTCTCGCGCTGGTCGAAGCGAATGTTGTCGAAGATGAAAAACTCTGCCTCTGCCCCGAAGTAGGCTGTATCCGCGATGCCGCTGGATGCCAGATACTCCTCAGCCTTGCGCGCGATGTATCGCGGATCACGGTCATAGCTTTGCTTCGTCACCGGGTCGACCACATCACAAACCAAGACGAGCGTTGGAATCTCGGTGAAGGGATCCAGCAGACGCGAGCTCGCATCGGGCTTTAAGAGCATGTCGCTCTCGTGAATGCCAGCCCACGCCCTAATTGAGGAGCCGTCAATCCCGAATCCGTCTTCGAACGACGCTTCGGTCAATTGTTCAATGGGATAAGACACGTGGTGCCAAAGTCCCGGAATATCAGTGAATCGCAGATCCAGGATCTTGGCGTCGTGTTTCTTGGCAAATTCAAGGACGGGTTTGACGTCGGCCATTGAGGCTCCTTCGCGGGAGGCGAGCCGGGACGTAGCGAAAGCGCCAGCGAAAAAATGTCGCTGGTCGGTAGTCGTTCGTCGTTTGCACGCTCTGCACGCGAGCGCTGATTCAGCAAACGGCCAACGACCGACGACCAACGACGATTAAGCTCAAAGGGCTGCTACAATCGGTCGCGTTGTGCAAGACCGTCGAGTCTAAAGCCAGCCATCCCGACTGGCAATTCGATAGTTCTTATAGCCGGGATAAAGTTGAATTTATACTAGGGTGTCAGGATTCATCCTGGCGTTGATCCCGGCGTCCCAGCCGTCGTTTTCTGGCTGAAAGCTGAGAGCTCAAGGCTGACAGCTTCTTTATGGACTTCGATCAGCTCGAAACCTTCCTCGAAGTAGCGCGGCACGCCTCGTTTTCCCGGGCGGCGGAGAAACGGTTCCGCACGCAGCCGGCGATTTCGTCGCAGATTCGTGGCATCGAGGAAGAAGTCGGGGCCAAGCTATTCGACCGGTCGGGCGGCAAGGTTTCCCTTACTGCTCCCGGAAAGGCTTTCCTCCGCTACGTCGAGGACACGCTCGACGCCCGCAAGGCCATGATGGTGGCCATCGCCGAGATGGAGCGCGTGCCTCGCGGAGAAATTATCGTCGGCGCGAACGAGGGCACGTGCCTGCACATCCTGCCGTATGTGTTTGCGGATTTCAAAAAGCAGTATCCCGACGTTTCGGTCAATATCAAGCGATCCGATTATGCCAAGATCCTTGAGTCGATCATCGACAACTCGGTGGACTTCGGCGTCCTTTCCCTGCCGGTCAATGACAATCGGCTGACGGTGGTTCTCATCCATAGAGACGAGTTGATTCTGATTGCTCCGCCACAACATCCGCTCGGCAAGCTGAAATCGGCGACCATCGCTGATGCCGCGAAATTTCCGCTGATCGTGCCGAAAGCGGGACATACTCGCGACAATATCGAACAGCTCTTTCACGATCGCCGCCTGAAGCCGCACTTAACCATGGAACTGGATTCGAGCGAGTTGCTGAAGCGATTCGTTGCCGCCGACGTGGGAATTGGTTTTATCGCCCGCTCGAACGTGGAGGAAGACGTCAAGGCGAAGGCTTTAGTCGCCGTCCCTATCGCCGACGCGCAGGTGCGGCGCGATCTGGCGCTCGTCTTCCGGAAAGACAAAGCTCTCAGCCGCGCGGCACTCGCCTTCATCGATATCGCGGTCAAACACAAATCCACGCAGGAACTGGCGCCGATCCCAACGCGATGAGGATTCTCGTCTCCAGCCTGTTGCTTGCGTTTTCGCTCGGAATAACGCCTTCAGCCTTTCCTCAAACGCAAAAGCCGATGTCGCAGATGCCGGCCTCGGCACGGCAACTTATCGCGATCAAAGTCGTCGGCAGCAAGCGTTTTGCTGAGAAAGACGTCGCCACCGCCACTGGACTGCAACTCGGGGCGCCCGTCGATGATGACGAATTCAAGAAAGCTGCGCGCCGCCTCGGTGACATGGGCGTCTTCACCGACATCGCTTACTCCTACTCGTATTCGCCGGCGGGCACGAAGCTGGAATTCAAGGTCACCGATGCCGACAAATTTGTCCCCGTTCGTTTCGAGGATTTCGTCTGGTTCACTGACGACGAAATGATGCGCCGCATCAAGGATCATTCTCCGCTGTTCGATGGCGAGCTGCCGCTTTCGGGCAACTTGCCCGGCGAGATCTCCGATGTGCTGCAGGCGATGCTCGTGGAACGCTCGATTCCCGGACACGTGGATTACGTCCGATCCGGCAAGTCGGATGGGCCGGTGGATTCCATTGTCTACTCGGTGTCCGACGTTCCAGTTCAGATTCGGAATGTGGAATTCACTGGAGCGGGAGAATCAGAAGTTCCGGCGCTGAAGGAGGCGGCTAAGAGAGTATTCGACCGGGAGTATTCGCGCAGTATCCTGCATTCCCTCGTCGAGCACCAACTGCTGCCGGTGTACTACTCTCGCGGATTTCTAAAGGCTGCCTTCGGCACTCCCCAGCCCAAGGTAGTCAAGCAGCCCACGGAGAAAAGCGACGATCCCATCCAGAATCTCACGATCGTGGACGTGACCTTTCCCGTTACTCCTGGCCCGCAGTACAAGCTTAATGCTCTGGAGTGGTCGGGAAATCAGGAAGTTCCTACCGACACATTGCAAAAGATGGTCCACGCAAAGCTCGGGCAGCCCGCCAACACCATCCGCATATCCGACGACCTCAAGGAGATCCAAAAACTGTACGGATCGCACGGATATGTGACCGCGACCATCAAGCCCGAAGCCGCCTTCGACGATGCTGCGGGAACAGTTAAGATCCGCCTGGATGTGAAGGAAGGCTATCTCTACCACATGGGCGAACTGGAGTTTCGCGGGCTCGACAATAGCCTCACAGCCAAGCTGCGGAATGCCTGGAAGTTGCGCGCCGGCGACGTCTACGACGCCGACTATCTCAATCAATACCTGCCCGAGGCCCGGAAACTGCTCCCTTCAAATTTCGACTGGGACGTTTCACCCCACGTAACCGCCAACCAGCGGGACAAAACGGTCGATGTCGACATCATTTACGCGGTGAAAGCCACGAAATAGATCCAATTTGTTCGGATTTTGGAACAAACTCCGGCTCCCATTCGCTCGCGGAGCAGTTTGGGTTACCCTACCCATCTTTTGATAGCCATGAATCTCCGAAAAATGCATTTGGCATTTTCGACCGAGTATGTATACTGTGCCGCAAGTGGGGTTTCTACCCGATTTCAGTCAATTTCAGGAGCAGTGCATGCAGTTGTCGGGTAAGGGTGTGTTTTGCCGTTTCGCAGTGGCCGTGCTTTGTGTTTCTTGGTGCATCGGACTCGCCGCTGCCGGTGACAAGCAGTCGCTGACAGGAGTTGTCAGCGATTCGATGTGTGGCGCTCAACACATGGAGGCCGACGCCGCAAAATGCACGAAGGCTTGCGTCGGACACGGAGCCAAGTACGTCCTGGTTGTGAAAGACAAGCTGTATTCGCTCAATACCGACGACAAAGCGCTGCTTGCAAGCCTGGGTGCGGAGGCTGGCAAGAGCGCTACCGTAACGGGCACAGTCAATGGTGTGGCGGTAGACGTGAGTTCTGTTTCCCCCGCGAAGTAGTGGCGCGGCAAATCGAGAACGTGGAGTTCAGTTTTGCCCGGGCCCTCCCCCAATTCGATCCGGGCATGAAGTGGGGATATGCGCCAGCGTATCCCCACCTTTTGCTTTATGGCGCCAACCTTGTAACCTATCAGCCAGTCGAACATCTGTACGTGTGGGGTACTCCCGGCCACTGGCCGGCCTTAAGCTCAAAAAGGAGAAATCAGGGATGAATGCTGGACGTCAGAAAACTGGATCGTTGATGCTCGGATTGTTATTGGCTTTGGGGATGACAACGTCAGCCTTTGCTGCCGGAAAGACTTTCACCGGCACCGTGAGCGACGCCATGTGCGGCGCCAAACATGCTATGCCCGGCGACGCGGCTGCGTGCACCCGCGGCTGTGTCTCCAAGGGCTCGAACTACGCACTCGTCGTCGGAGATAAGGTCTACACCCTTGAAACCAGCGACAAAGCTGCTCTCGCCACTCTGGATAAGCAGGCGGGAGCTAAGGCTACGGTGACCGGTACCGAAAAAGGCAACACGATCACGGTGACGGCGGTTAAGGCCGCAGAGTAAGGCAGATCACGCGGTTTTTGGGATTCTCCTCGATTTCTGAGGAAGGATTTGGCGGGACAATTCGAAACACTGAGAATTGCGGGAGGAGAAATCCTCCCGCAATTTTTTTGCCCTCTAGCCCTAAATTCATATTTCCTTTACAAACCATTGTGTTAGATTGTGCTTTCTCAACAGCAAAATTCTCTATGCGGAGGATAGGAAAAATTGGGCAAAGACATGGTTCCGAAGCGGATTTTCTTCACCAAGGGCGTGGGGAAACACCGCGAACGGTTGACATCGTTTGAGTTGGCGCTGCGCGACGCCGGTATCGCTGCCCAGAACCTGGTGCGCGTCTCTTCGATCTTCCCTCCTAACTGCAAACTGCTCGCCCGCAAGGAGGGCGTGAAATACCTCCATCCCGGCGAAGTAGTTTTCGCCGTTGTAGCCGAAAACTCCACTCGCGAACCACACCGGCTGCTGGCGTCTTCAATCGGCGTGGCCATTCCGGCTGACCGTAACACCTACGGATACCTCAGCGAGCATCACTCCTTCGGCGAGACGGAAGATGCAGCTGGCGAGTACGCGGAAGAACTGGCCGCGGAAATGCTCGCTACGACGCTGAACGTGGAGTTCGATCCTGACCGCTCCTGGGACGAGAAGAAGCAGATCTACCGCCTGTCGAACAAAATCGTCCGCACGGCAAACGTCACGCAATCCGCCGTGGGCGACAAGCGCGGCCTCTGGACGACAGTGATCGCCTCAGCTGTGTTGATTTTCGACTAGGCGAGCCTGCTAGGAAATCCAGCCGATCGTCTTGAAGACGCCTTTCACCACCCGGTCGCAGCGAACCGCGTGAAACTGGAAGCAGCGCGCCGTGGTCGCGCCGACATCCTCGTACAGCCTTTTGCGAAGCTTGGCGTGCGCCCGATGCAGGCGTACTTTTACGTTCTCCTGGGTCAAGTTCAGGCACTGTGCTGCTTCCTCGGTACTGAGTCCCTCGACGTCACGCAGCATAAACACCAGCCGATGTTCCTCGGACAGCGATAAAACGGCTTTCTCGAGAACACCGGCGAGTTCCCGGTCGTACGCTTCCTGCTCGGGACTGCGGTTCGTGGACGTGGCGGTGTTCATCATGTTTTCATGCCCCTCGTCGGGAGAGTCGATGGACTGAAACCGCGCCCGCTTGCGCGAACGCGCCAGAGCCTCGTGCACCGCGATGCGCGTCAGCCAAGTCGCAAACTTGGCGCGACCTTCGAAACTGGCCAGATTCTGGTAAGCCCGGACGTAGGCTTCCTGCATCACGTCCTCGGCTTCTGCTTCATCGCGAAGAATTGCCCGCGCGATACGGTAAAGCCGCTGGTTGTGGCGCCGCATCACAAGCTCGTACAACGCGGTATCACCGCGTAGAACACGCTCGACGACGTGCTCGTCGCTCCAGTCTTCAATTCTCGCTTGTTCCAGCAGGGTCGCGCTGGCCATCGACGTTCTCCCACGGTACTGAGTCAGTAGACAGGCTGAAGGTTACAGGTTTTCCGCACCAAGTTAATTTTGACAATCTTCTTACAAGCCCGTTCACACATGCCTGTAACGGGCAGACGGCTCGCGGCTCACTGGGGAAGACGCTGAATTCTTTAACGAGGCGTCGGAACTCGCTGGAGGCTTCCCCATGAAGTACCGTAGCATTTTGCCCACCTTGATCTTGGCGCTCGCCGGGATCGTGCTGTTTACACTGCCAGGACTCACCGCAACCAAACCGGCCGATGACACCTCGTCTAACGCTCAAAACGCTGCGGACATGTTCGTTCAAGGGCGCCACATCTTTCGCTTTGACACGTTCGGAGACCAGGCGTTCTGGGGAGACTCGCTGAAACTCCACCAGGCAATTGAAGGCAGCAAGTTGGGAGGCGTAGGAGCGGGAGTTAGTCCAAACACCGCCTTGGGCGTCGGTTTGAAAGTTGATGTCGATGCGCTGCCAGCCTCTCTCATTCAGGAACTGAAAGCAGGCCAGGTGAATTTGGATGATCCGGCCACAACGCTCGCCCTGTTGAAGCTGAATTCGGTCATTGGTGTGACAGGTTACTTCAAGCCAGATGGGACACTGCGATCCGTGGGCATCCAATGCGCCCTCTGCCATTCCACAGTCGACAATTCTCTCGCGCCCGGCATCGGACATCGCCTCGACGGATGGGCCAATCGCGACCTCAATGTCGGCGAGATTATTTCCCTTGCCCCCAACTTGCAACCCTTTGCCGATCTGCTCGGCGTAGATCAAGCGACTGTGCGCGCCGTTCTCCAAAGCTGGGGACCCGGCCACTTCGACGCCGAACTCGCGCTGGATGGCAAAGCATTTCGACCCGATGGAAAGACATCTGCAGTATTGATTCCGCCTGCGTTCGGGCTGGCAGGTGTGAATCTCCACACCGGGACTGGGTGGGGATCGGTGACGTATTGGAATGCCTTTGTTGCGAACCTTGAGATGCACGGCAAAGGGAACTTCTTCGATCCTCGGCTCGACAACGCAGATCAATTCCCCGTCGCGGCGAAGGCTGGATTCGGGCATGTCTCGAACACAACCGACCTGATTACACCTAAGCTTGCGGCGCTGCACTTCTATCAGCTGGCGCTGCGCGCTCCGAACGCTCCTGGAAACAACTTTGATGCGGAGGCAGCAAAGCGCGGACAAAGACTATTCAATGGGCCGGCAAAATGCGCCACCTGCCACGTACCACCGTTGTATGCCGAACCAGGCTGGAATCTGCACACGCCCAGTGAAGTTTGCGTCGATACCTTCCAGGCGGATCGCGCGCCGGACCATCGCTATCGCACTTCCCCGCTGGCTGGTTTGTGGACACACTCCACTGGCGGCTTCTACCACGATGGCCGGTTCAGTACGCTGCGAGATGTCGTGAATCACTACGACAGTTGTTTCAGCCTGGGCTTGGCAGATCAGAACAAAGCCGATCTCGTGGAGTTCTTGAAATCGCTGCCCCAGAACTGACAGCAGCGCGGGCGCAGTCGGCAAACTGCGCCCGCTTCTGAATCGTGCGTTTGGAATCTGGTGGCGTCAGAAAGTAACTTTCACCGGGACTGATCGAGAGCTATGATCTCCTGTTTCTCTCGTGAGGTCCCAGTCGATGCGCCGCGCTCATCTGCCTTTGGGAATGCTTCGGGCCTTTGCAATTCTCGGTTTCAGCCTCTTTCTGTCGATCGGCTGCGCTTCTGCGCAGACATGGACACTGTCCTGGAGCGATGAGTTCAACGGCACCGCCAACAGCCCGATCAGCCCACAGGACTGGCAGTACGACACCGGAATTCTGAATGTCAACAACGAGGTCGAATACTACTGCGCACCGGGTAGCAATACTGCGCCGTGTAATCCCAGTACTCCAAACGCATATATCGACGGCACCGGTCATCTGGTGATCCAGGCTTTGCGCATAAGTTCAAGCGTCGCGCCCTACAGCGGCAGTTGGACTTCGGCGCGCCTCAACTCCGGAAATAGCCTGCAGAGCTTTCAATATGGCCGGATCGAGTCGAGCATGGCTTTGCCCACCGCTCCCGGTTTATGGCCTGCATTTTGGGCTTTGGGAACGAACATCACGACCGTCGGTTGGCCCGCCTCTGGCGAGATCGACTTCATGGAGAATGTTCCATTGAGCGGTGGCCTAGGGCCCACGGCAATTCGGTCAACCATCCACGGCGGCGTCAGCTCAGGAAATTGTTATTGCGGCGGCAACGGCCTCGGCCAGAGTTTCACCTTCCCATCCAGCGATCCCAACGGCCCCGATGTCACCAGCTTCCACACTTATGGCGCCATCTGGTCGCCGAATATGGTGCAGTTCTATGTGGATGACCCTGCCAACATTTTCTTCGTCCGCACCGTGAATGACCTGCCCTCGGGATTCAACTGGGATTTCAATCACCCATTTTTCCTGCTTCTCAACCTCGCAGTGGGCGGCACCGGGAGTTGGCCGGGCCCTCCCGACAACACAACGCCTAGTCCGGCGACCATGCTGGTGGATTACGTCCGGGTGTACACGTCGTCTAGCGTGCCTGCTCCCGCAATGACTGCCCCCTCGATCAGCGTCACTGCTGGCCAGGCCGGAACGTCGACGGTGAGTCTCACCGGATCGGCAGGAAGCGGCAGAGTTTACCTCTCCTGCAGCACCGACGCTCCGAAAGCTGCCTGCGCCATTTCCTCCTCTGATTCGTTGAACCGATACACCGTGGACTTCAGTAGCGCTTCCAGTGCGACCGCGATGGTGTCGGTGAACACCACGGCGAACACCTCCGCGGCGGCGCCCTTGCCGGGGCGCTTGGCGTTTGTGACAACGATGGGAGTATTCGCGACGCTCCTGGTTCCGTTCCGCCGAAAGCGCACTCAGACTGTAGCCTCTGCGGCCGGAATTCTGTTCCTGCTTCTCATCGCGAGCTGCGGAAGTTCGGGAAACGGCTCAACCGGAGGAGGCGGTGGTGGCTCCTTCAGCGGCACCCCGCCGGGAAACTACACCATTTCGCTCAGCGCGTACACGGTCAGCAACACAACAGGATCGCCAGATCAGACTCTGAGCATTCCTCTGATAGTGAACTAACCAACTGATTCCACATGCTTTAATGCTTGCCGGAGCGCATTTTTAGAGTTGGCACTTTAGTAACCTCCCATATTAGCCCGATGTAATCTTTCATTAACGTCCCTGGGTTAAAATAGAAGTGGCTGGATACACAAAGACCTAGATCAGGAATCCCGTGGATATCGAGACACGTAGAAAAAAGCAACAAGCGCTGATGGTGCGAGCCATGGAGCGCAAGGTGCGCTCCCGTGCCCAGGAGCTCTACGAGTCTCGCGGCCAAACAGCCGGCCAAGACTTGCAGGATTGGTTTCAGGCCGAGTCGGAACTGATTGAAAAGAGCTCGCTTGGATCTTTGTACCGGCGCGTAAAAACTTCGGTCTCGGACGCCTCGCACGAGGAATCCGGTCAAGAGATCTTGCCCGAGCAAGCCGCCTGCGAAGCTGGGGCTTAGGCCTAAGTCCAACGTTCAAAAGCTGTCTACTTCTTTGCGCCTGCCTTCGACGTCTTCTTCCCAGTACCCTTCTTAGCCTTTTCAAGGCGCTCGATGACCGCAGCGACCAGGATTGGCAATCCGACAGTTGCATCCACGAACACTTCTCCGAATTTCCCGCCCTCTGCAGGCGGAACAAACTTGCCCCAGGAAATCGCCTCGCTATAGGGACTGCCCGATAAGCCTCCCCAATAAACCGGCTCCGGACAGATACGCAGCCCGTAATGGTACCGCTTCAACGGCACGTTCTCGCCGAGACGGCGATGTCTTAGCTCGATGAATGGACCAAATTGCTGCGACCAGTTTCGTGGCACGCCGCCACCGATCGTAAAGATGCCCAGCTTCTTTTGCCGCAGCAGGGTCGCCGCGAAGTGCTCGAGATCTTCAAAAGGATCGAATCGGATCTTGTGTCGTCCGGTAGACTCGCGCAGCCGATTGTTGAGGGCCGTATCGAGACCCAGTTCCGAGTCGCTGAATGCAGGCACGAACACAGGCACGCCCTTCTCATAGGCGGATTTCAGGATTCCCCGCTGCCCCTGCGCATGTTTCGACAAATACGCGCCGATCGCATGATTCAGCTTGTACGAGCACATGACTTCGTTGTGATCCCAAGCTTCCAGCACCGCCGACATGACTTCTTCCACGTCATCAAGGTTCTGCTCGGGCTCCAGCGTGTCATAAACGCGGTTGTAACCCTGCTCGTAAAGTTCTTCGTCAGAAACCTCAGGGTTGGCGCGGAAATGTGCGCGCCCGGTGGCTTCCACCAGGCCGTGGGCCATTAGAGCGCCGGTAGAAACAATCGCATTCACGATTCCGCGATCGATGAGTTCTGCGATGATCAATCCTTGCTTTGCGACCGTCATCGCCCCGGCGAGAGTCATTACGATAAAGGCGTCTTCGTCGAGTGCCATCGCTTCCAGCACATCGGCAGCCTCGCCCAACTGGCGTCCCGTGAAGGCCGTCTTCGCCATCGCCCGCACCAGGCTATCGATCGAGGTTACCTTCGACAGATCAAGCGGTTCGAGAGGAATCAGGCGATCTTCAATCGGATTATGTAGATGGCGATCTGTACCTTCGCCACCTCCCTGTCCGCCGTTCCCCGTATGCGAATTGCTATGATTGCCCTGTTTCAAGGCTAGCCTCCAAGCCAAATTTCAATTTTCCCCGACTGAATACTTTACAGGAAGATTGTCTGAGGATGGCGAGAGTCACAATTGACGGGGTCTCAGACTTCAGACCTGAGACTTCGGCGAGGTTCAAACTAGATTCGCGAACCGCAACAGTGGCCACGAAACGCAAATTCGACGAGCAGGTTGCCGCACTCGACGCCCTCAGGGAATTGCCTGTGGAAAATTGCACAGATCCTCTGCGCACAGCGCTTACGAACCGCAACAACTTCATCGTGGCGAAGGCGGCCGATCTGGTGCGCGAATTTCGCCTGGAGCAACTCGTTCCTGACCTGCTCTCGGCGTTCGACCGCTTCTTCCAGAATGCAGAAAAGACCGATCCCCAATGCTGGGCCAAGAATGCATTGTCGAAAACCCTCGCCGCGTTTGAACACCAGGAAGCCGAGACTTTTCTCAGGGGAGTGCGCCATATCCAAATGGAACCTGTCTGGGGTGGCAGATCTGATACCGCGGGAACGCTGCGCGCGACTTGCGCGCTCGCTTTAGTCCAGTGCCGCACCTTGACCGAAGCCGACCTGCTTGCCTACTGGATCGAACTTTTCGCGGACAAAGACAAAACAGTGCGCGTCGAGGTACTCCGTGCCATCGCGCAGTTGGGTTCACCCTCAGCCGCACTTCTGTTGCGCGCCCGTGCTGTTCTCGGCAACGATGAACCCGAGGTCTTGGGCGCCTGCTACGGCGGCGTCCTGGGCATCGACGGCGACTCGGCGATCCCGTGGGCTGCCAAATTCATGGCGTCCGCCGACGACGCGGCGGGGGAAGCCGCCCTGGCAATTTCCGCCACCAATTCCATCGCCGCATTTGAGTGCCTCAAGCAGCACTTGCTGGAGGCGGCAGATCCCTGGTGGCGCTCCGTTCTACTATCTGCGATCGCTCTATGCCGCCAGGAAATCGCTCTTGAATTCCTTCTCACGCAAGTACGAACGGAATCTCTGTACGCTGAAGGCGCCATCGAAGCAATCCTGAGATCCGGACCTTCGACAGAAACGGTCCAGCGACTGGAAGAAGTCGTCTCCGCCAATTCGAGGCTAGCGCGAGTCTTCAATAAACACAGACCGTAAGTTCACACTCGAGGTCCGAAGCCCGAGGTCTGAGGTCCGATTCTCGCTCCGGATGCTATATTGAACGCGGAGGAAGGAACGTTGCCCCCGGAAAAATTTCGCGTGGCTTTGGTGCAGATGTCATGCGGTCCCGAGCCAGAAGAGAATCTGGAAAAAGCGCTGAGCCGGATCGCAGATGCTGCGGGCAAAGGCGCTCAGGTCGTTTGCCTGCCCGAACTGTTTCAGACCCAATATTTTTGCCAGCGGGAGGACCACGCTCTATTCGATTTAGCAGAGCCAATTCCAGGCCCAAGCAGCGACAAACTGGCAGCCTCTGCGCGCAAAAACAACGTCGTTCTGATCGCTTCCCTGTTCGAGAAACGCGCTCTCGGTGTGTACCACAACACGGCTGCCATCTTTGAGCGAGACGGATCGTTGCGCGGCCTCTACCGCAAGATGCACATCCCGGACGATCCCCTCTACTACGAGAAATTTTATTTCACTCCCGGAGACCTTGGCTTCCGCGCTCTCGACACCAGCGCCGGCCGCCTCGGAACGCTCGTCTGCTGGGATCAGTGGTATCCCGAGGGGGCGCGCCTCACCGCGCTCCAGGGCGCGAACATTTTGTTTTATCCAACCGCGATCGGTTGGCATCCCGCGGAGAAGGCGGAATTTGGCGTCGCTCAGCATGATGCCTGGCGCACCATTCAGCGCGCCCATGCCATCGCCAACGGTGTGTACGTTGCGGTGGTAAACCGCGTCGGCTTCGAGACTGGGGACATTCGCGGCAAATCCGCCCCCGGACAAGGCCTCGAGTTCTGGGGCGGTTCTTTCTTCTGCGACCCCTTCGGCCGCGTACTCTCCGAGGGCTCGCACGACAAAGAAGAAATCCTGATCGGCGATGTGGATCTGAAAGCTCTCGAAGACATTCGCCGCAACTGGCCGTTCCTGCGCGACCGCCGCATCGACAGCTACGCGCCCATTACCAGCCGGCTAATCGACTAGGAACTCACCTTGTCACCAACCAAACATTCCCTGCTGACCCTCATCGCGATTCTGGCGCTGTGGCTGCCGTCCTTTGCCAAGACATCGAAGCTCTCCGGCAAGATGGTCGGCTACGACGTCATGCAACATGCGTCCAAGCAAGCCTCCGCCCTGCAGAACCAGGAGACAGTCGTTCTTGAAACCCCGACTCAAAAGCAGAAGTATGTGAAAGTCGTATTCTCGAGTTTCGGTACAACGCAGATCGAACCGAAATATTTCGCCGGAACCGAACTGCTCAATGTGGAGGTGCTTCGGGACCACACTTGCGATGAACACTCGCCCAGATTCGTCTCTGCGACAAGCGCTGAACAGATGGCCGGCACTTACCTTCTGACCGATGCCTTCAAGTCGTCTCCACCCGCCAAGATCAGAATTCTGGAGTGCTATGCCGCCATCTACCGCAAGAAAAAGTAGAGCCACTTCCCCTCTGAGCGATGACGGCCCTTCCAAGCGTGGTTACCGCATGCCTGCCGAATGGGAACCGCATGTGGCCACGTGGATCGCATGGCCCCACTACCACGGCGACTGGCCAGGAAAGTTCGAACCGATTCCGTGGGTCTTCGCTGAAATCATTCGCGCTCTGGCAAAGCACGAGCGCGTCGAGATTGTCGTGAACAATGCGGCGGCGATCCGCCAGGCAAAACGCATTCTCGACCGCGCTCACGCCTTCTCATCCAACATCCGATTTCATCGATGGCCCACAAACCGAATTTGGCTCCGCGACTCTGGCTGTATTTTTCTCAAGCATCACGGAAGCAATCCGACCCACGCGCACTCTCGGGACTCCATGGCGGTGAAGTTCCGCTTCAACGCCTGGGCAAAGTATTCCAACTGGCGCCATGACGAGAAGATCGGCAGCCTCATGGCAAAAACGGAGAAGTTCCACGAAGTCCGGCCCGTCTCGATGGGCGAGCGCATCGTGCTTGAGGGCGGATCCATCGACGTCAACGGTGCCGGTACGATTCTCACCACGGAAGAGTGCCTCCTCAGCAAAGAACAGGAGCGCAATCCGCACATGAGCCGCGTGCATTACGAGAAAGCATTCGCCGATTATCTCGGCGCCGAGAACACGATCTGGCTCGGCCGCGGTATCGTCGGCGACGACACCCACGGACACGTCGACGACCTTGCCCGCTTCGTTTCTCGACACACAATCGTCACGATGGTCGAACCAAACTCAAAGGACGAGAATCATGCTCCGCTGCGAGCCAACCTTCGCCGTCTGCAAACCGCCCGCGATCTGGATGGCAAGCCTTTTAATATCGTCGAGATTCCGATGCCGCAGCCCGTTATCTTCGAGGGACGCCGCCTTCCCGCAAGCTACGCGAACTTCTACATCGCCAATGGCGTCGTACTCGTGCCTGTTTTTAACCGTCCCCATGACCGCATCGCGCTCAACACTCTCGCCGAACTCTTCCCCACCCGCGAGATCGTCCCGATTTACTCGGGCGATTTCATATGGGGACTGGGCGCGATGCACTGCATGACTCAGCAGCAACCAGCATAGTTTGATACATTGCTCCCCATGCCGCATGGGGAGATGACCACCAGCCGTCTCGAAGCTTTCAGTGATGGCGTCATTGCCATCATTGTCACCATCATGGTGCTCGAGTTGCGCGCCCCGGTGCAGCCCACATGGCCCGCTCTGTTGAAGGTGGCCCCTATCTTCATCAGCTACGGATTCAGTTTTCTCATCGTCGCCATCATGTGGGTGAATCATCACCACATGATTCATGTCGTGCGGCGCGTGACGGCCGGGCTGCTTTGGGCCAATCTGAATCTTCTCTTCTGGGTGTCGCTGGTTCCCTTCGTTACCGATTTTCTTGGCAAGAACTACCGCGCGCCCATGGCGGTCGCTCTTTATGGGCTCGATCTCACTTTGTGCTCCGCCGCATTCTTCCTGCTGCGGCTCGAACTAATTCGACAAGAACCTGATCTGGAGATGCGGGAATACCATCAATCCATCCAACGCAAGAACGGACTCTCGTTCTTTCTGTATTTCAGTACGGTTCTCCTGTCGCACATATCGGTATTCCTGGCGTTCTTTGTGTTCGCCTTGATTCCTGCTCTTTACTTTTTGCCCGAACGAAAGCTCGCCGCGTCTCCAGAAAGATAGCCTCCTAAAAAAACGGCGGAGATCAGCGTTGCTTGCCCTGCTTTGGCAGAGGCTGGGCTGCTGATCGGGCCTGCTTCGTATCAGGGTATCGCTTTAGCGATACCGCGAATGTGCAGAATCAAAGTCGCGTTTAGGCGCTGCGGTAGTCAGCAGCGTGTGTGTATCGACAATCTGGCGGGCTGCCTTCCAGCCCACGTCGTCAGCGGTCCCGATTTTCTACTGCATCGGTTGCTGCGGTGTCGATTGAGTTGGCACGTTTGCGCTCGGCATCGTTCCCGGAGGACAAGCCGTGTTCGTTGGATTCGTTCCTGATGGAGGCGTCGGCGTTGGGCTCGTCGGATTAGGAGACGGGGCCGAGGCCGGCACACTCGCGGACGAATTCGGATTCGATGTTGCCGGATTGCTGGAGTTTGTACTGCCTGTCGAATTCGTCGTCGAGTTGCCTTGAGTAGACGCACCCTGCGCGGTCGTTCCTGCGACTGGCACACACGTCACCCCAGCGCCCAGATTGTTCTGCATCCCTTGAGGCGTCGGACTTGCGGTTGTGGGCGTGGTCTGAGAATTCGTGCCCGGAGCCGAAGTTTGCGATGTCGTCGATGCATCCGGTCCAGCGGCTTTAGTAGTGATGGGCGTTGGCGGACCTATGGTGCTTGTTTGCGGCATAGTCGTAGTCGGCTGTGCAGGAACAGCAGTCGGGGCTGTAGGTGTAGCGGTCGGAGCCGATGCCTGCGGCACAGGGGCCGTAGTAGGAGGCGGCGCGGCCCGACGGCTCTGAGCCGCCGCCCATACAGAACAAGTCAAGAGAACAAGAGGTATCGTGAACCGGTTTTTCATGAGAATCCTCCGCCGCGACAGGCACCACAAGACGTGCACAGGTGCACAGTCCAATTGGTATTGATTTAGTCTCGAACTCGAAGCGGAGGGGCGGCCATCCGGTCAATGCCGTAGAGACACGAAACCGTGGCGTGACTAGGAAGAAAGATTCTTATTTCTTGTACTGCGTCGGTTGGGGACCTTTTTCGAGCGTAGGACGATCCCAGATCCATCCCTGGCGCGTATAGCTCGCCAGCTCGAAATCCTGGGTGAGTTCCAGAGCATCTGTGGGACAGGCATCCTCGCACAGGCCGCAGAACATGCAGCGGCTTAGATCGTAGGTAAAGTTGGTGAGTTCCTTGCGGCGCGTCTTTTCGTTGCGCTCGCTGGAAACCACGATCAGATGTTCGGGACATGCGAGCGCGCAAAGGTCGCACGCAATGCACATCGTCTCGTTCGTGTCGGGATTGACATTCAGACGAGGCGCGCCACGGTAGCGTTCCGCAACCTGCGGCCGCTCCAGCGGATACTGCTCGGTATAAATCTCCTTGGGATCCTGATAGCGGAACGTGACCTTCAGCCCTTGTAGGAGATCCACAAGGAAAACCTTCCGGAGGAGGCTTGGCATGCCCATAACCCGCTAAGAATACCACCGAAACACGAGCCCGTGGGGACGATCAACATACGCAGAAGGTTCTGTGTTCCTCCCCGTTTTTGCGATTCCGTTTACATTTGCCGTTGAATTCCGTCTATATCTGTGTGGAACTTTTCCCCGCCTGGAAACGTACCCCATGAGAAGAGAGTGATATGAAGGCCTATTTCAACAACCTGCCCGCGACCAGCTGGGTTCTCCTCGTCCTGGCGGCCGTCGTCCTCGCGTACCCGATCGCCCAGATCGTGGTTCCGACGGTGGTGCACGCCGTGGTTCCCGAGGTCGTTCGTGAAGTGCTCAAGGTGATTTAGTTCGATCGACCTAAGCATTCCTCGCTATCGCCTACTCCTGCCTCCAAGAATGGCAATCTCCCCCGTTAGAATAGGGCTGGAACAATCCATGTTGCAGGACGAAGCTGCGCAGCCCGACCCGGGCACCCAAACCGTCTCCGACGAAATCTGGATGGAGGAGGCTCTGCGCTGCGCGCAGCGCGCCCTCGAAATGGGGGAGGTCCCAGTCGGCGCCGTCGTCGTGTGCGGCGGCACACTCATTAGCCGCGGATGGAATCGCAACATTACCGAAAACGATCCAACCGCTCACGCGGAGATCATCGCGTTGCGCGACGCTGGAACAATCATTGGTAACCACCGACTGGGAGAGTGCGAGCTGTTTGTTACAATTGAACCTTGTGCGATGTGCGCCGGCGCCATGGTGCACGCTCGCATCAAGCGTCTCGTTTATGGATCGGATGATCCAAAGGCGGGCGCAGTCCGGTCCGTGATGCAGGTGCTGAATCATCCGCAGTTGAATCACAAAATGGACATCCGCTCAGGGGTTCTGGCTGGACGCAGCGCAGAATTGCTGCAAACGTTCTTTAAGAATCGTCGCTAGCAGATTTGTCACTGCTTGCTCGAATGTTGTCATTCCGAGCCGCAAAGCGGCGAGGAATCTGTTTCCTGTCCGACGCGGAGAGGTGCGTGAGTGGTTGAAACGATCCGCCTCGAAAGCGGACATACCTTAACGGGTATCGGGGGTTCGAATCCCTCCCTCTCCGCCATATCTTTGTTATCTTGTGCTTACAGCTAGGTGCTACTGATTTGCTACTAAAGCAAGGAAGGGGCACCGATGCCGAACAGAGAAGTAAACCTCACCAAGAGAATCCCTGCCGCCAGTGGAAACCGCTACTACCCGGCTGTCCGTTCTGCTAATGGCCGGGTCAAGGCTCACGTCGTCCTCGTGGACGGACGCGAAGAACTTCACCCTGAAGGCAGCTACAACATCGAGTGGTACGCCGGAGGGAAACGGATACGCATGTCTGTCGGCAACGATCCATCTGAAGCCAGCGCCATGCGTCTGCGCAAGGAGCACGAACTCAACAACGGTGATGGCTCCAAACCGCCCGTCAGCAATGGCTCCATAGGCAAGGGATCACTGTCCAAAGCTGCCGCTGACTACCTCGATGATATTGGGCTGACGAAGAAGCCTAAGACGCTGGCTGCATACACGACGGCGCTCGACTACTTCACTGAGTCCTGCCACAAGCTACCTGTGGGCAGGAGTCGATCTGCGCACGGTGCAGCTTTGGATGGGGCACACCGACATGGAGAGCACGATGCGCTACTTGAAGCCGTCGCGCAGCCAGCAAGTGCATGAGAAGGTTAACGCGACATTTGCCTAGTAGGGGTGACACCATCTCCCCATCACTACAAGGACTCTCGGGCTGTACGCAGAATCGTATGCAGTCTTCGCACCAGATTCGCCACGGCTGTGATCGAAGGCACATACATCTGTCAGTGGTGATGAGAGCCTATCCTTTGCACTGGTACATATGACCCAGAACGCCCAAGAGTTCCATGACCCACGCTGCCCCTACCTGCACGATCTAGTTGCCATCCGTAAGCCTTGCGCCCCAGACTGCCCTGCGTGCCTATGGGAGGCGATGACGCCGGAAGCAAAAGACGCAGATGTGCAATATCGAATGGCAAAGGAAGCAAAGCTGAAGGCAGAGATAAAAGAGGCAGAGGAGTGGCGGCGTGAGATTGATGAACGAAGAAAACGGATTTTGGAACGCTTGATTAGTTCGCGCCATAGGCCGTAGCACACACACACTCTCGCCACCGTATATGAAACCGCGCAGTGAGCACGGCGTACATTCAGTATCACCACAGGCAGGCATGTGTTACGACATTCGTGTTCACTTAGGAAATGTGCGTAATTTTTTGGAGCTTCTGAAAGACCAGAAGACAAGCCGTCGATCTGCAAAGTACGCTTTAGATAAAGCTCTTCACCACACGTACGCCGCCATGAAAGAGGCGAAAGACCTGTTTGAGGAACTATTCACAGCAAAATGTAAGCGTGCCTTGCAACGAGAGTATATGCGACAAGCGAAGCAGGTGAGACGCAAGCGCAACAATTTGAAGTGAACTCTGCACCCAGACGGAGGTAGAATCACCGAATGAGCACCCGGTACGAAGTGATACCGTGGGACCATGCAGGCTACGGCCTGCGTCATCCGGAGCTTCCTGAGACACCTAATAATCTAGCTGATGTTGCACGTCTGATTCAGCATCCGGCTGACTCCATTATCGTCATCGAGGATGGGGTGGAGCGTCTTCTCACTGAAGAAGAATGGGCCGAGCTAGACGTTGAACAACAACGTCTGCGGGACAACCAGAAGGCTCAATCAGAATCCAAGGTGAAGTCCTAACCACTCCCGCCCGTCATTCCGATCCTAATTCTCCAAGCTCATCCCAAATTTCATTCTGTGACCGGGGTCGTCGATGACACAAGAGCCACTGAAAGACGCAGTGGTTTCGCATCACCTTCGTTTCAACCGAACCTGACGCGGCCTCACCGACGAGGGAGCAAGAAGAAGTTCATAAGCTCCGAGCGGCTTAACCTTTCGACCGAAATCCAAAAAGGAGAAAAGACGCTGCTGATACGGCAGTGACGGCGATGAGCCGCAGTTGAATCAGCGGTCAAGCCCTGTTGAAGGTCTTGGGGCCGAGCCCTGTGCGACTTCATCTTACGGAATCCTCAGGCTACCGGCTGGCAGTTTGCGCGTGTGCTCTCGAGGCGAGCGGGATCTTGACCGAATCCGGTTGGGTCCACACGGGGTTGCCGCTCGTCAAATCAATCCGATTCATCGTAACTGTCAGTTCGTGTTCAGCCACCTGAATCAACAGGTAGTGATAGTTGATTTCCTTGCTCTGAAATGGATCGTCTGCGGCTCGAGTAACGGGATAAGCATGTGCGGCCCCTCCACCTGAGACGAAGTAGGTAATTCCGCCGTGCTCATGCCGTTCGTAGTTGTGGACATGTCCGTTAAACACCACGATCCGGAAATGGGCGGTTGATTGGCGCTGCTCCAGCATCTTTGCAAGAGTTTGTTCCGGCGTCCGAGCAGAGTGTCCGCCTCCGAATGTCTTGTCATCCGACGAACTTGTGTATGGCGGATGGTGAAACATCAAGAAAACTACATCGACGTCAGCCGGCACGTGATCAAGTTTTTTCGCGAGCCAATCGCCCTGTGGACCCGACGTCTCGTCCAATGCGCTGTCCAGGACCAGAATCAATGTATTGGCTGCGCGGACGGAGTAATAGCGGCTGTCCTTGAGTTCGGGAAAACGCTGGAAGTAATTACCCAAAGCAATCTTCGGGTCGCCATGTAGATCGTGATTGCCCAGCGACGGGTAAACCTCGATCTTCTTCTGGCGCCATATGCTGGTCTCAGTATCCCAGACCTTCCAGTCGTTGGCATCGAATCCGTTATAGACAATATCGCCCGTCATGCACACAAATGCCGGGTTTGCCTCGGCGATTGCATCCACCAGAGCTTGGCGCACAGGAGGATTGGCGGCTTCGGTATCTTTCGGGTCATGGAACCGCGTGTCACCGTACACGACGAATTGGAAAGGCACTCTGGCGTCGAATGTGAGGTCAACCGTAGTAGTTTGAGCAGTCGACTTCTTAGTGCAGTAGGTGAGAAGCAACATTGCGACAGAGCCGCAAGCCAGCGCTGCCATTCGCGAAAAACATCTTCTTCGAGAATTCAAGAGATCGTCTCCGAACCGAACGAGCACCGAAAATACAAAATCTCTGCGAAGTCGAATCCGACTTCAGAACTTCAATCGAACCATAAATTGAATTTGCCGAGGCAATCCGGTGCCCGTGTTCGGAGAGGCCGCGTTGTCATTGTTAAGGTTGAAGTTATTGGTGGTCGTAATGATCCCAAAAGTTCCCGGCACGTCGAGAAAGGTCGGAGCATTCGCGGGATCGTAGATTAAGGTCAAATTCCCAGGATCGCCCAGTTGTACGTGGTTAAAGATATTGAACGCCTGCACCGCGAACTCCAGCGAAGTGTGCTCCGTCAGGCGGGTTTCTTTGGTGAGCGCCATATCAATCTGCCACGCATTCAGTGCTCGGCCGACGCCGTTAGGCGCATTTCCAAAGCGCAGAAAATTTCCGTTCGCATCCGTCGGAGGCGCTTGGAACGCAGCGGCATTGATCAACGGCTGCCCGCCGTGTCCGCCGCCCGGCAACATGATCGGCACGCCAGGAATGAGATCGGGACGCTGGTTCGTCTGGTCATTGCCGTCGGGCAGCAAATACGTGAACGGCAGTCCAGCAAAAGGCCCGGATGCAATGCCTCCGCTCAAATCCATCGAGATGGTTTCCGGATGGCCTGTGTGCCACAAACCGATGCTGCTGAGTTGCCATCCGCCGACCACTTTCCCCAGAACACCATGCGTATTGGCGAATGCTTTTCCGGGCCCGAACGGGAGTTCATACACGGCGTTGACGGCAACGTTTTGCCGGACATCAAAAATGCTCGGTCCCTTGTCACAATCCAGGCAGCTGACGTTTTCCGGCCCACTCGATTCACCACCGCCGACCGACCGTCGTTGATCGAATGCGACCAGGTGTAACGCGCCTGAAATTCCAAACCCTTACTGAAGCGGCGTTCCAAAGACAAGCCTAGAGCGTTGTACGTGCTTGAGCCGATGTCTCGCTTGATGTCAACCGAGCCGAAGGGGTCTGGATTGTTCGGATCGGGATAGAACTGGTCCAGATAGCGCGCACAGTCGCCATCGGCAGGATTGAAAACCACGGGTGTGTTGCAAAGATTGACTCCGCCACGCGAGAACAAATGCACCCCGCGGCTGCCGAGGTATTGCGCCGAGGCCAGAAAGTTCGAGGGGAATTCGTGTTCCACGGTCAGGCCCCAGGTTTCGACGTACAAATCCCGACGTCCCTCACGCTGCAGCGCACGGGGATGGTTGGCCTGCTTCTCGGAAGGAACATTTGAGAAATCGGGTTCCAACTGCTGATAGGCGGGTTCGAGCGGGAGAAGCCCGGCGTTTGGTCCGCTCGTTGGCGGAAGTACGCTCACGCGGAACGTGTCGCTTTCGAGGCCTGCATTCAAGTCGTCATTTTGGGCGGCACCGTGATAAATACCGAATCCAGCTCGGAGCACGGTCTTTCCTCCAAGCGCACCCGGCGCCCACGCGACCGAGATTCTCGGATCAAAATTCCGATAGCTGGGGTTATACAGACCAGGATCTTTCGGACACGCGGGAGTATTTATTGGGCCACTCGTCGCCGGAACTGGAAGCGTGTTGAATGAGCCCGAACCCAGACAGACTCCATGGAACTGATACAAGTCGAATACAGTCGTCTGATTCGTGGCTTCGTGAGCGACTCCGTAATAGTCCCAACGAACGCCAGCGGTCAGAGTCAACGCAGGTGTCACCTTCCATTCGTCCTGGAAATAGGGCATGACAAAGTTGCGTCGCAGGCCGTGGCAACACCAGGGCGCAATAAAAGAGATCTTTGCCAGATTCGCATTGATCATGTCCGTTTCCGTCGCGAAATTCAGATTGTTGTCGGCCGTCTGACCTTGATTGAGGCGCACGCGCCGGTACTCCATTCCAGCCTTGAAAGCGTGTCGTCCATGAGTCCAAATCAGGTTGTCCACAACTCCGAACGTCGATCCAATTTCAATGTCGGCGGTATCGTCATTGAGGCCCACGAAATTCGCGCTGCTGACAGCGTATGGCAAGGCACTCGACTGCGGATTGTGATATGGAGATCTGTTGATGTATCCCTTCAGCTCATCGAACAACTTGGGCGAGAACGTATGCTCCAATGCAACCATGTAGTTTGCCGGGTGATTGATGACCTGCAATTTGTCTTGCGGAAGACTGCTGCCGTTCGGGGCATCCACTAAGCTGATATCCCGCTGCGCGCGGCCGTACAGGTTGGTATTCCCATTAATCTTATAGTCCATTCGTACCAGCCAGGTATCTTCGTGGATGGTAGTAGGAGTAGCGGCTGTGAGGTTATCGGCATTGGGATCGTAATTTGACGCGGTCGGGTCCTGCCCTAACCACTGAAATGCCGTGTCCGGATAACTGAATCGCGCCGAGCAGTTGCCGATCGCCCCGACCGACGCACGCCACGGATAACCTTGCATGATCTCGCACATCTGTGGCGACGTGGTCAAGACCTGTTGCAAAAAAGACGTACCGCCCGAAGTTGCGGCGAACCCTGACGGAACGGTGAATGTTTGAGTCGTAGACTGGAGCTGCCGCAATCCTTCATAGCTCACAAAGAAAAATGCCTTATCTTTCTTGATCGGTCCGCCAATCGTCACGCCATATTGACCCATCCGAAACGGAGGCACGTACGGATTTCCTGCAAGATTGTAGTCATTGAAGTTCCGGGCATCGAAAGCTGAGTTTCTCAAATACCCGAACGCGCTTCCGTGCCAGCTATTGGTGCCATGTTTTGTTTCTACGTCGATCTGCCCGCCAGACTGCGTACCGTATTCAACGTCATACAACGCGCTGTTGACGCGGTATTCCTCGACGGCATCCTGTGAGATCTGAAGTCGGGTTTGAGACTTCTGCGCTTGCTCCTGAATTCCGCCCGCGTCAACTCCATCAATCGAGAAGTTGTTATCGTCGCGGGCGCGGCCTGCGAATCGGATGGTCCGCTGGTCACCGCCGCCATCGTCTTGGGCAAACGGTGCCAGCAGCGTGAAGCTTGCCCAATCTCTTCCATTGTTGGGCAGTTCACCAATCTGGATCGCATCAATCACCGTAGATGCTTCGGCCGAAACCCGATCCGCCGGCGTCGTAGTCGCGTTCACTTCTATCTGTTCGTTGATCGCCCCTACTGCCAGTTGCACATCGACGGTACGCGTCTGTCCGACCCGAAGCACGACACTCTCTACTACGTTCGTTTTAAAACCCTTGCCGTTCGTGGTCACCCGATAGGCACCCACCGCAAGCCCTGGAAATCGGTAGTAGCCTTTGGAATTCGTCGACTGATCCTGTGCCAATCCGGTTTCGATCTCGAGCACCTTCACACTGGCGCCAATAATGACCCCTCCTGAGGAATCGGTGACCGTTCCCTCCATCACGGCCCGATCGACCTGGGCATATGCGGCAGGCTTTATCGCCGTTAGAACAAATAGCGCAAACGACACCACAAGTAGTTGGAGAGTGTTCCGGCTCAAGTGCATCGAGAATTCCTTTGGAACAAGGCACGCGTCGACGAGAGTCGCGCCTCGTTCACTGTTGATTGGAGGACTTGGCGATAACGCGAAATCGTAGAGTGTGACTGTGAAGGGGGAATGAAGAGGCGGTTAATTTTTTTTCAGGTAACTTGCATTTTCTCTGAACCGGGGTAGAGGCGCCGTGTATCAGGTCAGAGAAAAATCAGGTTCTACGCTACGTGGGACCTTCCGTTGCTTGCTGCAGTTGCTCCCTTTGCCTAGGATCTAGGGTTTTAGACCCTAAACCTCTACTCCAATCGAGGTTACCGCTGCCCCACGACGACGATCATGAAGCTCCCCGGCTTAGCGAGCGGCCGTGCTCCTGCTTTGCCCTCTTCAAATTCTGCGGTCGGCAAGTATATTTTGTGCGTCGCATCATCGACGTCCATGGTCTTTGTGCCCAGTCCTGTCGTCACGCTCTGCGCAGTCTCCCACTTGCCCGCCTTTTCTTCGACCACGCTGAGTTTGCCTTCGCGGGTGCTGGCAAAAGCCTGATGACCGTCCCACCGGGTGGCGTCCACTCCCGCAGCAATGGGAAGATCGCCAATCACCTTGCCGTCGTCCGTGCTCATTACGATCATCTTTTGCGGTTTGCGACATCCGACAAAGAGTCTGTGCTTTTCTGGATCGATGGACAGTCCCACAGGAGAACCGCCGGGAGCGACCGGCCAGTGTGCGAGAACTTTCCGCGCCTTAAGATCGACCACGGCGACTTGATCCTTGTCCTCCAGGTTGACATAAACCTTTCCCGCCCCATCGGCCGCGAGAAATTCAGGCTTGCCGCCTAGTTCAATGGGAGGATCAATTGCTGCTGTCTTCGGATCGACATCTGCCTTCAGGGTAACCAGTACACCTGCGTCTCCGCAGGAAACCAGGATCAGTCCGGTGCTCTGGTCGTAGATGATGCCGTCCGCATCGTCCTTCGCGGCGACCGTAGCGAGGACTGCGTTGGTCTTGAGATCGAAGATTACAATCGAGCCCACGCCATCGCTAATAAACCCCCGTGCGAGTTCGGGGACAACCGCGACGCCATGGTTGTGCTTCTGGCCGGTTATGTCGGCGACCATTTCACCCGAATCGGCGTTGATCACCATCGTGTGAGTGCTGCGCGGCACGTAAAGACGATGGCTCTTCGCATCCACCGTTATGTAATCAAAGCCGCCCTCTCCGCCAATATGAAATGTCTTTTCGACGGCCCATCCCCCTTGAGCAAATGCGGATGCGCTAAACGTGAAAACCGCCACCATCAGGAGCCATGAAAATTGTCTTCGTATCGACATGAGACCTCTCACAGTTCTTCGTGTCAGTATCGCGGTGTACCAAAATCGCAAGTTCACACTAAACGGATAATATGAAAGAAACCTGAAAGTAGTTTGTGAAATTCCGACCTCAGTCATCTGCCGTTTCATCAGACCGGTCTTCTCTCACTTGGTAGTGACCATGCTTTTCGTAGGTTGAGTGAAATCTCTGCTTTGCGCGTTGTATCCCATGGAGCACGCACTGGAGTCGAAGAATCGTGCAACATTTTCAACTGCGGACGGTTGCTAAGCCGCTCCCCGGCATCTTAAATTAGGGACAACATGCAGTCTTCAAGAGCGACCTTCACTGCGGCAGTGATGTTGATCTTGGTTTTCACTCTGCCGGGGCTTTGTGCCGCCGTTTCGTCGGTCGGAGCCGTCAAAGATAGCGGTTGTCACGGCCACCACAACCCTTTGCCCCCGAATCACAGCTGCTGTTATGGCACCCCGCAAACAACGGCTGTCTTGGTCAAAGCTTGCGCACCAATCATTGGCGAGCCGACGGCAATGCCCTTCGTGGCTGTCGATGCAGCCCTTCCCGGCAAGGCAAACTGGATGCCGCCGCAGAAACACTCTTCCTCTCCACCCTTCCTCAATCTCCGCATCTGAATTTCTGATCGTTCTCCTTATGCGTTGAAGGGTGAAGCCTCAGCCGCAGGCTGTGCTTCAATTATTTGCAGCTTCGTTCAATATCGTTTGGAGTGTCTGTGAGAAAGATCAGATCCATGGTTACGGCAGCATTTATCGCCGGGTCGCTCTGGACCGGCCATGCGGCTTCGCAATCGATGCAGATGCCGGGTATGGACCATGCTGGCATGCACATGGACCATATGCCCACAACACTTGCCGACGAGATCACTCATCACGGAACCTCCGGAACCAGCGCCGAGCCCAACTCAACGCCAATGCCCATGCTCATGACGATGAAGGGCAAGTGGATGCTGATGTTTCATGGAGAGGCCTTCCTAAACGGCGTCCAGCAAAGCGGTCCAAGAGGCGATGACAAAGTCTTCTCCACCAATTGGCTGATGCCGATGGCACAGCGCCCGCTTGGTCCCGGAACGTTCACCGCGCGGTTCATGGTGAGCCTCGAGCCCGCCACGGTCACCGGACGCTTCTATCCCGAACTCTTCCAGCAAGGCGAGACTGCATTCGGCAGGCCCATCGTAGACGGCCAGCATCCCCACGACTTCATCATGGAGATTGCCGCTCTGTACGACCTGAAACTCGGCGAGCATAGCTTGCTTTCGTTCTACGTCGCTCCCACAGGTGACCCGGCGATCGGACCCACCGCATATTCGCATCGCGCCTCAGCGGCAGAAAATCCGATGGCTGCCCTCGGACATCATCTCGAAGATTCCACCCACATCTCCGATGACGTCGTCACTGCCGGACTGACGTACAAAGTGGCACGCATCGAAGCCTCTGGGTTTCATGGCCGCGAGCCAGACGAGTTCCGCTGGAATATCGACTCGGGCAAAATCGATTCCTGGTCGTTGCGCGCTTCGGTCAATCCAGCGCCGAACTGGAGCGCTCAATACTCCTTCGCCCACCTCACCAGCCCCGAAGCGCTGCATCCCGAAGAAGACCTGCAGAGAATGACAGCGTCCGTCATGTACAACCGGCCGATCCCGCGCGGAAACTGGACCAGCACCCTGCTCTGGGGACGCAACCACAGCCTCGATACCGGTATGGTCTGGAACGGATATCTGGCGGAATCGACACTGCGATTTGCCGAACGCAATTACGTTTGGGGACGGGTTGAGAATGCTGACCGGACGAACGAACTCCTTCTGAAAGACCAAATCGAGCCGCCCACGTTCCAGGAAAGCATCATCGGACGCGTGCAAGCCTACACAGCGGGATACGAGCGCGATATCGACCTCTTCCCTCACCTCGCAACCGGATTGGGCGCCCAGTTCACCCTGTATTCCACCCCGACCCCATTGGTCGCTCAGTACGGGACGCATCCGGTCGGTGGCGTCATCTTCCTGAGGCTTCGACCCTTCGGCAACGCCCGATAGCGTACCTGCCGAACAAAAAAATGGGGCCTGCCATGTGGCAGACCCCGCTTTTCTTTGATTCGCTTGTTCCTACTGGTTCTGCAGCAGGATCGGCTCTACGCCCACCGTCACCGAAGCGCCCTTCGAGATGGTGTGCTTGGCGCCGGTCAGGTCGAGGTAATTGATGTACTTCGAAGCCGGTGTGTAGCTCTTATTCCCGCCTGGATGCCAAACCGCCAGCGAGGAATAGCTGTTGGATCCGCTGAACCCGCACGTCCAGATACCGCTGGAAGTGTTCTCCGAGCACAGCGTATTCATCGTGCGCCCAGACATCCAGCTTTCGACCTGGGTGTATGCGTTTCCGGCAGTGTTCGCCTTGCCGTTGGACTCGAGAGTTCCCGTCCGGGCATCGTTCCAGTCGTACCAGTAGTGACGAACTACGCCGTTGGACCACAAGAGCAGGTACAGACGAGCCAGGAAGCCGGCTTGGTCGGTCGCTCCCGGGAGACTGGCGTCTGTGCCCCACGCGCCCTCGGTGGACCACAACGGCAGCGAGCTGATCTTGTAGGTCGACATCGTGCTTTGGTAGCACTGGACCACCGGCACGATGTGTTCCGCCGTCGTGTCGTAATAGGTGTGGAGGCCAACGATGTCAATCCACTTGGTGCCGCCTGCGGCCAAGAATGATCCCAGCCGGTCTGGCATTGTGCAGTTCGAGTTCGGATACGTGTAGTTCAGCTGTCCGTTCGCGGGAGAGATGATCTTTGCGCCCGGGATGTACTTCTTGACGGTCTGGTTCATGTCCTGGGTCAGACGCACCAGCTGCGCGTAGGTACCCGTCCATTGCTTGATGTCATGGGGGGTGTTCCAGCCTTCCCAATAGGTGATTTTGGGATAGCGCTTTGCGATTGCTGTCAGGAAATCGATGAAGTGCTGGTCGGTGCCCGTCCCGTCGGAGTTCAGATCATTCGGAGGGTCGCAAGCGCCATTGGCCATATCGCAGCTGCTATCGTTGGACTTGGAACTAGCCCATCCTGGAGTCCAGCCCACGGTATAGATCAGAGTGTTGTTGTGGTTCGACGCGCTGCTGTTCCAGTCGTCCATGTCGGACCAGCTATAGGTGCCCTTGGCAGTGTTGATCTGACCCCACGCAACGTGGGAATCCCACAAGCGCATGCCTGTGATGGTCATGGTCGGCCAGGGGGTTCCGAACAACACGCCATCGTGGGCAGACATGCCGAATAGAGTGCTCGGAATTGTCGTGGTTGTCACAGAGGGCGGATCAATCGAGCCAACTGCATCGGTTTGGGCGACCATCGTGGCCGCGAAGATCAGGACGAAAAGGCCAACAAGTAGCTGGCTGGGCGCAAGATAGTTCTTCGCTCTCATCGGAACTCCTAATTTTTTTTTAAAATAGACGGGAGACGAGTGGCTTACCAGGGACCGGACGAACCTAAAACCCAAACGGATACTACTACTTTCTTCTCTAGGGGCCCGACTCAAGGGTTGTACAACCCTTGAGTATTGTCGCGGACTGCGAACTTCAAATTCACTAGCGTTTCAACGCTAGTGTCTGTTGCGGCCAGATCATTATCCACTGCGCCAAAATCGCGTTACAGCTTACACCTAAAGTCTTTGTCGATGCAAATTGCGTTGACGCATGCAGCGGGGGCGTGCAAAAAACAGGTGTCGGACTGCAAACTTCTGGGTGGGGGGACTCAGGAATTCACCGATTGAAAAGTCGCCGGTGAGTGGGACCACATCCTGGAAAAGAAAACAGAGCGTGAAAGTCATCCTTTCGGCCTTCACTCTCTGCTTTTGGCGCGTGCGGCAGACAAGCTTGCCCGAACGTCAGATTTCGTAACAAGGCCCGGCCACCTGACCGGGTCAATCCCAAAGCACTCCGCCCGACTCGGCGGTCATATGCTGCATGAGGATTCCCAGGTACAACAGAGCGTTGCACAAATCCTGCGGCTCCCTCGGATTGCCCGGTGCGTGGGTGCGAAGCTCTACCAACCGGTCTTCAATCTCATGCCGGGCCCGATCGATCTTCATCTTCGCCTTACGTCGGTCGCCTTCGAGTAGAGCAAGGTAGTACGTGCGGTACCAGCGCGGCTCTTCTCCGCCGGCTCGATTTGCCATTGTGCGCTGCATGACTTCAACCCAGAATAAGAAAAGTGTGAATTGCAGCCCAGTACAGCAGCCCGTGCCCTGGCCGCCAATACAGTGAATATTGTAGCGGGGTTATAACGTAAACGTTATCGTCGGCATAAAACAGTCGGTTTTGGTGGAAAACGCTGTGAATTTCCGTCTCACATCACCAGGAACCGCTGCCGGATGGCGGCCACCAGCCCGGGGATGGTGAATTCCTTCGCCTGAACGTCGGGACGCAATCCCATCTCCCGCAAGGTGCTGGAAGTCACCGGGCCGATCGAAGACATTTGAATCCCGCTTAGTTCGCGTCTGAGTGCCGAACCTTTCAAACCGAGCAGGGCCACGAAATTCTTGACGGTTGAGGAACTGGTAAACGTCACCACGTGCGGACGAGCCTCTTCACTCTTGAGCGCAGATCGAAGACTCTTCCGCGACGAGTTCGGAATCACAGTTTCGTAGGCTTCTACAACATCCACATGCGCGCCCGCGCGCCGCAGCTCCCTCGGAATCACATCGCGCGCCACCTTGGCCCTCACCAGCAAAACACGCTTCCCTTTCACCTTCGCGCGCATGCTGCGCACCACGGACTCGGCCACATATTCTTTGGGAACCACATCGACTGTCAGTTCTCGCCGCTCGATCGCCTTCTTCGTCGCCGGGCCGATGGCCGCAATTTTCAGCGTGCCCTTCAATTTTCGGAGTGCCGGGGTGGCGCGTAGCTTGCGCATCCGTCCCCACATGGCCTCCACGCCGTTGACGCTGGTCAGAATGAGCCAGTCGTACGACTTCAGATTCTTCAGCGCGGCATCCAACGGCTTGAATGATCTTGGCTCTCGAATCTCGATGAACGGAATCTCGATGACTGTTGCGCCGTGCTTCCGCAGCTCTTTCGAGAGTGCTCCCGCCTGATGCTTTGCCCGTCCCACGAGAACGCGCACGCCGCTCAGGGCCCCATCCCGCTGAACCTTCGCTTTCTTCATTTCTCTTCCTTCGAAGACAACGGGATCTTCCGTGTTCCAAGGCCATGCTCGCACATCAACTGCGCAGTGCCGGAAACGGCGGTATCGGAGGCTCCGCTAAGCGAGTCGATCACCCGTTGCTGCTCCTCGCGCGTCCGGTTTTGGCTCAGCTTGAACTTCGCTTCGATTCTCTCGACACCGATCTCAAACCCGACGATGTGTCCAAGCATGCGGGTACGATAGGCCTCGCTCAGGCTGCTCCATTGCTCCGCGTATGCTGCTTCAAAGGTGGGAATCAGGTCGTGCAGCATCCCAAGCAGTTCGGACGGCTCCGAATAGACGCGCGCTTCGCCATAAACATGAACCGCGCCATAGTTCCATGTAGGTACGTTCTCCCGCGTCGTGTAGTTTGTGGGCGAGATGTAAGCGTGCGGACCGTGAAAGATCATCAGCGTTCGAGGATGCTCCTCGAGCATCTTCCAATGCGGGTTCGCCTTGGCCACGTGCCCGCGAATCAGCATCTGGTCGCCTTCTTCACGGATCACAACCGGGACATGGGTCGCAAACGGACCGTCGACCGCACTCGATACCAGAACTGCAAACGGATTCCCGCGCATAAACTCCAGCGCCGTCTTGCGATTCTCCACTCGGAAATGTTCCGGAATGTACAAAATTTCTCCTACGCCGTGGTTTGCACACCACGCTGCTGCGGCTCAGCGGCGCGGAATGAGTCTTTTCGCCGAATGTAGAGCAATTTCTCCACTTCCGCGACGACCTCGCCCGCTTCGTCTCTGACTTCGACAGCAAATGTGCGCTCGTACTTCAGCAGCGTTTTCAACTTCTCCCGGATCTCGTAGAGTTGCGCATCGCTGATCCGAAATTCCGCCCGCACTTTGCCAATCCCAGGTTTCCGGTAGCGGATCGTCGCCGCCTTGTCCCACACGATGTAATCGCGCCCCAGGTTCGCCATCAGCATCAGCATATAGAAAGCGTCGGTCATCATGTAGAGCGATCCGCCAAAATGCGTGCCGACGTAGTTCGCATTCCACCAGCGCAGCTTCATCTCCACATCGACTTCCTTCATGTCGGCGGAGATCCGCTTCACCCGAATCCCCGCCCCCAGAAACGGCGGCCAAAGGTTCACTCCACGCCGCAAAGCGTGGTTCTGGGATCCGCCCAGAAGCCTGATAAGAAAGGTGCGGGTCATGCTTTCAGTATCTAGTGTAACTGTGTGGGGATAGCCGCCTCGGCTGTCCGGCGGCCCAGATTGTTGGGCCGCAGTTTGTTGAGAATTGGATATCAGGGCTGCGGAGGAACCGCCAGCCCGCGCCCATAAACGGCTTCCAGAATCTGATCTCCCCCGCGTCGGAGCAGGTCCGCGCCGGCCGCATTCCCGAGCCTTTCCGGATCATCCCCGTCGCGCGAGTCCCGCAGCAATTTAGAACCATCAGGATCAGCGACGATCGATTCCAGATGCAGCTTGCCGTTCTTGACTTCAGCAAACGCCCCAATCGGAACCTGGCATCCTCCGCCAAGGCTGTTCAGCAGCGCACGCTCGCAGGTAGTCGCTGCGCGGGCGTTGGGATCGTTCAAAAACGCGAGCAACTCGCGTGTCGTCGCGTCACCGTCGCGAATCTCGATACCCAGCGCTCCCTGCCCCGCTGCCGGACACATGATTTCCGCCGGAATGATCTGCTTGATCAATTCCGTCTTGCCCAGGCGCTTCAGCCCCGCCGAAGCGAGGATGATGGCGTCGTATTCCCCTTGCTCAAGCTTGCGCAAACGCGTGTCCACGTTCCCGCGCAAAGGGTGGATATCGAGATCGGGCCGAATCGCTTTGATCTGCGCCTGTCGCCGCAAGCTGGATGTGCCGACGCGCGCGCCTTTGGGTAAGTCTTCTACGCTCGAGTAATGGCGCGAGCAGAACGCGTCGCGGGGATCCTGGCGCTCGGTGATGGCGGCGATCTCAAATCCTTTGGGGAGTTCCGTAGGCAGGTCTTTAAGCGAATGCACGGCAAGGTCGACGCGCCCGGCAGCAAGCGCCTCTTCGATCTCTTTCGTGAACATCCCCTTGGTCCCGACCTTGGCGAGAGCAACATCGGTAATCTTGTCGCCGGTCGTGTGGATGATTTCGATCTCAACTTCGTGTCCGCGCTCGCGTAACAGAGCGGAGATGTGGTTGGCCTGCCAGAGCGCCAACTGAGAGCCGCGGGAGCCAATCCGGAGTTTGGCCATTAGCGCCGCGTCCCCACTTCGTCTTTCTTCACCGCCGCTTCCTCGGACGATTCCTTCGCCTTCACCTGCAAATTAAACAGCCGCCGCACGACATCGACCACAGTCGTCGCTTCCGATTCCTTTGCCGCCGACTTCAACGTCGTAATCGGCGTATGCATCACCTTATTGATGATCCCTCGCGTCAGCGCCTCGATCGCGATCTCCTGTTCCGGCGACAGTTGCCCCATACGTCCGCGCACTCGGTCAATCTCCGCCTGCCGGATCGTCTCCAGATGATCCTGCAACGACACAATCGTCGGAACCACGTCCAGCGTGCTGATGCGCGCTTCAAACTTCTCGACTTCACTAGCGATGATTGCCTCGGCGCGCTCCGCTTCCTTTCGCCGGTCCGCCACATGGCTCGTCACCGCCTGCTGCAGATCGTCGATGTCATAGGCAAAGATGCCATCCAACTTCGCCATCTCAGGCGCCACATCGCGTGGGACGGCAATATCAATAAAGAACATCGGACGGTTCTTGCGCCGCGCCAGGAACTGTTCGCCATGCTCGCGCCGGAAAATGGCATGCGGCGCGCCGGTCGAAGTAATAACGATGTCCGCTTTATCGCACGTCGAATACAGATCCTCGAACTTGATGGCCTGCCCGTCGAACTTCTGTGCCAGCCCAATCGCCCGTTCGTACGTCCGGTTCGCCACGAAGATCGACGCGCAGCCATGCGCCATCAGATGCCGAGCTGCCAGTTCGCTCATCTTCCCGGCCCCGATGATGAATACGTTCTTCCCCTGCAGCGTCCCGAAGATCTTCTTCGCCAGTTCCACCGCCACCGACGCAATCGACACCGACGACGATCCCACTGCCGTTTCCGTCCGCACCCGCTTGGCGACCGCAAACGCCCGTGAGAAGAGTTGATCCAGCTGCCCGCGCACAGCGCCTACTGCTCGCGCCGTCGCATAAGCCTCTTTCACCTGCCCGAGAATCTGCGCCTCGCCGACCACCATCGAATCCAGGCTCGCCGCCACCCGAAACAAGTGCCGCACCGCATCCTTGTCACGAAATTCGTACAGATGCGGATCCAGATCCTCCGCCTTCAGATGAAAGTGATCGTGCAGAAACCCCCGCAAATCGGCATGACCATTCGTCGTATGCGTGACGACCTCAACCCGGTTGCAGGTCGAGATCACCATCCCCTCTTCAATTCCTGGAAACGCGGTCAAGTCGCGGCAGGTATCGGGCAGGCGAGACTCGGGGATCGCCAGCCGCTCCCGGACTTCCAGCGGCGCGCTCTTATGATTCAGCCCAATGAGTTGGAATCTCATGATGCCCCGAACCTGTGCATTCCCGAAAAGTAGTTCGCCGCCCAAGCCGCCAGGGCAGCCACAACCGTGAATGTCGCCAGGAACGCCGCCCGCCGTCCACGCCATCCGGAGTTCCAGCGCGTAAAGACCATGACCATGTACACGGCCCACATCAAAACCGACAGCAGGATCTTCGGATCAAGAAAGTCCACCCGCCCGTAGGTCGTCATCGCTACCACAGACCCGGTTAGCAATCCCAGCGTCATGAACGGAAATCCCAGCAGTAGCGATCGATATCCAATCTGATCAATCACTTCCAGCGCCGGCAGGAACGAAATCAGGCTGGTCGGCTTCTTCGACTTCAGCCGTCTTTCCTGCACCAGGTAGATCAGGCTTGCCCCAAAGCTCAACACCAGCGCCGCATATCCCGTGAAGATCAGAACGATGTGGGCAATCAGCCATCCCTTGTGTGAGACAAACTGAGTCAGCAAAACCGGTTGCTGGTCCACCGCCGCCACAAACGTCAGGAAGAAGACCACCGGAAACACGACGACTCCTGGCGACGTCGTCTGGTAGATCGCGTAGATGACCATAAAGAAAGCCATCGACAGAAATGCCAGCAGAGATTCTCCGTTATGGACGGAAGCCCAGACGATGTGCCCGGAAAGGAAAAGCTCGGTCAGGGATACAAAATGAAACACCATGCCCATGCTTGCCGCGTGGAAGGCAATCCGGCTGAAAAGGTCACTGGTGCGGGACAACGCCACGAAGGCGTAAACCAGTCCGATGAAGTAGCACCCCAGTGCAAACCGCAGCCAAAGCAGTGACATAGACCCCATTAAAGTGCCGGAATCCCTTGAGTTTACCCCAAATCCACAGTCCGGCAGAACCTCTCTGGTACTACGTTCCTATTGTCCACACGGATTTCCCTAAGGCCAACAAAGAGGGTCACTTGAATGTGTGATTAGAATCACAGACGAGTCTATTTCGGCGCCGCGTGAGGATTGGGCATCCCCGGGGGGATCGCCGTATGCCCCGCACCCATTGATCCCATATCGCCCGGAGAGAAGCACGTCACCCGTCCGCTCGCAGCCACCCGCAGCTCCGACGGACAATCCCCGCTTTCGACCGACCCGCCCTGGGCGTGAATCGTGAATAGCTTTCCTTCCGCGTTCCCGGCGACTCCCACCACCATTCCCGGCATGTCATACGCGACGTAGAACGGCTTCTTGCCTTGGCTCGCCTGCATCGCGCAATCGCTGGCTCCCTTCGATTCCGCCGGACTTGCGCCCACTTCGAGGCGTCCGCAGTTCGTTGCCGACGCTCCTGCATACTCCTGCAGTTTGATCTGTACCGCATCCGGAGTTTTCGGCGTCGCCGAATCCGTTGCAGTCGCGGGAGATCCCGACTTGTTACAAGCTACGTTGCTGGCCAAGAGGATAGCGAGACAAACCCAGGGAGTTTTCATTGATCGTCGATTGTATTCCCGTACTCGAAATTTTGGCCCGCGAAAGTTCTACTACTTCCCGCCAGTCAGCTGTCGTATCAAATCGACCTCGGCCTTGCGGTACGGCGTGCCATCCGGCCGTAGCACCTCGTGAAACCACACCGGCGGATCATGCAGGATATACGGATGCTGCCATGACTCCCACGGATAAAACGTCTGTGTCTTCCCTGCCACGAATCCCCAGTTGATGGCGCCAACATGCTCCTGCTTGGCGAGCGGCAGGATGGTGTCGAACGTGCTGCCAGCCGGTCGCGCCATATACTCCGTGCAAATCACCGGCCGGTGCAACCGCCGGAGCCACTCCACCTCTTCTTTAAACGATTCCGGCCAGCTGTAGTTGTGGAAGGTAATCACGTCCGACTCGCGCAACTGAATCCGCTGAATCTCGTCTGGCGCCTCATCCTTTGCCGTATCGATGTCCCACACGCCGCTGGTCAACGGCTGCGACGGGGTCGCCTCCCGCGCCCACGCAAACGCCTGCGGCAGCAGCTCCGCAACCCGCGCCAGCTTCAACGACATTTTCAATTCCGTCTTCGGATAGCTCCCCGTCGTATCCGATCCCGGTTCATTCCACACATCCCATCCGAGAATCCGGTCATCCTTGGCGAACGCTCCGACCACACCCTCCACGTATGCCTTCAGCCGCGGAACCTGTCCCGGATCAGCCAGCGCTTTTGCCCCGGGACTTTGCACCCATCCCGAATTGTGTACACCCGGAATCGGCGGATGCTGCGGGCCCAACTGCGGCAACGGATCCCAACACGAGTCAAACAGCACCAGTAACGGTCGGATGTGATGCCGGGACGCAATGCTCAGAAACTCATCCAGCCGTTTCTGGAATCCAGCCGCATCCTGCTGCCAAAGCAGGTCATGCAGGAACACGCGCATCGTGTTCATGCCCATCGCTTCAGCCCAGCCCAATTCCTTATCAATCTCGGCAGGATTAAACGTGTCCTTCTGCCACATCTCGAGTTCGTTGATCGCGTCTTTCGGAATGTAGTTGCTGCCTACCAGCCATGGCTGATGCGCATACCAGTCATTGGCTTTCTGCTCGGACCACCGGGCATTTTGTGCGATTGCACTTGATGCAAGGAACACCACGAGACAGGAAATCGCGAGCCAGAAATAAGTTCGGGAAGTTTTCAAGGAAGGTCTCCGCCGACATTTATATCTGGAGGAATCGCCAGAATCAACAAACGCAAGCCGCAAGTCGTGGCGACTACGAAGCCGCGAAGCGGCGGCAGAATGCAGCCCACGGCGCAAGCCGTGGGTGACACCAAGCCCTCAAAGATCAAGCTCCGTAGGAGCGCAAGAAAAATTCTCGCGGACATTCTCGGATGCTTGGCGAATTTGGCCTTTCACTCGAATCCTAAACATCACACTCGCGCTCTATTCCACTCCTAAACTTCCCAGCGCTTCGTCCAATAGCGCCACGTCGATGCTGAGCCGCCTTCCCTGCTCTTTCACATCCTCCAATTCATCGAACGCGCGGAACAATCGCATCTTCACCGCCGCATACTGCTCGGCATCATTCAACGGACGCCCGTGCTCCCGGCTCCATCCTTCGATCGCACTCTGGGGCAAAAACACGCTGATCGCATACGTCAGCTTACGGTCGGAAGTCACATCAAAAACAAATTCCGTTGCTGGAGCCTCAGCGTCGTTCGCGAGTGCCGCGCGCTTCCCGACAAAGTAATACTGGTACACGTAGCCTTGGGCGCCGGTGTAGGTCTTGAGCCGCCGAACCGTCATGCCCGCCATTATCGGCTTTCCGTTTCCACTTGTCTCCCGGCGACAAAAAATCACAATTCAGTGGCGGCAAGATCACCAACAGGAATATTGTTGCAGACGCCAGTCCACTTCGTTACCGGAGAATCGTTCTCATGTTGAATCGCAGGAATTTCCTGAAAGTCGCCGGCGGTGCAACGGCCGCGGCAGCCGTGAGTGGAAAAATCTACGCCTTGTCCACCGAGCCCGTGTTTTCCTCGCCTGTCGCCCCCAACGATCATATCCAGATCGCCCTCATCGGTGCCGGCGGACAGGGCCAGTACGACACCCGAAACGCCGTTCAGGTCCCCGGCGTCAAGCTCGTGGCTGCCTCCGACTGCTATGACGGACGACTCGAGCACTGCAAGGAACTCTGGGGCAAGGACGTCTTCACCACCCGCGACTACAAGGAAATCCTCGACCGCAAAGATATCGACGCCGTGATCATCGGCACTCCCGACCATTGGCACAAGCAGGTCGCCGTCGATGCCATGAAGGCCGGCAAGGACGTCTACTGCGAAAAGCCCATGATCCACGCCTACTCCGACGGCCCCGAGATGATCGAGACGGCTCGCTCCACCAATCGCATTCTGCAGATCGGCAGCCAGCGCGTCAGCTCGATCGTTTACGCGAAAGCGAAGGAACTGCTCGCCGCCGGCGCGATCGGCCAGCTCAACATGGTCAGCGCGCACTGGGATCGCAATTCTTCGATCGGCGCGTGGAATTACACCGTCCCTCTCGACGCCTCAACCGAAACCTGCGACTGGCCGCGCTTCCTCGGTACCGCTCCAAAGATTCCCTTTAACGCAGAGCACTTCTTCCAATGGCGAAAGTGGAAAGCCTACGGCACCGGAGTCGCCGGAGATCTCTTCGTCCACCTCTTCAGCGGAACTCACTTCATCACCGGATCGAACGGCCCCAACCGCGCTATGGCTACCGGCGGCCTGCGCTTCTGGAAAGATGGCCGCGATGCCGACGACGTCCTGCTCGGGCTCTTTGATTATCCCCAGGACTTCAACCTCAGCCTCCGTGTGAACTTCGTCGACGGCGGCGAAGAAAGCGAGGGCCTCCAGTTCACCGGCTCCGAAGGCACGATGGAAATTGAATACAACGCAGTCACGGTCAGTCGGACTCCGCGCGAAAAAGAGCCCGGCTATACCGTGAACAGCTTTGCGGAGGATATGCAGAAAAAAACTCTCGCTGCCTATCACGAGAAATATCCGCCGTCGCATCCCACGGGCCCGACATCGACCGCCTTCGAAAAATACGTCGCTCCGAAGGGCTATGTCGATATGTACGATCACTTCCAGAATTTCTTCGCCTCGGTTCGCACCCGCAAGCCTCCGGTCGAAGACGCCACGTTCGGCTACCGCGCCGCCGGCGCCGCCCTGCTCAGCAATCTGAGCATCGAGCGGAACTCGGTTGTAAAGTGGGATCCCGAGACGATGAAACTCGTCTGAGAAGGGTTTTGGGAAGGGCACGGCTTCAGCCGTGCCGCTAGGGTCCAATAGGATGCGGGCTTTAGCCCCTGTGGAAGGCGTATCCCGCCGCCCATCCCTATTCCCATTTCGGGACAGATCTCGCGATTCCTTTCCGAAGAAACTTGCTTGACTCCCCTTTTCTGCCGATATCACTCCCTAGGAGTGCTGTCGAATGGCCTATTGGCTTTGGATCGTTCTGGCTTTCTTGTCGGTTATCTGCCTTCAACAGATATTCATCCAGAGAATTCGCCGCGATGCGCGGAAGCGGGAGGAAATCTTCCGCATCGTCACCGAAAACGCCGCCGACATGATCGCCCTGGTCGACATGAAAGGACGCCGTCTCTATAACAGCCCCGCTTACAAACGGATTCTCGGTTATTCCCCGGCGGAGCTCAGCGAGACCTCATCCTTCGAACAGATTCATCCTGACGACCGTCTTCGTGTCCTGGCCGCCGCCCGCCTGGCCCGAGAAAGCGGAAACGGCCAACGCCTCGAATACCGCATCCGCCACAAAGACGGAAGCTGGCGCACTCTGGAGTCCGTTGCCAGCACCATCCGCGACGACAAAGGAGAAGTCGCCAAGCTGGTCATCGTCAATCGCGATATCACCGAGCGCAAGCGAGCCGAGCAGCAACTGGAATACAACTTGTTCCACGATCCGCTCACCGGATTGGCCAACCGGCGCTCGTTCCTCGACCGCCTGCAACACGCCTTCGCCAGTTCCCGCAACGATCGAAGCCGTTCGCATGCCTTGCTGATCATCAATATCGATCACTTCAAGGCCTTCAACGAAACCATGCGCGCGTCCGCAGGCGATCAGGTCCTGATTGAAATCGCCCGCCGCCTTTCCAGTCTCATTCGCGTCCAGTCCATCGCCGAACAGCGCGATGCAGTGGTCGCATCGCTGTTCCGGCTTGGAAACGACGAATTCACCGTATTGCTCGAGGGCCTTGGCGATGCCAGCGATGCCTTGCGGACGGCCAGAGCCTTTCAGCAATCCGCCGCCGAGCCTTTTATCGTTGGGTCAAAAGAAATTCGAGCCTCGCTCAGCGTTGGAATCGCTCTCCACGCCATCGATCACGAACGCCCCGAAGACTTGTTGCGCGATGCCGACATTGCCCTGCGCCGCGCGAAGTCGCTCGGAGGTTCCCGCTGTGAAGTCTACGACGAGGCCATGCACTCGCGCGCTGTCGGTAGGCTCGCTCTCGAGTCTGATCTTCGGACCGCGCTCAACCAGCAGCAGTTCCGTGTCTATTACCAGCCGGTCATGCGCCTTACCGACCGCAGCATTGTGAGCTTTGAGGCCCTGTTGCGATGGGAACATCCCAAGCAGGGACTAATCTCTCCCTACCGTTTCATTGAAGCCGCGGAGGATACCGGCATCCTCGTCTCGATCGGTCACTGGCTCATCCTGCAGGCCTGCCGGCAGCTTCGCGAGTGGCAGGTTCTCTCTCCGGCGAAGTCCGGGGTGAGTATCACGGTGAACGTTTCCGCTCGCCAGTTTGCCGACGCGCGGCTGGTCACCGATCTTCAGCAGGCGCTCGAACAAACCGGAGTCGATCCGTCGTGGCTCCAGCTGGAAATCACCGAGTGCATCGCCGCCGCCGATCCCAAACTGACTCTTACCGTCTTGTCCCACCTGAAGCACCTTGGTATCGGCGTCATCCTCGATGATTTCGGGACAGGCTCAACTTCCCTGCGCGCTCTGAGGCAATTCCCGGTCGACGCTCTCAAAGTCGACCGTTCTCTGATCGGCGAAATGCAGAGCGACCGCATCACCGAAGACATCATCCGCATGATGATCTCGCTGGCTCACAACATCGGCCTCGAAGCCGTTGCGGAAGGCATCGAGACCTCCGCCCAGATGAAACGGCTGCTCGAAATGGGATGCGAATACGGACAGGGCTACTACTTCTCCCAGCCGCTCGACGCCAAGGGCGCGTTGACGTTCCTGCGTCAGAACGTGATCTCCGTCCGCGCCACCAGCGCGTCCGCCGGTGGAAGAGCGGCGCTTTAGCACCGTGTAAGGCATGGAGCCGTGGAAGAGCGGCGCTTTAGCACCGCGTAACGCGGGAAAAGGAAGGGGCTTTTAAGCCCCGGCATTACCTCGTTCCATTCCCCACGGAAACAACTCTTCCATACTCCGTCGCGCGACTGAGCCGATCGAACATCCGCCAAGCTTCCACCGACACCCTGCTGATCGCCTCTTCTCCGTCTCGTTCATTGCGCAAAAACGCCGTCATCACGCAAATCACATATGGACGCCCCTCGACAAACACGATTCCGGAATCGTTGCGCACCGCCTCGAGTTCCCCCGGTTTGTTGGCAATCTTGAGCTCCGCGGGAAGTTCCCTGGGGATAAACGAGCTCTTATTCGTGCTGAGCATCTTGAAGAAATCGTCTGTCGATTCCTTGTTCAGTAGCTTGCCTTTGTAAATCGCTTCCAGCAGCGCCGCCATCTCGCGCGGAGTCGAGATATTCTCCCGCCCTTCTTTCGCCGCCTGCAGGTCCATCATTTTTCGCCGCAACCGTGTATGTGTCAGCCCCAGCGAATCGAGCATGGCATTCACGTTCTGCATGCCAACGCGGTCGATGAGAACATTGGTCGCGGCATTGTCGCTGACTGCAACCATCATGGTTGCGAGATCGCGAAGGGTAATTTTCGTAACGCCCGGAGTCAGCCCGTTCATGATGTCGCTGTCCGGAACCAGATCCGCCGACTGGACAGTGTAAAGATCGGTCAGCTTGAGCTTCCCTTGCTGCGCCTGCAGATAGAGATTCGCCAGTACCGTGATCTTGATCGAACTGGCCTGCGCGAATACTTCATCCTCATGCAGATAGTAATGCTGGCCCGTATTGAGATCCTCGATCGCAACGCCCATCACCCCATCAAGATGCTGATCGATCTCTTCAATTTTCGCTTCGAGCTTCTGCCACAGGACCTTCTGCTTCCCGGCAGACGGAGTTGCAGTTTGGGCGAAACAGCTGGTAAGAAGCAATGTGCAGACGAGGAACCGGGTCACGAAGGGTCTCCTGAAGGCAGGGATTGTAGCAGGTCAGACCGAGAGACGACTTCCCCACGCTAGCGCGATTGTCATCCTGAAGCGCGTGTTTTCGCGCTTCAGGATCCATACATTATCTCGTCAAGAATGAGACGCCAGCACTCACCCTTCAATCCTCGCGTCCCGAAGCTGCTTCACGGCCGTCTCCGAGCTCACCGGCGAGTAATACACCTCTTTAAACGTATACGGTTTTGCCTTGCCGCCAATCACCGGGAGGATCTCGATGTGCCAGTGATAGTCCTCATCAATCGTCTTCCAGTATCCGAGATTCTTCGAGGGATGCAAGCTGCTTGGTGAGGTATGCAGCACCGCATGAAATTCTTCCGTCACCGATCGCACCCGCTGCAGCGTCCGCCGCAAGAGCGCTGCCAGGTTCACCCGCAGTCCCGGACGATTGAGTCCAGTTCGCTCGAACGCCGCCTCGTGCTTGCGCGGAAGAATCCAGGTTTCGTAAGGCACGCGCGGCGCATAAGGACACATCGCAAGATAGTCCCCCCGCACTTCGATCACGCGCTCCCCCTGGCGCTCTTCCTGGTGAATGATGTCGCAGAATACGCATCGTTCCTTGCCCAAGTAGTACTCGCGCCCGGCGCGCAACTCGTACAGCACGCGCCGCGGCACAAACATCGTTGCCGTAATCTGCGATGTCGGGTGCGCGAACTCTTGGCCGGCGTTCTTGCCGTAATCCTTGAAGAAGCTGACGTACTTGATTCGTGGATCGCGTTTCAGATCGAGAATCCGTTCCGCCGCCACGCGTAGAAAATGTCCAATCTCCTCATCGCTGGCCTTCCAAAGATGCCGTTCGTGATTCGGATTCTCCACCAGAACTTCGTGCGCTCCAATCGACCGCATCTGGTCGTAAAGGCCATCGCCCCGGCGGTCCGGCTCACCTTCCACTCGATACAAAGGCCTCGGATGCACCACCGACCGCGCCGACCACGAACTTGCCGGCGTATTCGGTGAACTCGCAATCTGCTGAAGATTGATGTGAGCGTCAGGACAGAACGGGCACGGTGCATCGAGGTGCGGAGCCGCCTCTCCCGGATCGTCTCCGGTGATGACCCATGAACGTGTGATGGGATCCTTGCGAAGTTCCACAGCAAATCAAAACACCGCCGCGCAGCCTCGTCAACCACATTTGCGATTCATATTTTGACGCGGCTGTGCCTGAAATCACGCGTCAGGACGCCACCGGGCTTTTGTTATAATCCGCCGAAGCCCGCCAGATGACCGAGCCGTCCACTCCGCTGATGCGGCAGTATGCTGCCGTCAAGAAAGATCATCCCACCGCGCTTTTGTTCTTCCGCCTCGGCGATTTCTACGAGCTCTTCTTTGACGACGCGGTCGTTGCCGCCAAAGAGCTGCAGATTACCCTGACTTCCCGAAACAAGGAAAAAGGGATTGCTGTCCCGATGTGCGGTGTGCCCTATCACGCCGCCGATGGCTACATCAGCAAGCTGATCCGCAAAGGATTCAAGGTCGCGATCTGCGAGCAAATGGAAGACCCACGGCTCGCAAAGAAGTTAGTCCGGCGGGAGGTGACCCGCGTCGTCACGCCCGGAACTGCCGCAGATTCCTCGCTCGGATCCGATGAGAACAACTTTCTGGCTGCACTCGCGCAATTTGGCGATCGCGTGGGATTCGCCGCCCTTGATTTGTCCACCGGCGAATTCCGCGCCACAGAATTCTCCGGCGAAGGTGCGCTGCGCAGAGTGCAAGAAGAACTGGAACAACTGCGGCCGAAAGAGTTGCTGTACGGATCAAGTGCGCCGCTCTTCGATGCCGCTGACGCCAGGCAACCGAGCCTCTCTCGCCCTGAGAGTCGAGGGCGCTTGTCGCCACAAGGTGCATCGTTCACCGAAACTCCGCTCGACGATTGGATCTTCTCCCCGGATCACGCGTTACCCCTGCTCGAGAACCACTTCGGTGTGATCTCTCTCGAAGGCTTCGGGCTCGCCGGACGCACCGCCGCGGCCTCCGCTGCGGGTGCGATCCTTTATTACGTTCGCTCCACGCAGCGCGGATCTCTTCACCATGTCGACCGCATCGGCTGGTACGAGCGGCAGAATTGCCTGGTCCTCGATGCCGTCACCGTCCGTAACCTGGAGTTGATCGAACCCCTGTTCGCAGGAACGGACTCTGGCGTTACTCTCTTCCGCTGCATCGACGCCGCCATTACTCCAATGGGAAAACGCCTCCTGCGGGCCTGGCTGCTGCGGCCATCGCTCGATCTCGCCGAGATTCAAGGACGGCTCGATGCAGTCGAAGCTGGCGTGAAAGACCTCATGGCTCGCGAGGATCTTCGCCGCGCACTCGACGGCGTACTCGATCTGGAGCGCTTGCTGAGCCGCGTGACTCTCGAGACCGCCAATCCCCGCGATGTCCTGGCGCTGGCTGCTTCGCTCGCAAAGATTCCTGCCGTAAAAACGGCGGTGGGCCGCCTGTCAGCGCCGCGCTTGCTCAAGCTTCATGACTCCCTGGACGAGCTAAGTGATCTCCGCGATCGAATCGAGAAAACGATCGTTCCCGAGCCGCCACTGAGCTTCGCTGACGGAGGAATCATCGCCCAGGGTGTGGACCGCGATCTTGACGAACTCCGCGAACTGTCCCGCAACAGCAAAGCCGTCCTGGCCCAGATCGAACAGCGCGAACGCGAGCGCACCGGGATTAGCTCGTTGAAGGTCAAGTTCAACTCCATCTTCGGCTATTACATCGAGATCTCGAAGTCGAATCTGCATCTCGCCCCTCAAGACTACGAGCGAAAGCAGACGCTCGTCGGCGCCGAGCGCTTCACCACTCCCGAACTGAAGGAGTACGAAGCCAAGATTCTCGACGCCCAGGAAAAGATCGTTGAGATCGAGCGCCGCTTGTTTACCGAACTGCGCACCGCGATTGCCGCTGAGGCGAAGCGCATCCGCCAGACGGCCTTGGCTCTCGCCGAAGTAGATGTCCTCGGATCGCTCGCCCATATTGCAGCCCTCCGAAACTACTGCCGTCCGCAGTTCAATGACGCGGCCGGTGAGGTGGAAATCATTGAAGGCCGCCATCCCGTCATCGAGCAGCAAGAACTGGCAGGCGGGAGTGAGCGCTTCGTTCCCAACGATCTGTACCTGAACAGTTCGACTCACAACATCCTGCTGCTCACTGGCCCGAACATGGGTGGTAAGTCAACCTACCTTCGGCAGACCGCGCTGATCGCAATTCTGGCTCAAATGGGATCATTCGTCCCTGCCCGCTCCGCAAAGCTGAGCATTGTGGACCGTGTCTTCACCCGCATCGGCGCTAGCGACAATCTGGCCCGTGGCCGATCCACGTTCATGGTCGAAATGACCGAGACCGCAGCAATCCTGCACACAGCCACAGCCCGCTCGCTCATCCTGTTGGACGAAGTCGGCCGCGGAACCGCAACCTATGACGGACTGGCGATCGCCTGGGCAGCAGTCGAATACCTGCACTCGCGCGTACAAGCCAAGACGCTGTTCGCTACCCATTATTTCGAGTTGACGGAACTCGCCGAGCAACTCGAAGGCGTGAAGAATTACCACGTCTCGGTGAAAGAAACTGGAGGAGGGATCGTCTTCCTGCGCAAAGTCGAACCCGGCGCCGCAGATCGAAGCTACGGCATAGAGGTCGCTAAACTTGCCGGACTTCCCAACCAGGTCGTGGAGCGAGCACGCGAAGTGCTGGCCCAGCACGAATTCGCCGAGCAGCAAGCGACGGCACACTTATCTCCAGGATCGATGCCTCCACCGGCTCAGTTGACCATCTTTACTCCCCTGTCGCAGCCAGTGCTGGACAAGTTGCGCGACGTCGATTTGAATCGCCTTACGCCGCTTGAGGCGCTGAATCTGCTTGCGGAACTCAAAAAAGAAGTCTGACCACCAGCGCATCGAGAATCAGGGAGGAAGTTTCTGGCACGCGACCTCGGACAACTACTGATCATCGGCTTCGACGGAGCCGAAATGAATCCCCGCCTCGCTTCCCTGCTGAAGCGTCTGCAGCCCGCTGGCGTGATCCTCTTTGCCCGCAATATCAAAAGCGCCGATCAGACATGGACGTTGCTCTGTGAATGCCAACGCTGCGTTGCAACTCCCCTCTTCACCTGCGTCGACCTCGAAGGCGGCACTGTAGATCGCTTTCGCGAAGCGTTAGGTTCTGCCCCATCGGCGGCAGAGGTATTTGCTACCGGAGACCGCAAGGTCTTCCGCGAGCACGGACGCATCATCGGCGAGAATTGCCGCGCGCTTGGCTTCAACGTCGATTTCGCGCCCGTGCTTGATCTCGCTTTCGAGGCATCGCGCTCCGTGATGGGATCGCGGGCAGTCTCTGCGGATCCCCGCGAAACGATCCTTTATGTTCGCGAGTTTCTAGCCGGACTAGCCGCAGCCAACGTTCTCGGATGCGGCAAACACTTTCCAGGTCTCGGCGAAGGCAGGCTCGACAGCCACCACGAACTGCCAGTAATCGAGAAGCCGATGAAGAAGCTGTGGGCCGAAGACATGGTTCCCTACCGGACCCTGCGCC
>Ga0335079_10000170_pt1 | contig 76777 bp, 63 predicted proteins | sample Lox_Sample_33_FD_206719 | JGI IMG/M metagenome (GOLD analysis project Ga0335079, IMG submission 206719) | Soil microbial communities from Loxahatchee National Wildlife Refuge, Florida, United States - Lox_Sample_3.3 | ecosystem: Environmental > Terrestrial > Soil > Wetlands | place: USA...
GGGTCCTAAGGTAGCGAAATGCCTTGGCCATTAAATGTGGTCTTGCATGAATGGCGTAATGATACAACAGCTGTCTCCGCGATAGGCTCAGTGAAATTGTAATGGTCGTTAAGATACGATCTTCACCTTTAGATAGACGGGAGTGCGACCAGTAAAGTCTATATTTATAATGTGGAGTATAACCACCAAGATGTTCTTTTCTTTGAGCTCAAAGTAGCATGCGTTTTTAGTAATTTAAAGGTGTGAAGCCTACTTATGTCCTCTATTAAGAAAACTTAAGAGGAATATGAGCTAAATTTCTATGGGTAATGGAAATGAATTTATGTTTGAAGCGCTTTAAAGGTGACTAAATTAATAGAAATTAAGTGTTTCCGTACTTAATTTAAAGAACCAGAAATTAATTAGCGTATAGTAAGACCCTAAGGAAATTAATAAGGTGTAAATATAGAAACTGGGTAAACCCATTAAGATCCTTTTAAAATTTTAGTATTTTACTTTTTATTATTTCAAATAATATATAAGTTTTAATGATAAAGGAGGTATTTGCGTAAGTAAATATAACTCTTAGTGGGTAAAGGATGTCTTAAAAAGCAAATGCCTTTCTGTAATGGAGGGGATAGATTCTCTAAAGAAATATTATTTTTTTTTTGCATTGTTTTTCTAATATTTCTTCATTATGAATTAATCTGAAAAGATGCCTACTTAAGACTGGTATTAAGTTTTATTTAATATAAATAGAAATATTTTAAGAAAATAAAATAATAGGGAAGACTCTTAATTTTAAAAGTATAAAAGCAAATATTCATATTATTTTTTATACTTTTTTTTAGTATGACTTTGACTATTATATTTAATTTAAGTGAAAAAAAAAAATTAATGTAAAAATTAATTATTATATATCCTAATCAATTGTTAAAGTTTAATTTATTCTATAAGAATATGTTTTTTAACTAATGATAGGAAAGAAAAGGGAGATAAATAAATAATATTATTTTTAGATGTTCTTATATAAATGTAAAAGTTTTTAAATTAATAAAAATTCTTTTCATAATTTAACGGATATTAATTGTAATATAGATAATGAAAATGGTTGAGATTTTCGTTTTGGTAGCAAGAATAACTCTGATGTTAGTGTTTTTAATCCATGATATATTACGGGAATTAGTGATGAAGAAGGTTCATTTCAAATAACTATTCAAGATAAGAAAGGTAAAGGTAAAACAGGATATAAACCATTTTTATAATTTAAAATAACTGAAAAAGAACATTCTATGGGTATTTTACGTGAAATTAAAAAATATTTTAAATGCGGTAGAATTAATATAGATAATCGTAAAACGGAGACTATAAAGTTTGTTGTAAGTAATAATAATGATTTGATAAAAAAAAAATAATTCCTCACTTCGATAAATTCCCTTTAAAAACATCTAAGCATTTAAATTATTTAGATTTTCAATCTGTTGCTATATTAATGAACAATAAAGAACATTATGAAAAAGAGGGTATAGAAAAATTGAAAGAAATTAAATCTAATATGAATAAATCTAGATTATTTGAAGATAAATATAATTATTGTTGAAATAATAGTAATATAAAATTAGAACCAGAGTGAATAGAAGGATTTATAGAGGTTCTGTGAGATAAATACAATTAATAATGAAAGTTTAAAAGGCAATTCAAATGTATACAATGTGATTAATTTCTCTCTTCAAATTAAACAAAATAACCATGACGTAACTATATTATACGCAATAAAAAATTTTTTCAATTGTGGTTATTTAAAACCTAAATATAATATTAAAAATTTAGAAGCTACTAAAAATGCAGTAAGAAAACACTTTGAATTAGAAATTCCGAAGTCATATCTAGGTTTATAGACCTTTATCCTTTATATACTATTAAGAGATTAGATTATTTTGATTGAAAACGATTAATTATGTTGAAAAAAGAAAAAATACATTTAACTAAAGAAGGCTTAACATTAATGAAGAACATAAAAAATACTATGAATTCTAATAGAAGTAAATAATACATATATTTATATATTATATTATTAATAATTTTCATTTTATTTAATTAAATAATAATAAACTTAATACTTGAGCTGTATGTGATGAAAGTCACACGTACAGTTCTTGAAGGGGGAAAATCTCGTAAGAGATAGACCTATCTTAACAGACCCTAGCAGCTTTACTACATTTAGTTATTATCTCTTTACTCTTATCCCTTTTTTGTTATTAGAAGTAATATAGTATTTTATTTCTTTTGTCGAATGTATAAAATATACATTAAGTAGTTACAAAAAATTGTTTTTTACTTTAATATATTAATACATACTTATTATTTATAATTTATATATAATCATAAATATTTGTAGGATATATTTATTTGTATTTATAAATTATATATACCATGTTTATTGTTATTTCTTTATATAAAATAATATAATTCTTTTATATAAAGAAATAAAAAGGAAATTATATTAAATAAAAAATTTTTGTTTTGACATTACTTTTATAATTGTCAAATGAATAAGGATAATTAACAAATTAAGAGTTTAAGGTTGAAAATATTGCGAAATAAATGATATAAAAAATATATTGTTTAAAATATGATTAAGTTAACTTATGTTAATATATAGTTCAATTTTATTATATTATTATTAATCAAGTAGTTATTAAATTAATTTTTAACTATAAAAAAACTTTTTTGACTAAAAGGTAGTTTATGTGGGGCGCAGTTCCCAAAAATAGTATCTGGGAAGTCTAATAACAAAAGACAGAATAATCTAATAATATATAATGTACTTATATTATTATTAATTATATACTATATATAATGTATTAATATAGATAAGATTTTAAGTTTTTATATCTTCTAATTATAGAAAATATAATTAATAATATCTACTTTATTTCTGTTTATAACCGAATTAGGTGTAAGGTACGCTTCACTCAGATTTAACTGGGAATTTGTATAAAATAGGATAAGTAAAATATAATAATTAAATTTTATAATAAATATTGTATTTTTAAATTCTTGAGTAAATGTAACATATATAGTTTTTTAATAATTATTTTATATAAAATAAGTAATTTTCAATATAAAATATAAATATTATAAATTTTAAGAAATTAGAATATATGTTTATTAATGATAAAATAATTAAAGTTTAATGGCATATAGCGTGCCTAACTGTGAGACTCACAAGTCATACAGATACGTAAGTAGAGCATATTGACCAAAGGCACATATAAGGATTGATGGCCTTGATTAACGGATTAAAGTTACGCTAGGGATTAAATTTTTAGTCCCATGATACCGTGAGGTATCAAAAAAAAATCGGGTGAATTGCAAAGAAACTTTTTATATTAAAATAAATTGATTAATTTGCAGCGAAGCTTATTATGACATATTATCTATGATATAATCTATAATATCTATAATAATTGTAATAAGAACGTTCAACGACTAGAAAGTGAGTAATGTCAACAATAATCTTTCCACGAGCGCCCGACATCTTTTATTTATAATTAATAATGATAATATTAATTTATTAAAAGGAAATAATTTACTTTATGAAACTGATAATAAATCTTATTTATTTTTAAGATTTAAGTTTATAGTATTAACACATAGTGGTATATTTTAAAAATATGGAAAAAAATAAAAGCGAAAAATATTTATTTAGAATAAATTCTAAACCTTCTTTTAAAGTAGGACCAAATAGTAAACTTCTAATGGAATATAAAATGACACTTAGAAGTTTATCTTTGTTGCAATGAGAAGCTTCAATTGGTTTAATGTTAGGAGATGCTAATTTACAAACGCAGAATAAAGGAAAGACTTATAGAATGAAATTCGAATGAGGCGATAAAAACAAATTGTATGCAGAACATGTTCACAATTTATTTAATGAATGAGTATTAAGTTCTCTTCATAAAAAATCACGAATAAATGTAAATGGAAATACTGTGATTACTTGGGGTTTTCAAACAATTAGTCATAGTGCTTTTAATCCTTTAAAAAATTTATTTTTAAATAAAAATCACAAAGGTATAATTAATAATTTAGTTAAAGATTATTTATCCGAAATAGGATTAGCTTACTGATTTATGGATGATGGTGGAAGATTAGATTATAATAAAAATTAAAAAAATAAAGGTTTAGTATTGAATACTCATAGTTTTACTAGTAAAGAAGTAGAAATGATGAGTATAGAATTAAATGTTAAATTTAATTTAAATACAACAGTAGGCTTAAATAAAAACAAAAATATAATTATAATAAGTCCAAATAGTTATCAAAGATTTCTGGATTTAACATATAAATATATTATACCTTCAATGAGATATAAATTACCTACTTAAATAATTAATAAGTATAAGAGAGAGGAAAAATATAATTTATACAGTTCATTTTAAATTAAAATATTAAAAATTAAAATATTTTAATTTAAAATAAAAAGGGAGTAAAAATTTAGATTAAAAGATGATGACATAGTCTGAGCCTTACATTCATTTTAAATTAAAATATGTAAGGATATAAAGAATAAAAATTCTTTATGATAACAAATCTGAACAGGCTAATATTGCATGAGAGTACTCATTGAAAGCGATGTTTGGCACCTCATCGGGGGCCTCTATTATCATTTTAATGATATAGAGAAGAATTAATTAAATTTCTGGAATAACCGTACTCTAACATTTATATACTTTATTATGTAAAGGGTTGTAAAGTTATGTAATTATATATAATTATGTAAAAGCGGAAAATCAGAAGGTATATTATATTATAATTTATATACCTCAACGACTAGTAAGTTATACCACCAAAAAGTTTTGGTGGTGTGGTATAGTCTGAACCAATTTGAGAAAATTGGAATTACGATTGATAAAGGAACCAATTGTAATCATATGTAATTAGTATATAAAATAGAATAGCCGCTTATGAATAAAAAAAGCAAAGAATATAAATCAAACTTGGTTTTAAGTGATAGATTAAAAGAAATTATGATTGGTTTATTGTTGGGAGATGGTAATATGCAGACTTTTACTAAAACAGGTAAAACTTGAAGGCTTAGAATTCTACAAGGTGGTGATATTCATTATGAATATATTACACATCTTAGGGAATTATTTAATGATTGAACAGTCATGCCTATTAGAGAAAATCATGAAATAAATGAAAAAGGAATAATTTATAAAAAGTGATTTTTCAATACTTTATCTTTTGAACAATTTGAAGAAATGCTTTTTATAAATGTGATTCTAATTTAAACAAAAGAAAAAAAAATTATTCCATATGATATAAAGAAATGAATTTCCGATTTAAGTTTAGCTTATTGATTTATGGATGACGGTTCAAAGAAATGAAGTAACAAAGGTTTAGCTATGAGATTTTGTACTGATTCTTACTCAGAACAGGAAATTAATTTTTTAATTCATATACTAAATAGTAAATTCAACTTAAATATAACAAAGATCAAAAATAACAGAGATCAATGAAGACTTTATGTCGGAACTAATGATTATGAAAAATTTAAGACTTTAATTTATCCACATATTATACCAAGTATGAAATATAAGTTTCCTAGAAAATTTAATGGCTAACTGTATTATTAATATTTTTATTAATATATATGTAGATAAAAACTAATTAAACATATGTAACAAATTTGCGATGTCGACTCAGATTATCCTCCTGGTGCAGGGGCTAGGAAGGGTATGGCTGTTCGCCGGTTAAAAATTAACGCGAGTTGGGTTAAATTTAATATAGCCCCTTAATTTTCTAATTTAAATTTCCTTTTATTTATGATAATAGAAAATAAGAAAATCGGATGAATTGCAAGAAAGTCTAATTTTAATATATAGATTACTTGCAGCGAAGCTTATTAAGGCAGATATAATTCATTAAATGAATTATATATATTAATAAGAACGTTCAACGACTAGAAAGTGAATTCTGCTAATAATAATCTTTCCAAGAGTATCCGAATTTAATGTATGTATAAAATTCATTTTTAAATGATGATGTATTTTTATTTTATGAGATTAATAATAAATCTAATTTTCAGGATTTGAGTCTATAGTAATAATTCTAAATAAAAATTAATATGACAAATTTGACGTTAAAAAGATATATTTCAAAAACATTAAAATTAAAAGATTATAAAAAGGATTATAGATCAATGTTCCAATTTCCTAAATATTTAAATTATGCATTAATAGGTTTATTATTATCGGACGGAACATTAGAAAAATCTAGGACTACTAGTAATGTAAGATTAAGTGTAGTTATGTCTATGAATAATTGTTCTTATATTTTACATATATATAATCTTTTTGAACCATATATTAATACCGATATAAAATTTTTAGATGTTTATATAAATAATTATTCAAAAACAAATAAAAAATTGTGAGATTTAAAACTATATCTATGCCCCAGTTATTATATTACTATAATATTTTTTATAGAAAAAATGAAGTGAACAATACATGGAAGTTCCGGAAAAATTAAGGTTTAACTTAAATGGTATATCTTTAGCACACTTATTAATGGGCGATGGAAATTATTTAAAAGGAAGAAATATGATTCGCATTTTTACAAATAATTTTGAAAAACAGGATGTAATTCTATTGTCAAATATAATAAGTGAAAACTTAAATATTGAAAATAGAGTCATTCATGATCGTAATGATCAATATATTATATTAATGCAAAAAGAAAATGTTTTATTAACGAGAAAAATTATATTGCCTGCCTTATATACATCCAAGTATGTATTATAAATTGGGAATAGATCAAAATTTAATTGGAGTCAATAAATTTGATTATTACAGTATAATAAGTGATATTTAGATTTGTTTAATATTAAATAATATTCATATATATGTATATATTAAATATGACATAGTCTGAACCATATTGTGAAATATGGAAATAAGAGATAAAAAGCTCTTATAATAACAAAATTGTAAGTACGTCGTGAGACAGTACGGTCCCTATCTTCTATAGGAATCTAAAGTAAAATAAGAAGAGTGCCCTCGTACGCAAGGACTGGGACCTACTAACCTCTGGTATTCCTGTTGTTGAAGTTATTAATTTTCTATTTTAGGTATATATGACAATCTTATTTTATTTTCACCTTATATACAAACTAAGGCACTGCAGGATAGCTAAGTTAGCTTATAATAAGAACTGAACGCATATAAAGTTCGAAATTTATCTTATTATACTTTTTTGATAAATAAGTAGTAGAATACTACTAACTTTGTTTGGGCAAGACCTTTACGATACTGAAATTTTCTAAGGTTATCTTGTGCCAATATTATTTTTTATATTCATTATATTCTTATCTAATTAAATTTTATCAAAAATAATTTTTTTTTTATCTTATTAATATTTTATTGCGGGTAAGTGTAGTGGTAACACATCAGGCTCATAATCTGAAAAAGGAAAGTTCGAATCTTTCATCCGCATATTTTTTTTGCTATTAAAACAATAGCATTATATATCATAGTAAACGAATTAATAAATAAAAATGGGTATTTTTATTTATTTTCAACATTTTTTTAATTATTTTATTTAATATGGTGAGTATATTATATTATTATTAAATTGATTAAGATTTTCGGTTTTTTAACTTAATTGGTTAAAGTGTTCGTTTGATAAGCGAAAAATATAAGTTCAAGTCTTTTAAAAACCATTTTATACTTATTTTTTTTTTTTTATATCTTTACCTAAATTAGTTCTAATAATTATTTAATTTCATTTCTTATCTTATCCATTTTTAGGTAAAAATTTTTTAGTTAATTAATTAAGTCCAGTCTTTATTTACTATATTAAAATATAACGATATAAATTAAAAAAAATGGGTTGAGGAGGGTTTTATTAATTAATGTTATTGATTATTAATCATAATCTTTTTATGATTAGGTATGACATTTAGAAATATATAATTAAAAATATTGATAATTATGAATATTCTAGGAGATATATTTGAATTAAAAAAGAATAAAATAAATTTAAAATATGAAAATATACAGGAAATATATTTTCCACTTTTACAATTTAAGAGCATATTATTCAAAAAAGATAAAGTGTCAAAAAATAGATATTACTATAGTGATATTTTAGATAAAAAGCATAATAATTATATTATTCAACGTATTAAATTAGATAATGATGTGAAAGAAGATAATATTCAATATGAGTTAAGTAATAGTTCAGAATTAAGTAATAAATGTAATACTTTAATTATAATAAATAATAAAGATAAAGTAAGGAGATTATTTAATAAGAATTTTTACAATGAATATTCTAAAAATAAAGTTTTCCAATATGATAAGAGTAATATATTTAAAGAATATATTAATTTGTTAAATAATAGAAAAATAACTAGTAAGTTAACTATACCTCATTATTTTTTTACTTCAGGATATAATGAGAAATCAATGATTTCTCAGATTAAATATTGAACAAATAGTATTTATAATTTTAATAAAGATGAAAAGAAAGGAAATTATTATTTAGATTTATATACTAGTAAATTAATAAAATTATTTTTTACAATCAAATATATAAAAAGAAAAAGAATATGAAATACAAAGTTATTTAAGGGGTTTAAAATAATATCTGATATTTCTGTGTTTAAATTGATTAATAGAGTTATGAGATATACATCGATTAGAACAGTTTTATATCTAAAAAATTTAAATTCCTTTTCTTTTTTTATAAGAAAACATAAATTATTAGAAGAACAAATTAATAAATCCAATTATTTTAATAAAATTATAGACTTTAGAAAAAACGAATTGTTTTCAGGATATTATCCAAAAAAAAAAGATTATTTTAGAAGATTAACGAGAATTTTAGTAAGTAAACCTATTTTTAAACACACGTCTTATAATATAATTATAGATTTGTTTATATTTAATAATAAAACTTATAAAATTAGAATGCTGAAAAATATAATAAACAGAAGAAGTTTATATAAATATATGTATAGTATGTACATAGATTACTCCTTTAAAATTAAAGAAACTATAAGTAGACCTCGCTTTTTTTATATTAATCTAATAGAACCTAAAGTATATAATTATTATTATTGAATAATAAGATGATATGAAGTATTAATATTTAAATATCAAGATTCTTATTTAAAAAAAAAATTTTTTTTAATATCCCAGTTAAATTTTATACATAAAAATAAATATCAATTTATTGCGAATAAACTTTCCAGTTTACAAACTATTTTTTTTAAAAAAACGAAAAATTATATAAAGAAGGAATTTAAAGATTTATTGGATTATTATATTAGAAATTTAGAAATAAAAGATAATTTTTTAAAAAATTTTAATAATGAGAATAATAATTTTAATTTATCTTTTTTTAAAAATTACTTATTTAAAAGTAATTGAAATAATTATATAAATAGTAACATTAAATTATATATAAGAAATTATTATATAAAAGAAATTAATCATAATAATATAAATAAATATTATAAAATAAGAAAAAATAATAAGTCTTATAATATTGATTTTTATAATACAAAAAAAAATTTAATAAAATTGAAAAACAAGAAATTTACAGTTAGTGAGGAGGAGAAAAGTTTTTTAAAAAATTCTAAAGAAAAAAAATCCAAATATTTTTTATATAAAAATTATTTAGCCGATTTAGAAAAAAAGAGTAATACACCGTTTGATTTAAATACTTTGACAATGTGAAGTAGAAAAGGACTAGGGGAAAAAAAAAGTTTAGAAAGAAAAGCAAGAATAAAGAATTTTAGACATGATAAATATTCTTATAATGAATTTAAAAGAAGAAATTTTTATAAAAATGGAAAAAGAATTTCACCTAAAAAATGAAAAAAAAAACTCATGAGTTTTTTTTTGTTTTCTAAAAAACAAAAAAAAGATACGAATTCTGATAAAATCATTATTAATAAACATAATCATCAAAATTTTATGTTAAATAATCAAAAATTTGTTAATGATTATAATAGTACATCTAATAAAAAACAAATAATTAAATATTTTAGTAATATTAAAAATAATAAAAAAAATACTACTGTAATATATAATAAAAATGAAAGAAAAGAAATTGAAATTAAAAAACTAATTAAAAAAGAGCCTTTAATATTAAAAGAAATATTAACCAAAGAAGAAAATTATATACAAGAAATAAATTTTTCTAATGATAATAATAAAAATTTATTAAATACTTTGTTCAGTATATTTTATAATTACAAAGACAATAAATTAAATAATAATAATGAAGAAGGTAAAAGATTAATTAAAAAATTAGAAAAATCTTCTATTAATTATAAAATAAGAAAAAAATTATTTAATATCATTAATAATAACTTCGTTAGTATAGTTACAAAGCCTTTTAATAGTAAGGTATACAGAAATAATAGAGATAACTTTTTTAAGAATATATTTTCGAAATCTATGAATATAAATAATTATACAAATAATAATAAACATAGATTTAAACTTTATAAATTAAGTAATAAAATCAATAGTAGTATTAATAGTATTGTTTATAATGGAGATCTTTGATCTATGTTGTACTATTTGAATTATATAAAGAAGGAATTTTTAAAAATAAAGAAAAATGTTTTAGAAACAAATAGTTTAGATATTATTTATAGTAAGGATAATATAAACATTAATAGTTATAATAATAATAAAGATCTAGATATAATATATAAAAATAATGTTAATTACACAAAATCAATAAAATGTTGAAGATCTTATTATTCAAATAAAAGAGAAAATTATTTAAGTAATAAATTAAATTTTAATGAAAAGTTATTTAAACCTTATTATAGATATATGATACCATTATTAATTATTCGATCATATTATCATAATTTAGTATCACTTTTAAGTTATAAAAGTTCTATATTTAATATTAATAAGTCCTTAATTAAAAATAGAAATAATATTATTAGTGATAATACTTTTATTTTTAATTTTGTTACAGTAAAAACTTTATTAGGTTTATTACGCTATAATTATAGAAGTTTAATTCGAATAAAACCTAAATATTACTATTTAAATAAATTAAGATTGTATAGTATTAAACTCAGCAGATTAAATAATAATTCTTGAATAAATAGTCTTAAATATTTTATAAGTTTAAGGAAAACACCAAAAAAATTTTGAATGAGATATCATAAAGTAGCTTCATATTATTTTACTAGAATACAAGAAAATTCTGAATTAGATACTAAAAGAAAAATATTACTTCCTTTTGTTTTGTACTTCGAAGATATATTATTTAATATTTATGGTAAATGGGCATTAATAAGATTATGACCTCTAAAAAAATATTTTTTAAGCAGTTATATTTTAGCTAATAGAATATTATTATTAATGCTTTGACGAGGAAAATATCAAAAATATAAATATGATTTTCAAGATATAACAGCGAAATTGATTTCAGCTTTTAGAGCATTACAAATAAAAAAAGTTTATCATCATTACTATGTTCATAATTATAGATGGCCTAGTTATTTAATTAATAAAGTTAATAATTATAATAATGATAAATCTAATTATCCATTATCTTATAATAATTTAGAACTTTTTTTTAATAAAATAGATAGAAATGATACTCTTAATACTTATCCTTTATTGAAAAATAATCTTACTAATTATTTACCTTCTATTAATAATAAATATATAAATGTTTTTAATAATTATCTTAATAATATTAAAACGAAAAAAGAAAAAAATAAAATATTCGAAAATATTAAAAATAACGATATTAGTAAATTACAATATAGTTACTTTTTATTAAAACCACTTAAAAATTATCTTCTAAGTATAAGACGTTATCTCGATATATCTGGTATTAAATTTTTGATATCAGGTAGAACAGGAATAAAAAGAAATAACTTAAGAAGTGTACATAAAACTAAACTTTATGGTAATTTAATTGGACCTAGGTATATTTCACACAAATTAATAAATAATCAAACTATGTATATACCTCATATTAAAGGATATATAAAATCTAATATCGACTATACAAAAGCTATATCTAAAAGTAAGAATGGTTCTATTTCTCTCAAAATATGAGTATCTTCTATAATTAGTAGTGATGTTAATGAATTAGTTTTACATCTTTTACATATTAAAAGTTTATATCTTCAAATAATTAATAGATATTATATTGTTGATGTTAATTTTATTAATATCAAAAATTATTATTCTTTTAATTCTGTAAAAAATGTTACTAAAAATTTAAATATAAAGATGATGAAAGGAAGAGAAAAAAGTAAATGAAAAAAAAATGCTAATAATTGAAAAAGCATATAAATATTTATATACTTTTTTATTTTATTTCGTACTTTTTTTTATATAAGTTTTATTTATAATATTATATTTATAATATTACTTGTTTTATCTCTACCCTGGGAATGTAACTCAATTGGTAGAGTATTCGCCTTTTAAGCGAAGAGTTATAAGTTCGAATCTTATTATTCCCATTTTTTAAAACATAAATTAGACTGGTTTATATTATACTGTGTTAATGATAGATACTTTCTTAATTCTTTGATTTTTATATTAGTATTTAATTTATTCAATTTTTTATTTTTATGGATTGTTGACTAATAGGTAAGTCCCTGGAATTTGGGCCCAGCAAATGAAAGTTCGAATCTTTCCAATCCAAATTCTTTACTTCTTATATGTTTTGAGAGAGTTACTGAGGAATTGTAATATTAAATGATATAAAATAATAAAAGAATATTCTTTAAATATACATATAATTCTATTATATATATGTAATGTATTTTTTCATAATAATAATTAAAACTTTCTTTTATTATAAATATATGTTATTAAAATAACAAATATATAAAATAATTATAAAATACTAAATTAAGTAAAAAATCAAATATAACTAGTATTAAATTTTTATTTTACTATTTGTATATATGTCTAGATAATAACTTCGTCTATTTAGTTTTTATTGTAATAGATTTTTATAATATAAAATTTTTTTCTTATCTTATAAATTGCATGAATATTAAATAATCTAAGTTCTCTTTAATATTTGGAACTACATTGTAATTTATTGATCTATAAATAATAAAATTATTATTTATTTAATATATTAAATATATAGTTATTATTTAAAAATATAATAGGGTAATTTTAAATAATTAATTAATTTTAATATATAATTATTATAAAAGGTATATGATTACAAAATAATAGATTAAGTAAATAAAATAATATATTATTACAAAGGGTTACTAATAAATGAAGTATTGCAATTTCTACTTTTATTGTTCTTGGAGTTATTTTTCATGATTTGTAAAATATTAGAAAAATTAAATAACGATAAAAGAAATATGTCCAAGGTTGAATTAGTATTAAGTAAAAATAATATAATTAATACTGTATCGGAAGTATCCCGAGCTGATTGATGAAGAAGATGATTATACAGTACTAACGCCAAGGATATAGGTATGTTGTACTTATATTTTGCTATATTTAGTGGTAAACCTATCATGCCTCTAATAAATCTTGTGATATACTGGGACATAAAACAAATAATAAAAATATATTAATGATTAAATCAGTAAATTTTTTAAATGTGTTAAAATATAAAAAAAATTTCAGAGACTTTGTACAAGAATTATTATTATTAAACTATTTAAGTAATTTATTAAATAAAGAATTAGGAAAATATTGCTTAAAATCGAAAATCATGACTTCTCCTTAGGAGATAATAAAATATTAAATATTAAAAATACAAAAAATAATCAATTAGGTTTTTATTTAGCAGGATTAATAGAATCTGATCGGTCTATTATTGTACCAAAGGAAAACACCAAAAATACATCCTCGATACTTTCCATGAAGATGATAAACCTTTAGCTTTATTTTTATGTAAGACATTGGGGTATCGATCTGTGGAAACAATTAAATCTAGTAAAGTTATAAAAATTCATTTTAGAGGTTTATAATCATTATTAAATTTAATTAATTTAATAAATGGTAAATTTAGAACACCTAATATAGAAAAATTAAAAGAGCTTATTACTTATATTAATAAAAATTGAAATAAACAAATAAAAAATCCATTATTAATTTTACCATTAAATAATAGTTCTTTATCTAGTAATAGTTGATTAGCGGGGTTTTCGGGTGGAGATGCTAGCTTTAATATTAGTATATCTTGACCAGATAAACTTAACAATAAATATGGTCAAATAAAATTAACATTTGAAATAGTTCAAACTAAATTAGATAGAAAACTTTTTGAGAAATACAAAAAGATTCTGAATAAAATATTTTTATTTTGTAGATCTAAATTAGGAAAACACTCTATCAGTAAGTTTGACAGATCTGGAAAACAAGATGCTTGAAGAACAAGAATAACTAACAAAAAAGGAGCAGAAGTTTTAATAAATTATTTTTATTTTTTTGCTTTATTTAGTTATAAATATCTTAATTATTTAAACTGACGATATGTATATTTTATGATAGTTGTAAATAAAGAACACATAGGTACAAATAAATTAAATACCTATTATAAAATATCATCTATTAAAGAAAATATAAATTCTAAGCGTAAAATATTTAATTGAGATCATCTTAATAACTTTTATGAAAAATAAAAAATTAAAACAAATTAATAGTTTACATAATATAATAAGATAAAGTCCAATCTATTGATGATAGGTACATGTTTATCTATGCTAATAAGAATTGAATTAGGATCACCTGGAACACAAATATTAGCAAATGACGCTCAACTATATAATACAATCATTACAGCTCACGCTTTTATTATGATATTTTTTATGGTCATGCCTGGTATGATTGGAGGATTTGGTAATTTTATTGTTCCTTTATTAATAGGGGCTAATAATTATAATTTAAATTTTATATTTTCAATATTATTTCTCAATACTAATAATTTTAACTGATTTAATAATACAAACATAAATAATTTAAATTTTACTTCTCATATGATCACTTTACAATCTGATAAACAAGGATCTAAATTTGAAGATATGTATTTAAAGAATAAAGAAATAAATATTTTTAATTCATATTTAGCAGGTTTATTTGAAGGTGATGGATATATTAGTATATCAAGAGGGAAAAAATCTATTAGAAAAGTAACAATAGGCATTACTTTTAATATAAAAGATTTACCATTGTGTAAATATTTAAAGTTTAAATTAGGATAAGGATGAATTCAAAAAAAAAAAATAGAATGCTGGCGTTCTTGTTCTTATCTTTCATACAGATAAAGGTGTTATTAAATTTACAAAAACTATAAATAGTTTTTTACGAAGTCCTAAATTACATAAATTTAATTTAGTCATAAATTATTCAAATGATAAATATTTATTAAATATAATTAAATATACTGTAGATATTTATGATATTGGAAGTAATAATTGATTGGCTGAATTCATTGATGCAGATGGAGGATTTCACATAAGATATAGCGAATTGACTAAGCTTAGAATAGCTTACAGTTTAAGAATTGAACAAAGAATGACAGAACCAACATCAGGATTAAAATATGAGCCATTATTTCTAACAATAGCTAAATACTTTTGTACAAAATTAAAAATAACAAAACCATAATAATAAAAACTATTATTTAGTTAGAAGTAATAATAGAAATAGTTTAAACATTATTTTTTCATATTTTAGTCAATTTAAAATGTATTCTAGTAAATATTTAGATTATAAAAATTGAGCTCAGGTAAGTAAATTATTATTAAATAATGTTGCTTATTTAGCCGAAAATAATATTTGAATTAAAAAATAATATGAATAATAAAATAACTATATTTAATTGAAATCATTTAAATGATTTATAATTTGTATATATAGGATTCATATTATTTTTATTTATAATTTAAATAAAAGAGGCCGCCCAGTAAACCTAAAGGTTTAATATTAAACTTAACTATATATAGGGATATTCTCGCAAATAATGTGTGTAACATTAATAACATATTTTATTTATTTATTTTTTTTAATAAAATACCATGGGAAGAATATATAAGAAATTAAAAACTATTTATTTAATTAAGTTCTTTAGAGACTAAACGTTAAGCTCTAAAATAATAAGAAGTAAAAATTTTTAGATGAAATAATAGTCCAAATTATTCATTTTCAATATTGTAAAATAAAAAATGAATATAAATATTGTGTCGATATGGCAAAAGAGGAAAATACTAAATATGATAATTTAAATAAATGATTATTAATTAATCATTCCATAATTAAAGAAAAATGTACTTTCGATCATTTTATGATTAATTGTTTCGATTGAAATAAAAAAGAAGACAATATTAAAAATATAGATATAAAAGATATAAATAGAGAAGAAAGCAATATTTTATTGGGAAGTTATTTAGCAGGTTTATTTGAAGGAGATGGTCATATTTGAATACCAAAAGATACATTTAAGAAAAAACATAATCCACGGTTTTGTATTACATTTCATGAAAAAAATTTACCTTTAGCTAAAGTTATATTATGTGTAATAGGATCAGGATTTATAAGAATAAAAAATAAAGAAAATGCTGTAGTATTAACAATATCTTCTATTAAAGGCCATATGGTGATTTTAAATTTAATTGGTAAGTATTTAAGAACACCAAAAATTTATCAAGTGAACAATTTAATAAATTGATTAAACTTACATAAAAATATAAATTTTTCTTTAAAAATGAAGAATGAAAAACCAATAAACACTGATTATTGATTAAGTGGGTTTATTGATGCAGATGGAGGATTTTTAATTAATTATATAGAAAATAAAAAAAATCAAAAAGTGAATATTAAATTTACTTTAACTATTGAACAACGAATGAAAGATCCGAAATCAGGAGAAAGTTATGAATCTATATTAAAAATAATAGCTAATTATTTAAATGTTAAGTTGAATATACGAAAACAAAAATTAACAGGAAATTATTATTATAGAATTGTAGGTTCAAGTATAATTAGTAGAAGTATCATAAATAATTATCTTGAAAAATATCCATTATTATCAAGCAAATACTTAGATTATATAGATTGAAAAGAAGGTTCTTTAATATATACACAAAATAAACCATTAACAAATATTAATATTATTAAAATTAAAAAACTAAAAATGAGTATGAAGAATAAACGAACTTCTTATAATTGGGATCATTTATATAAATCGAAGATATTTGTATTTAAATAAAAAATTTAGTATTTGGTGCCTATGTATAAAATTATATTAATAACATACATTTCTAATCTCACAATAAGCATGGAACTCTTTAAATGATAGAATAGTTAATTACAATTAATAAATTTAACAAAATAATATATCATTATACTTTAAATTATAATTATAATTTAAAGTATAACAAATATAAAAAGGAAAATATGCTAGAATTTTAATTTTTAAAAAATAAATAATAATAAAAATAAATTCTTCAGAGACTAAAAGTGAGATAAAAAAAATTTTTTTGAAAAGTTATAGTCCTTTTTTAGTAATATATTATTAAAAAATTTGATTTCCTCGATTAAATAATATAAGCTTTTGATTATTACCTCCTTCATTAATTTTACTTTTATCTAGTTCATTCGTTGAATCTGGAGCAGGAACAGGTTGGACTGTTTTGGATAAGCATTTATATTATAGTAATATATATATAAATATACTTTATATAATGCAGAAAAGTCCTCAATTAATGATAAAAATAATTTTTATCATTAATATAGCAGAGAATTACTTATTATATGGATATTTGATAGTAAAAAAATTATCTACTTTCCTTATATCCTATAATATTTATGGATTTAATGTAGAAAAATCCTTAGAAGGATGGGGATGATCTGCCTGATTACAAAGAAAAAAAAATATTAAGTAATCATCAGAGACTAGACATAAAGCAATTTAAGAATAAAAAACTTAATTTCGATCATTCTAAATCTGTAAATAGATATGAATTATATAAAAACAAAGATAATTTTTATCAGTGATTAGTTGGTTTTACGGATGGAGATGGTTGTTTCAGTATTAATTGTAGAATGTGTAAAAATAAACCTTATTGAAATCTTGTTTATAAAATAGGACAAAGTAATTATAATTTAAGAGTACTTTATTTTATAAAAAAACAGTTAGGTTATGGCTCTATATATTTAGAATCAAATACAAATAATGCTGAATTTAGGGTATCAAATAGAAATGTTATTAGTGAAGTTATATTTCCAATATTTGAAAAATATCCTTTATTAACAAGTAAATACTTTGATTATTTAAAATTTAAAAAAGCATATGAGATAATAACTAACTTAAATTTATCTAGTGAAGAGAAAAATAATTTATTATTTATGTTAAAAAATAATGAAAAACCTAAAGATTATGTATCTCCTATTTGAAAAAAAGTAAATAATAAAATCAGTAATAGAGATGAAGCTAAAAATATTATGAGTAAATTTTGATTAGTAGGTTTTACTGAAGCAGAAGGTAGTTTTTATTTAGTAAAAAAAGATAAAATAAGATTAGTGCATGCCTTTGAAATAACTCAAAAATTAGACATTATTGTTTTAGAAAGTATAGGCCGTATTTTAGGTATAAAAGTTAGGAATAAAAAAAAATATACAACTATTGTAACAACTAATTCACGAACTATTAATAATATAATCGATTACTATAAAAATACAATGAAAGGAATGAAAGCTTTGGAATATAGAATTTGAGCTAAATCTTTTATCAAAAATAAAGGTAATTATAATGAATTAAATAAAGTAAGAAACATAATGCGTAATATTAGATTGATTAGATTAGATAAAAATTGTCATATTAAATCTTGTGATATTAAGTAATAATTCCGGATTGATGAGATAGTCCATACTTGTATGTAAATACAAGAAATAACGATAAAAAATTTTTTGATATTTTATCAAAAAAAGATGAGGTTATAAACATAAAAGTTATCCACCTTTAGCAGGAGCACAAGCCCACAGTGGAGGTTCAGTTGATTTAGCCATTTTTTCATTGCATTTAGCAGGAATATCTTCATTATTAGGAGCAATGAATTTCATAACAACAATAATAAATATGCGAATGCCTGGACAAGTATTACATAAAGTACCTTTATTTGGTTGAGCTGTTTTTGTGACAGCAGTATTGTTATTACTTTCTCTTCCTGTACTTGCTGGTGGAATTACAATGGTTTTAACAGATAGAAATTTTAATACAAGTTTCTTTGAACCGGCTGGAGGTATCATCGCCTCCTAATCACATAATATGCAGGAATGTTTAATCAAACTATTAAAAACAGTAAGTTTTTTAATAGTTTACAAGAAGAACCCGCAGATCCATTGAAAAATAAATAATAGATCTCAGAGATTAGATATGTGACTATATTATATAAAGTAAAAAGGTTTTTATAAAATTTTATAGTCTGTATAATATTAGAAGATATAATCCTAAATACTTAATTTTTAATTAAAAATACTTTAATTATTTAAATAAATAATTATTCTTAAAATAATTTGTTTTAAGAATAATTATTGATTTATATTTTAAGTTTATAATAAGATATTTATTTAAAAAACTAAGATTAAAATAATAAGTATTTATTTTAGGGTGATCCTGTTCTTTACCAACATCTTTTCTTTAATTTAAGTATTAAAAAATTAAATAATAAAAATTCATTTAAATATAACAATATTAATAATAATGATCAATTTTCAGAATTTAATAAAAAATATAAAATATTATATCCTAAAAATAATATATCTAAAGATTGATTAAGTTGATTCATAGGTTTTACAGAAGGAGATGGTAGTTTTATTGTAGACAAAAGAAATAATTTACAATTTGTTATAACTCAAAAAGATATAAAAGTATTAGAAATGATAAAAGATACTTTTAAATTTGGAAGAGTCATAAAACAAGGTAAATTAACATATAGATTTATAGTAGAACAAAAACTATTAATTCAATTAATAGTTTTAATTTTTAATGGTAATATGGTGTTACCTTCAAGAATTAAAAGATTTAATAAGTTTTTAGATATATACAATAAAAAAGCTATCAAAGGCAAAATACTAGTAAAGCCTATTGAATTTGTTATACCTAAAAATGAACCTTCATTAAGAAATGCCTGACTAAGCGGTTTTACTGATAGCGAAGGTTGTTTCTCAATAACAATTAGAAAAACAACGGGTTTTTCCATAAGATTTATACTTAGTCAAAAGCATGAAGAAAATTTAACCCTTTTAAGTAAATTAATATTATTATTAAATGTAGGACAAATAGAAAATCATTATAAGAAAGATAATTTTTCTTATATTGTAAGTGGATTAAAAAATTGTTCAAAAATAATAGAATCTAATTATTTCGAACAATTTCCATTAAAAACAAATAAAAAAAATAGTTATATTTTATGAAAAGAATTATATACTAATTTATTAAATAAAGATCATTTGAATCCTTTATTAAGAACTGACTTAATAAAAAAATCTAAATTAATAAATTTTAATAAATAATCTTAAAAACTTTATCATTTAATTTTTTTTAGGGAAAAAAGAATATAATGAATTGTAATATTCAATAAATATTTTAGGCAGATGTTATAAATTATAATCAAAGGATATAAAGACCTAAATTATATTTAAAATCTATATACGGATTTTAGTTATATTCTAGTCATATATGGCAACACTTATGAAAACGGTTAAAAAATTCCTAGTTTAAGACCGTCGGTATAATTAAGATTTAATTAATTTATCGCTACAGACTGATTCATTTGTGGGTGTATTATATTTACATAATAATATATATATATATATGCTTAATGTACAGTCGAATTCTTAAAGTATTTTTGTACTTCACAAGGCAATTAGGCAATTAGGCAATTAGGCAATTAATATTGTACATGAATTTTAAAGAGGGTCGTATAATTATATGAAAGATTTAAAATTTTAAGAATTGGATTTTTTGGTCAATTGTGGCCCTTTTTAAATGAAAATTTAATTATGCATTGCTCTATTAGCTGAAATCTTCTATATATAATAATAGATACTAAGATTGTAAGTGTAAAAATTTTACCCTGTCTGGTTAAAATTCTATTTATTAGGAATTATCAGCTGGTAACGAAAAATCGTAAACTTTTATCGTATTTAGTAGGAACCTCAGAGACTACACGGGCATCATCCTATAAAGAAAAAGAGAATTTATTTAATGAATGGCTTAGTGGTTTAATAGATGGAGATGGATCTTTATTAGTAAATAAACTAGGTTATACTAGTTGTGAAATAACTATGCCTTTAAATGATGAATATACTTTAAGATATATTCAAAATAAATTAGGTGGGTCTATTAAATTAAGATCAGGAGCTAAAGCCGTTCGATATCGTTTACATAACAGAAAAGGTATGATTGATTTAGTTAATCGTGTCAATGGAAAAATAAGACATACAAGTAGACTAAAGCAATTAAATTTAGTGTGTATAACATTAAATATTGAATTCATAACACCAGATAAATTACAAAATAGACATGGTTGATTTAGTGGTTTTTTTGATGCAGATGGTACTGTAACTTTTTCTATAAAAGATAAATATTTAAGCCCCCAATTAACTATTAGTGTAAGTAATAAATTAATGATTGATATTTCTTACTTTAAAGAGATATTTGGTGGAAATATTTATTTTGATAAATCAAAAAATGGTTATTATAAATGGTCTATTCAAAACAAAGAAAATATTTTATATTTTCTTGAATATATAAAATATTGTCCCAGTCGTTCTTTAAAACGTAAAAGGCTATATTTAATAAATAAATATTATGAATTAATAAATATTAAAGCTTATAAAGCCGAAGAAAAATCTCTTAAATGAAAAGCTTGAAATTTATTTATTCATAAATGAAATTCTAGGGATGATGATATAGTCCATTAGTTTATTACTAAGCACCCAGAAGTTAAATTTAATATAAGCTTCTTAATATTACTATTTGCTGAAAAGTATTCGATATTAAGTTTTAAATACTCTCACTTAAATATTATAGTTTTAGTAAAAAAGTTAAAACAAAAGAATTTATCAGCAGGTAATCATTTTATTAAATATTTTTATAAGGAAAATATTTATTTTAAAGAAAAAATTGATACCTTAGAGACTTTGCGTAATAAAATCCTTAAGAAAATGTTCTTGTTATTTAAAACTATATTTAGTTACTATTTGTTATTTCCTGTTAAAAATGTATTTAATAATTTAAATAATGAAGAGTATTTAAGAAGAATATCATTACATATACCTAAACACTCAAAACCTATAAAAGATGTTGATTTTGGTCATTACTTAGCTGGTTTAATAGATGGAAATGATCATTTTTCAAGTGCAAAGCAGTTAATAATTGTTTTTCATATTAACGATATTTCTTTAGCTTATTATATAAAAAAAAAAGAATAGGTTATGGTAAAGTGAAAAAAGTTAAAAACAAAAATGTTATTATTTTTATAATAAGTTATAAAAAAGGATTACTTAGAGTTTTAAATCTTATTAAGGGTAAGTTAAAACTTTCTACCAGATTTAAACAAATTAGTAATATATTAAATAATTTTAATTTTAAAGACTTAAATGAAGAATTAAAATTTTCAATCAATAATAATTGTTATATGGATAATTATTGATTAGCTGGTTTTGCTGATGCTGATGCTAGTTTCCAAATTAAAATAATAAATAGAATTAATAGAAAAAAAACCAGAAATAAGACTTAATTTTCAAATTGATCAGAAAGATAAAAATTTATTAATTTTGATAAAGAATTATTTGGGTGATAATATAGGACATAGATTAAATCAAAATACCCATTATTATGGAAGTACTAGTTTCAATTCGGCTAAAAAAGTTATTAACTATTTTGATCAATATCATTTATTATCTAGTAAATATATTAATTATTTAAAATGAAGAAAAGCATATCTTTTAGTTCAAACTAGACTTCATTTAACAGAAAAAGGTATAAAAAAATTATTAAATTGAAAGGAACAATGAATAGATTTAACAAAAACATTGTAGATTTAAGTTAAAGTCCTTTCAAAAATTATAATATTATAATTTTTGAAATAGTATATATATATAAATAAATATATATCAAAAATATTATATTATTTATAATACTATATAATTGTTATATTTTAATTATACCAGGATTCGGTATAATTAGTCATGTGATAGGAACTATGTCCGATAAATCAGTATTTGGTTATATTGGGATGGTCTATGCTATGTTATCCATTGGTGTTTTAGGTTTTATAGTATGGAGTCATCACATGTATACAGTAGGATTAGACGCAGATACAAGAGCATATTTTACAGCCGCTACAATGATAATTGCTGTTCCTACTGGTATAAAAATTTTTTCTTGACTAGCAACGAGTTATGGAGGAACTTTTGCTTTAAATACACCTATGACTTATGCTTTAGGGTTTATTTTCTTATTCACTATTGGTGGGTTAACAGGTGTAGTACTAGCTAATGCTAGTTTAGATATAGCTTTCCATGACAGTTATTACGTAGTGGCTCAAATGGGCCTGAACAATTTATGTTCTGCAATTGACTGTATGCTGGGAACTATATTTTTAGTTTGTTATTTACTATTTAATATAAATTATCTTTCAAAAATAGATCCAAGTCGAAGCTTTAATCTTCTCTTAAATAGTGAAAAAAATAATAAGACTGTTTCAATAAACAAAACTAATTGAACAAATATACAATCAGCAGAAAACTGTAAAGGATTCTCAGAGACTATACGTCAGTTGTCTAATTTAAATTCAAAAAGGGATTCTTCCTTTTATAATTGATTTGCTGGTATTATCGACGGTGACGGTAATTTTGATATTAGAAAAAATTCATCTAATAAGTTAGTATTAAAAGCTATAAGAATAAAATTACATAACAGAGATGTTAGAATATTAACTAGGATTCAAAATTATTTACATATAGGTAGAATAAGATCGGATAAGAAGAAACCTTATTCTATATACATTGTATCTAAATATGATGAAATGAAATTTTTAATTGAGTGTTTAAATGGTTTAATTAGAATAAAAATACCAGGATTTAAAAAAGCATGTATCTATTTTAATATTGATTATAAAGAAGCTAATTATAACATAGAACCATTTGATCCTTACTTTTCCGGTTTAATAGATACAGATGGTTCTATAGTTTTTAATTTTAATTCAAATAGAATAGAATGTAATTTAGAATTTAAATATAGTGATTATACACGAAAACTTAATTTAAGTAATACTATTCCTTATTACGAACCTTATATTTTACTTCGAAAGCATACAAATAAGAAGACAAAAAAAGAATATAAATCAATTGCTTTTAAATATCAAACAGTAAAAGGGATGATTTATTTATATGATTTTTTTATGAAAAATAGACTGTACTCTGATTTTAAATTTTATAGAGTAAGTAAAATTAAGGAATTTATAGAAATAAGAGATTATAAAATTGAACCAAAGAACAGTTTAGAATTTAAAATATATTCTAATTTTTTATTAGATTGAATACAATATAAGAACCCTTTATGAACTAAAGTTCCTTTTGTGGATAAAATTAGATAAAGAGATAGTCCAATGATTTTTAGCATTTTCATTATGTTTTATCTATGGGAGCTGTATTTGCATTATTTGCAGCATGATATTTTTGATCACCTAAAGTAGATGGACTAACATATAATGATAGAAAAGGTAGATTACATTTTTGAGGTTTATTTATAGGGGTTAAAGAAAAATTAGCCCCGAGTTTAGTACAACTAAACAAAATTTTGTTTGATACTAGAAAAAGCTTTTTAGATTCAAATAATAGTTATTTGAACTATATTAAGGATAATTATAGTGTAAATCTTATATATTTTTATCTATATCAATTTAAATTTTTTAATTATTTATTTAAATTTTTTACACTAACAAATAATTATCCTAATGCTCAATTAGTAGAAGTAAAGGATTTGGTAAATGAAATTACTGATATTCATAAAGCTTCTCAGAGACTTAACACAAAAGACATACAATGATTAATAGGTTTTACTGATGGGGATGGATGTTTAACAATGTATAAAGAAAAAAAATATTTAAATAATTGAAGACATGAATATGCTATAGGTTTGAGTATAAAAGATATTAGATTGTTATATAAAATAAAAAAAATTTTAGGTTGTGGTATAGTCAGAAAATATAACAATGTAGCTATTTTTACTGTAAAAAAAATTAAACATTTAATTTATAAAATTATTCCAATTTTTGATAAATATCCTTTATTAACAGATAAAAAACGTTTAATTTATCTTAACTTTAGAAATAGCTTATTAAAGAAAGCATTAATTAATAAAAGAAATATCACTAATAAAGATATTATTTTTATAAAACAACTACTTGATAATGCTCCTGACAATCTTTATAAAATATCCATTGAAGATTTATTTAAAAATATTGATAATAATTTTTTCGATAATTGATTAGTGGGCTTTACGGAGGCTGAAGGCAGTTTTTATTTTGTAAAAAAAAATATAGATAATTTTTCTCAGCCTCAGCCTCAGCCTCAGCCTCAGCCTCAGCCTCAAATATTGCTTAGAGCTGAATTTAGATTAAGTCAAAATAATAATTTCTTTTTATTAAATAAAATTAAAGGAAAATTAAAAATATCTAGAAAAGTCAGCTTAGAATCAAATAGTTCTAATCAGTATCATATAACAGCTGCGTCTAGTTTATCTTTACAAAATGTTATAAATTTTTATACTAATCCTAATTTAGTAAAACTTAAAGGCATAAAATATTTAGAGTTTGTGCTTTGATTAAAAGGGATAAAGAACATTATTAGACATAATAAAATAAAAATACCTATTAATTATGGCGGAGATTCTTCTTAGAATTTATTATATTATTGTACGTTAAGATTTAGTCCTAACAATTAAGTAATTAATTGCGTATTCATAAATTAATAAAATTCTTATTAAAAATTAAATTGAATTTTATTAATATAAGTTTCAAAACTATTGTAATTTAACTTTTTTACCTATGCATTTTTTAGGTCTTCAAGGTATGCCACGTAGAATAGTAGATTATCCTGATGCATTCGCAGGATGAAATTTAGTAAGTAGTGCCGGTTCTATTTTATCAGTAGTAATGACTGCTTATTTTATTTCTTTAATTTGTGATAAATTCGAACAAGGTAAAGAAGTCCCTAATAATGGTTGAGCTAAAGATGAATATTTAGAAGATATTCTAGCTTGAACAGATAATGCTAAGTTAAGTAAAAATATTGAATGAAGTGTGGATTCACCACCTCATTTCCATACTTTTAACAAATTACCTATCCAATCTTAAAAATTTAGTCTTTTTTATAAATAATTTTTATTTGCTAATTTTTTAATAAACTTTTAAAAGAAAATGAATTTTCTTTTTGTGTTAAATATTAAATAATTAATGCAAATATATTTAATTATATTTAGTTCTATGTAGATTATTCATAATTATAAAATAAATAATATATAAGTTAATACTAATAATATGAGAGATTAATTTAAAAGGTAAAATGTATTTAAAGTAGTAATATTATAATATAATATAATTAAAGGTTCAAATCCTTTATCTCTTATATGCTAATAATAGCTATAGTTGTATTATTATTAGCGGTAACTTCAAGCATTAATTTAAATTATAATTATTTAGCAGATTATGTAAAATTTAATAGAATCGTTTTTATCATTTTTATTCTAAGTGGTTATCTTGCTTACAATATATTAGACGTAGATGCTTTAAATAACGGAATTGGAATATATGGTGGCGTTTTCAAAATAACAATATTATCGCAAGTTTTCGATATAATTTTATTTATAACAGGAGCAATAATAACTATATTAACTTGTTTTGTACCTTATAATTTTAAAAACTATGATGATAGTAAATCAGTAAACTATAATTTAGATAATAATAATGAAAATATAATTAAAGAGAATATACATTACACATTTTTTAAAAGTAATTTAAAAGATTATTATAATAAGGTTATTTTAAATTATTATACTAATATTAATAAAAGTAATAAGTCTTCTATTTATATTTTTTTTGTTAATAAAATAGATAAATTATTTAAGTTTTTACCTAATATAAAATTAAATACTCCTTATTTAATAGTTAATAATAATAACTATTCAAGATTAGAAGTAAAAGAATATAGTTTTCTTTTACTATATACAGTTTTAGGTGGTTCATTATTAATATCTTCGCAAAATTTAATTTCACTTTATTTGTCTTTAGAATTACAAAGTTTTACTTTATATATATTGTCTACATCACAAATTAGATCATTCAAGGGAACTAGTGGTGGTTTAAAGTACTTTTTATTAGGAGGACTTTCTAGTGGTTTTATATTATTAGGTTGTAGTTTATTATATGCTTACACTGGTACATTAAATTTAGAGTATATTTTTATGATATATTCTGATAATTTTTCTAATTATTTTATAGACCCTTGTTTATTGATTTTGTTTGCTGGTTTATTATTTAAAGTATCTGCTGCTCCTTTTCACAATTGAGCACCGGATGTGTATAATGATGTACCTACATATAGTACTGCTTGATTAATAGTAATAGCTAAACTTTCAATTTTAATTTTAATGTTGATTTTAATTCATAATATTCATTCAGGTTTAAATCTGAATGATTTAAATTCTTTGGAACAATATTATTCTTATTATAATAATATAGAATCTAATTCTTTACATAATAATGATTTTAAATCTTTAAATAATATTAGTTCTTTATTTGTATCTAATGATGTTTCTTTTTCACTTTGAAATCCTTCTTATTCTAGTCTAGGATTATGAACTAATGTTTTAACATTATCTGCTTTATTTTCCTTAATTATTGGTACTGTTTTGGGTATTAGTCAATCTAAAATAAAAAGATTGTTCGCTTATAGTACTATTACGCATGTCGGTTTTCTATTACTAGCTTTGTCATTAAATAGTATTACTAGTTTGGATGCTTTTATATTTTATTTAATCCAATATACTATTACTAATATAAATTTATTTTTTATATTGATAGCGTGAGGTTATCTTTATTGTCGATATTATCTCGAAAAAGATTTTATTCCTATACGAATCTTAAAAGTTAATCCTTACTCTTTTAAAGATATTTATATTGAACCTACTTTATATGATTTTTTTGATTATGCTAAAGATAATAAGATTATAGGGGAAAAATATAATAATTTATTTCACCCCTACAAAAATATAAAAATTAATACTATATCTAAGAATTTATTATTAGATCAAAATTTTCAATATAATGATTTTAATATAGAAGATAATGAATGATTATATACTCCAGTACCTTTTCTAACTAATTTTAAAGGTATGAATAGTAGAGATCCTTTTCTAGCTTTCTGTTTATCTGCAACTATTTTTTCATTAGCGGGCGTTCCTCCCCTTATTGGATTTTTTGCTAAACAACAAATTTTATTAGCTAGTATACAATTAGATTATTATTTAATTTCAATAGTAGCTATTTTTACTAGTGTCGTAGGTGCAGCTTATTATTTAAGGATTGTTAAATTTATATATTTTTATGATGATGTATTTGTTCCTTATTATTTAAATAACGATAAAAGTATTGGTAATAATAACGATAATTTTAATAATAAGTCTATATTTACTTTAGGTTCTTTAAATTATGATAATATTTTACCTATGTTACCTAGTAACAATTTAAGTTTGGTTATAGCTATTTTAACTAATATTTCATTATTTTACATATTAAAACCATATGTTTTAGTGAATATAATATATACAGTTACTATTCCTTTATTTCAAATTTAATACTTATATAATATTATATAAGTATTAAATTTGAAATTATATTAAATGATGATAATTATATTTATGAATCTAAAAATATATAAATTTTATATAATTTATATGAGATTATAGTAATAACTTAAAAAGTATAATAATAAAAAAAATATATGTGAATTTTTAATAAAAATTATTTTCATTCTCTAATAAAAATAAATTTTGGCGGTTATGATACTGACGACGAAGAATGTTCTTGTGGTGGTATTTTTTGTTCTTGTTGTACCTGTGGTAATAAATTAAAAATGGAAACAAACAATAATTTAAGAAGTTCTAAATGAGCAGATGTACCATTAGCATGAGGGTTATACTTTCAAGATGGTGCTAGTCCCTCTTTTGAAGGTATTGTAGATTTACATAATAGAATTATGTTTTATTTAGTTATTATCTTATTTGGAGTTTCATGAATTATGCTTTCCTTATTGTGAAATTTTAATAAATCTCATAATAAATTAGTTTATAGATATTTGAATCATGGTACATTAATTGAACTTGTTTGAACAGTAGGACCAGCACTCGTTTTAGTTGCTATAGCTTTTCCAAGTTTTAAATTACTTTACCTTATGGATGAAGTAATAGATCCTGCTATGACTGTAAAAATAACAGGTCTTTTTTTTTATATTTATAAAAATTTTTATAAGTATTTATATAGTGATGGCCTGAAATCATATATATTTTGTATTAACAAATTAAATTTTCACACTTTAGTAAAAACTAGAAATAGAATAGGACCTCATGATAAAGATGTTATTTCTATAATTATAGGTTCCTTATTAGGAGATTCTTATGGTAATAAAAGATTTCTAGAAGGTACCCTATTTTGTTTTAGACAAAGCAGTAAACATAAAGAATATTTATTTTGGTTGTATGAATTTTTTCAAAATCGAGGATATTGTTCTAGTTTGGAACCTCGAGTTTATATTCGAAAATTAAAACATAAGAACGTTTCAAAAGAATATTGTTGATATGAATTTAATACTTTTACATTTAGAAGTTTTGATTGAATATATAAGATGTTTTATAAAGATGGAAAAAAAAGAATTCATTTTAATATAAGTAATTTTTTAACTCCTTTAGCTTTAGCTATTTGAATTTCTGATGATGGATGTTGAGTTAAAAGTGGGGTAGGCATTTCCTGTAATGCGTTTAAATTAAATGAAGTCGAATTATTAATAGAAGCACTAAAACAAAATTTTGGATTATTATGTAATATTAAAAAGACAAGTAACCCAAACCAATATTCTATTTATATTCAAAATAAATCCATAACTAAATTGAGAGAAATTGTTTCTCCGTTTATGCATAATTCAATGTTATATAAACTTGGAATATAATAATAATTTAGTATATAATATACAAAATAATATATTGATAGTCGAAAAATAAAACAAATATATTTGTTTTATTTTTAAGAATTTGACAGAATTCTTTAAGAAGATAATTTTTTATTATTTTCTTAGGCGATATAAGTGAAAACAGTCAAATTATTAACATGAAATAATTCTCATTTATTAATATAAGACTGTCAGTATATGATAAAATTAATAGTATCTTATATTGCAACAGACTGGCTCACTTATAGATATTAAGTTTTTAATGTTTAATGTACAGTCGAACATTATAATATAATGCATCAATGATATTGAGAATATGAGTATGCTGATTTTTTAAATGAAGAAAACGAAATTATTAATTTCGATTCTTATATGAAAGATGAAGCTAGCTTGGAAAAAGGTGAACTTCGAATGTTGGAAGTAGATAACCCCATTGTTTTACCTATAGATACACATATTAGATTTATAATAACAGCTGCTGATGTTTTACATGATTGAGCTGTACCTTCTTTAGGTATTAAAGTTGATGCTTGCCCAGGTCGATTAAATCAAGCTTCAGTTATTATAGAAAGAACAGGTTATTTTTATGGACAATGTTCTGAAATATGTGGAGTACTTCATTCTTCTATGCCTATAAAAATTGAAGCCGTTGAGGTTGAAAAATTTTTCTCTTGGGTATTAGAACAATAGTAAAGTATTTAAATATATTAATTTTTTTTTTTGCTATCTTCGAAATGGTGCTCAAATACAATATGTTTAGTAGGGGACTGATTTAAGAGCCCCAAAAAAAAATCCAATATTTATTATATACAAAGTTAAATGTTAATATTTCCTTTTTTTTTATTCATAAAATACTAAATTAACTTATTCATAGTTATTAAATATGAAGATGTATATATATAGTCCATTATATTTAATATATGTATTGCATTTGATTTAAAAAATATTTGTTATTTTTAAACTATTAGAAATGTGAAATGTATTACAAAAAATTGTATTATAAATAATGAAATGAATAGCTATTATTATATGAATATATATTTATATACTCATATAACCATTTATAACAAAAAAAAAATAAATATGTGTTGTTATTGCTTAATGGTAAAGCAGAGCACTGTTAATGCTTGTATATAGGTTCGATTCCTATTAACGACTGATCATTAAAAAGACCTAATTAATTAATTAGGTCTTTTTAATGATTATTTATAAATTTTATAAATATAAATAGTATAGAAATATTTATATGATAATTAATAAAAAAGTATTTGATGATGGTTCCGAGTGAACGCTATTTAGAGGCTTTAATACATGCAAATCGAACGTCTAAGTAAGAATAATAAACAAAAAAGTTAATATAAAAATATAAAAAATAACATTAGGTGGATTTAAATAATATAAATATTATATTTGAATATTTATATATTTCTTTTGTATAAATTTCGATAATATGTTTATATGTTTGTTAATCGTTTTAATTAATAAAAGGGATTATGGTACTCACTTTTTGAGTATCATCTTTATTTATATATTACAAATAAAAAGTAAAATATTAAAATTGTTTATTTTTTTGAAAGGAAGTGGTGGACTGGTGAGTAAAATCAGGAACATTACCCTAGAGTAAGGTTAAATACCTTATAAATGTTAATATTGTAGGAATTATTATTTAATAAAAAAAGAATAGAAAAAGAATGAATTAAAATATAAACTAAAGAAATGATTTCGCTTTAGGATAGGCCTGGATCGGGGAGGTAGTAGGAGAGGTAATGGCTCAACTAGCCTTTGAACCGTAGTCGAATTTTTGGAGGATGAACGACCACATTGGCGATGAAATAACAGCCTAGCGACGTGATGTTGCCTGCAGTAGGGAATATTGGTCAATGGCCGAAAGGCCGAACCAGCTATCTAGAGGGGTGAAAAAAAACACTTAATGTGTGCTATGATAACTATGGTAAAACCCTAAAGAAAGAGAGGATTATGACGATATCTTATATACCTTAAGAAAATTTTATTTTCTTAAGGTATATGTCAACTTTTAATTACAAAAAGTTCGTGATTAAAAGGATATCGTTATATTTGTAGAAATAATATATGTCTGTTAATAATATATTTATATTGATTAATGATATGTATATATTTTATCTATTAAAAATTAAAAATTTTATTATTTAGATATTATTAAAAAAACAAACACCTTTTGTTTTTTAAAAATAAGTATAAATATGAGAAATATCAAAAATTTATGTGTGTTTGTTTGAATTATTTTTTATAATTTAAATAAATAGATGATAAATATAAATATGACCGATTTAGTCTTGGCTAATTCACGTGCCAGCAGCCGCGGTAATACGTGAGAGGCAAGCGTTATTCGTCATTAATGGGTCTAAAGGGTACGTAGGCGGTATAGTTAATCTTTATATTCATGTGAGAATTGATTAGGTATTGCTATACTAGAGTCAAAAGAAGTAACAATTACTACGAGAGGAGTGTGATAATACGTAGATACTTGAGGGGATGCAAAGCGGCGAAGGCATGTTACTATTGAAGACTGACGCTGAGGTACGAAGGCATGGGTATCGATCGGGATTAGAGACCCCAGTAGTCCATGCAGAAAACTATGTATGCCGTTGTGTATAATAAAAATAATTAAAGAAAAATTATTTTTTTTTTCTTTAATTATAATACACTTACAAACGAAGGTGTTAAGCATACCACCTGGGGAGTATGGTCGCAAGGCGGAAACCCAAATCATTAGACGGCCCACAGAGACCAGCAGTGAAGCATGTTGTTTAATACGATAACCCGCGTACAACCTTACCACTTCTTGAATAATTTTCGAAAGAAATATTACAGGTGTTGCATGGCTGTCTTCAGTCCGTGTCGCGAGACGTATGGTTAATTCCATTAAAACGGGCGCAATCCTCCTTCTGTCAATAATTAATAATAATTTGACTAATCTAACATAAAATAATTTTAAAAGATTAATTTTTTGGTAAATAAGAAGAACACCCAGAGAATGGAATGGCGTTATAAATAAAAAAATAAATAATTATTTATTTTTTTATTTATAAAACTACATGTTTAATAGGGGAGTAAGACAAGTCTTTATGGCCCTCATGAAGTGGGCTATTGACGTGCCGCAAGTTTCTTAACAAAGGGATGCAATGAAAGTAAAGTCGGAGCTAATCCTAAAAAATAAGAAAAATAAATGTACGAATTGTAGCCTGAAACTCGGCTACATGAAGTAGGAATTGCTAGTAATCGTAAATCAGAACGTTACGGTGAATTAAATATCTGGGGTGTACTAACCACTCGTCAGGCGGAGAAAAAAGTATGTGCAGGAAGGGTTTTATACTTAAATTCTTTAACCTTTATTTAAAAATTAAGTTAATTATTTAGATTTAACCTTTTTTCTTAAATTATTAATTCTATTTTTTATTTGAATATTTTTAATATTTTTAAACCTAAATATCATTATTTAGGTTTATTTATATTATGTTCTTCTATATTAATTAAGAAATACTTATTTTTTTTATATTTTATTATGTAAAATTTTAATATATTTTTTTAATGATATTTTAATAGGTAGAAAATCAGAAAGAGTTGATTTTTAGTTTTTAAGTGGAAATTTTAATGTATGACTTTGATGTCTGTTAAGTCGAAATAAGGTAGTTGTAGGGGAACCTGCAGCTGGAGAATAATTTCATTAATAATATCTCCTTGGGAATGATTCTCATTTGGTTTGGGAGATGGGCTGTAAACTCATTAGTTTTTACTAAAGGCGGTTCAATTCCGTCCGTTCTCAATTTCGGGTTATTAACCGGATTAATTTTAAAGAAATAATGATATATTTATTAGAAAAAAGAATAAGAAAAGTATAATTTCTTTAAAATTAATACTTTTCTTATTTTTTATTTTGTATTTGTCTTTTTATTATGTAAAAGTAAAAAATAATTTATTATTTTTAGACAATATTAGATTATTATACATTTTTTATGATTTTTTAGTATTGATCCTTAGTAATAAATAGTTATATATTTTATAACAATTATCTAATTTAAAAGGATAGGTTATATTAAAGTAAAAACATAGTGTTAATTTATATTTGTGTTTTTTTTTAGTTGCCATTTTCTTTAGTTGGTTTTTTACTTCGATTTAATATATGGAATTATTTTTAGTTACAAATACATTAAAAACTTTATTAACATTTTTTGCTATTGTAGCTGGTACATTTGTAATAGTAACAAAAAACGCTATTATTTCCGTATTTAATTTAATTGTTTTATATATATTAGTAGCTTTTTATTTAATATATATAGGAATTACTTATTTAGGAATATCTTATATAGTAGTCTATATAGGAGCGATTGCTATTTTATTTCTTTTTGTTATTATGATGATAGATGTAGAGGTTGTTGAAAAAAGAAATAATAGTTATTTACCTTTGTTATTTCTTTTATTAGGGGGATTTTTATTAACAGTAAGAGAAATCTTGTATAATTTAGGTGTCATAAAAATAAAAAGTTTTTTAGAAAAGAAAAAGGAAAAATACCTTATTAATGATAATAGTGAAAATATATTTAATTTTATAGATTCCGATATAAAGTCTTTAGATAAAATTGATATATCTATTTTAAAGTATACTACTTATGATAGTAAAGGTATATTTTTTAATTTAATAAATAATAGAGTTACAGAAGAAAATAATATTTTAAAAGAGAAAACAGAATTTATATCTAATATTAAGGATAATAGTGCTTTCTTTTACAATTATAATAATGAATTATATAATAATAATTATTTATTAATTTTTCCTGATTGAAATAGTGCTGCTAATAGAGCAACTCAAATATCAGCTATAGGAGATGTACTATATACTGTTTATCATTCATATATATATATAGTTAGTATTATATTGTTATTGGCTATGCTAGGAGCTATTATATTAACAGGAGATAGTTATAATAGTACTAAAGTAATTAATATAGAGAAAAATAAAAATAGTAGTATTTTTTTATTATTATATTCATTTACAAAAATAATAAGTGTTTCTTTAAAAATTTTAATATTTATTTCACTCAATTTATTAAATGAGTGAAATAAATATTTCTTTACTTATTATTATTATTTTTGTATAAGTGTTTCAATTATTTATAATAATATAAAGAATAATTTGTTATGTAAGTGGTTATACATTAAAAAATATATTAAAATTTATAGAAATAAACGAGAAGACGAATATTATAAAAAAAAATATAAAATTATAAATAATATTTCACCGTTTTTAAGTGGATTAAATGGGGAAATAAGACAAAGCGAAGGAATAATAGGTAATTTGTTATATTATATAATAGCTAATATATTCATAGGTTTATTACTATTGTTAATTAATTCTTACTTTTCATTAAGTGTAAAATATTTAGAAAAAGGAGGAGGATTTGAATGTGGTTTTACTAGTTTTGTACAGACACGGGAACGTTTCAATGTTATTTTCTATAGAGTTTCTCTTTTGTTTTTAGTGTTTGATTTAGAAATAATATTAGCTTTTCCTTATCCTGCTATTTATCAAAAAAATGAAAATATTAGTAAAAACAATGTATTAGTCTTTTTATATATATTAGTAATAGGATTTATTTATGAATTAAAAGAAGGAGCTCTTAATATTGTAAAAAAAGCACACCCAACCGAAATTAATATAGGAAAATAAATTATTATTCATTATAGAAAAAATCAGTATTTTTTTAGTTTTTATTAGTGATAAAAAAAAATTTTTATACTTTTTTTATTTGTGTTTCTTATTTATTTTCCGATGTTTTTATAAAACAGATTTTAAATAATTGTTTTATATTAAAATCACTTGTATGTACTAAAATAAAGTAAAATCTCTTTATAATGATTATATGATAGATATTTATAATTTAATTATATTGTTAGCTTTTAGGTTTATAAATATAAATAAATATGATGAATATACTATTCATGTAATAAAAATGTGTGGAAATTAAAATATTAATGATAATACTTTATAATATATTAGAAGTATTGGTAGTATTAGTTCCTATATTAATGACAGTTGCTTTTGTAACAATAGCAGAGAGAAAAATAATGGCTGCCATGCAGCGTCGTTGTGGACCTAATGCTGTCGGTATTTGGGGTGTATTGCAACCCTTTGCTGATGCCTTAAAATTGTTAGTTAAAGAAATTATAATACCTAGACAAAGTAATAGTCTATTATTTGTTATAGGTCCTTGTATAACATTAATATTTGCCTTATTGGGATGAGCTATAATACCTTTTGGGGATGGATTGGCTATTTTTGATTATGAACTAGGTGTATTTTTTGCTTTAGCTGTGTCTTCAATGGGATCTTACGGTATTTTAATAAGTGGTTGAGCAGCTAATTCTAAGTATGCTTTTATGGGTGCTATTAGATCTACTGCCCAACTTTTATCTTATGAGTTAGTTTTTTCTTCTATTGTATTGATATTAATTCTTTTTTCTGGATCTTTTAGCTTAACATATATTGTGGAATGTCAACAAGCTGTGTGAAATATTTTCCCATTAATGCCTATAGCATTAATGTTTCTTATTGCTATTTTAGCTGAAACAAATAGACCTCCATTTGATTTACCTGAGGCTGAATCAGAATTAGTTGCCGGATTTATGACTGAACACGGTGCGTCTATATTTGTTTTCTTTTTTTTAGGGGAATATTCTTCTTTAATATTAATGTCTACATTTATGTCTATTTTTTTCTTAGGTGGACATCATTGTCCTGATTTACATAGAATAGTAATAGATCCTTTCTTATTTATTTATTATTATTTAGAATCAAATATATTTTCTGGTTTCCTTCAGTATTTTCATTATTATAATTCTATTTTTATGTCATTCTTTAATAATATTGATGAAAAAGTAAATTATAATAATGAAAATATTGTTTTTGAATCTTTAAACTCTAGTGATATTTATTATACTGAATTTAGTAGTAAAGATATTATTTTTCAATTTATTGATTTATTAATTGACAAAGTAGAAGGTTCATATATTTTAGGTCTAAAAATTATTATTGTTGTATTTTTTTATATTTGAATAAGAGCTTCTTTTCCTAGATTAAGATATGATCAATTAATGTCTTTATGTTGAAAAGAGTTATTACCTTTAGTATTTAGCTATCTTTTATTTACTATTTGTTTATTTTATACTTTTGACATGATGCCTTTCGGTATAAATTTTTAGTATTATTATCAATATAGTATAATGTAGTATTTTTTTTTGTTATTATAAAATATATTGATAATTTAGATTTAATTTTTTATATTATATAAATATATATATATATATTTATATATAATGAACTAATTAAGAAATAGCAGAAAAAATACTTTGTTTATATCTTATATTTTTTAAATCGAATATAAAAGCTATTATAAACAAAGTATTTTTTTAGACTTATTTATATTAGAATATAAAAAATAATAATTTTTAAATATTTATATAATTAAGAAATTTATTAATTAAATACAATTATATGCACTGTATGTGGGAAAGTCTATAAAAAAGGGATAAATCTTTGAATTGAAACTAAAGAAAATATAGTATATATTATATCTTAAAAATCGCGTCTTCGGTTGAAAGTAAAGGGGTATTAATAATAATAATGATATTTAAAAATAACACAATTTAAAAATTTTATTTTAAATTAATAAACACAGGAAATAGCTTATTTATTTCTGATTATATATTTACAATCTTTAAATTTAATATTTACTTTGCAACAAGTTTATTCAATAATTAATTTAAAGTAAATATTAAATTTAAAATATTTTTTTGTTATGGGGATTATTATTCTTAGGTTCTAAATTTTTAATTAAAAAAATTAAATTTTTTTAGAAAATAAAAAAATATATATAATATGGATTATAAAGAAAGAACAATTGATTTTGTATATTCTCCTATGGATCAATTTGAAATCAAACCTTTTTTAGGTGAGTTTTTAGGGTTAAACTATACACCTTTAGGCTTGATTTCAAATATATCGGTATATATAGGACTGGTAGTAATATTGATTTTATTATTTTATATTTATGGTTATTTTAAAAATACAATTAAAATCAATGGTTGATCATTTAGTACAGAAGCTATATATTTTACTATATATAATATGGTATTGAGTCAAATAGGATCGTTAATTGGATTATTTTTTTTTGTATTCGTATTTGTTTTATTTATTTACATATTATTTAGTAATTTAATGGGATTAATACCTTATAATTTTGCAACAACTAGTCATTTAGTTAGTACTTTATCTATGAGTTCCAGTATATGATTCGGTGTAACTATAATAGGATTGGTACTTCATGCTTTAAGATTTTTTACTTTATTTTCACCTGAAGGTACACCTTTAGCTTTAGTACCTTTATTAGCTCTTATTGAATTAATTTCTTATATCGCTAAAGGTCTAAGTTTGGGTATTAGATTGGGTGCTAATCTTATATCGGGACATTTACTTTTATTGATTTTAGCTAGTTTTGGTTTTCTAGGATTAACAGCTACTATTCTTATAAAATTAACAGGAGGTTCAATAGCTATAATATTAATTACAGCTATTTCTGGTTTAGAATTAGCTATAGCAGGTATTCAAAGTTATGTTTATAGTATTTTAACATCTTCTTATATTAAAGATTCTGTTAGTCTACATTAATAAAGAATGTTAATTTTTTTTATTTCTTTCTATTTATATTTAAGAATATTTTCCCGTTTATCATATCTTGAACTTTTTTCAAGACTTTTATTAAAAAAATATGCGAATTCTTAAAACAAATCCTATTTTAACTATAGTAAATAGTTATTTAGTAGATAGCCCACAACCATCTACGATTTCTTATTTATGAAATTTCGGAAGTTTATTAGGTTTATGTTTAGTGGCTCAGATCGTAAGTGGTATATTATTAGCAATGCATTATCAAGGTTCGGCTAGCTTTGCTTTTGCTAGTGTTGAACATATTATGAGAGATGTTAATGATGGCTGACTGATAAGAATGTGTCACGCTAATATAGCTTCCTTCTTTTTTATTGCAGTATATCTTCATATAAGTAGAGGGTTGTATTATGGTAGTTATAGATCTCCTAGGATAGGAGTGTGAGTGATTGGAACTATTATTTTTTTCTTAATGATGGCTATAATAAAAATTAAAAAGTGGCCAAAACGAATGTTAATAAATAATATTAAAAATATAGATAATTTTTATATTTCAAATTTATCTTTTACTAAAAATAGAGTAAAAGCTATATATAGAATAGGTCCACATAATATTGACGTTTTATCTGTATTAATTTGTGGTATGCTAGGTGACTGGTGAGTGGATAAATTAAACAATCAGTATGGCTTTAGTGTTCGTTTTCATATAGAACAAAGTATCTATAATTCAGCTTATATTCATCATTTGACTAATTTATTTAATAATTGAGGATATTCTTCTTATTTAGTACCTAAATTAGTAAAGAAACCCAAAGCTAAAAATAATAAACAATTAAATCATCTATCCATGGATAGATGATTTAATTATAGACTTACTTTATATACTTTTTCTAGCTTAGTTTGGATATACGATTCTTTTTATATTAAAGTTAAAGATAAAACTATAAAAAGAATACCCCATTGAATAGAAGAATATATAACACCTATAGGATTAGCTCATTGAATAATGCAAGATGGATCAAAGGCAAAAGGAGGAGGGATTACTATAGCTACCAACTCTTTTACGCATGAAGAATGTCTATTTTTAAATAAGATATTATTTAAAAAGTTTAATATAAAGTCTACTGCTATAATATCGGCACCTAATCAATGAAGAATTTATATCTGAAAGGAATCTATGATTCATTTGGCTTCAATTGTTAAACCTTATATTATTAATGAAATGAAGTATAAGTTTATAGGTTATATTTAATATTATTTTTTAAATCGTAATTCTACTATATTTGGTGTATATATAATTTATATTTAGAAATATACAATTTATAATATTAATATTAATAATATTATAAAATATAGTAGTATACCTGATTAGGTATAAGTTAATATTTATTAACTGGTGATACTAGTGAAAACGGTTAAAGGTAAAAAATTTTTATTTTAAGACCGTCAGTTGAATATACAATTGCTACAGACTGGAACACTGGTGGGTATCTGAAATGATACTTAATGTACAGTCGATTAAATACAAATATGTGTTTAGACAGCTTTTTTAGGGTATGTTTTACCCTATGGACAGATGTCATTATGAGGTATAGATAAAGGAGTGCCTCAGATGTATAGTTTAGAATTAATTTTATCTAGTATAGTATTTATTATAATAATTAATTTAACAACAAAAATTAAAATTAATAAGATTAGAGGTATATATAGGATAGGTCCACATAATAAAGATATATTATCTATTATTTATGGTTCTCTTTTAAGAGACGGTTATGATAAAAAGAGAATATCTGGGATAGGTACAAGAATTTATTTTTCTCACTCACTTAAATTACTTATTTTATCTAGATAATTTGTTATCAAAAGCAAGTTACTGTAATGATAAATTACTACTAAAAATTAGGTCTTAAAGGTAAAGTACGTAAAATAGAAAGGTTTTCTACTTGAACTTATACTAGTTTTAACTGAATACATGAGGAGTTATATAAAAAAGTGTGTACCTAAGAATATAGATCAATATCTTACACCTTTAGCTTTAGCTATTTGAATAATGAATGATGGAGCTAAATTAGGTAAAGGATTAAAATTTAGTACTAATAGTTTTATTTACGATGAATGTATTTATCTTGTTTATATTTTACATAAAAATTTTAACTTTAAAGCTTCGATATAATCAACGGGATGTAAAGATCAGTTTATATTTGAAAGCAATCTATGAATTATCTTTTTTAAATAGTGTCTCCTTATATAATACTTGAAATGAAATAAAAATTAATCTAAATTATACATAGTTATATTGTTAGTTAATAGTAATTTTTAATAAAAAATTTATGTTAATAATTATATAGCGATGTTGATGAATACGGTTAAAAATATTTGTTTAATATTAAGGCCGTCGGTATAATAAAATGTCGTTACAGACTGGATCATCAACAGGTATCTAGAATGATGCTCAATGTACAGTCGGAATCTTTTCCATTATTTTTATATCTTAAATTAATAATAATTTCAATGGATACAAGGCTTTATACTGTATTTAATTACAAATATCTTATAAAGATATGTATAATGTACATAATTTGTTCATTTTAAACAATGTTATGAATATTATAAATGGAAAATGAATAAATTAAAGATTAGGCAACAGTAATTACAAATCTGTTATCCGCTATTCCTTGATTAGGAAAATCTTTGGTTGAGTTTAACTCAATAATAGAATTGTATTAAATATATTTAATATTAATAATTTATAATTATAGTATTAAATATATATATATTTTTTTAAATTTAAAGATCGATTAATATTAAAGGGGTTATTTTTTAAAAATTTAATTACTATAGGAAAAATTAGTCCTTATGCTTTAAAAAAAGGTAGACAAGAAATGACAGATAAAAGTAAATTTTTAAACATACCTTATTCATTTTTATCCTTATTAATAGGATTAATTGATGGAGATGGTCATATAAGTATTACCGCAACGAATAAAGGTTATGTAAAAATTTGTTTAGTAATATCCCTTAATATAAGAGATCTTCCTCTTTTACAATATATTAATTCAAAAATATATATAGGTAAAGTTAATAGTTATCCTAAATTAAAAGTAAAAAATACTTGTAAATTAGTTATTAATAAGACGGATTTACAGGATATATTTTTTCCTTTAATGAGATATCATAACTTATTTTTTATAACAAAAGAACGAAAAATACAATATGATAAAGCAATATATATTATGGAGAATAATATATTATAAAGATATACCTCTTATTATACCTAGTTATAGTCCGTCCTATTATTTCAAAAAGTAAAGATTACCTTGAATTAAATTATTTTTATAATTGAATAGTAGTATTTACTATAGCTGAAGGTTCTTTTTTAATAAAGACGCTTGTTTTCAATTGCGACAACGTATAGATATAAATTTATTTGAGGCATTTAAACTTGTATTTCAAACAAAAAGAAAAATAGGCATAGATAAAAGAAGTTTATATTGTATGTTTAGTGTCTCTTCTAAAACAGATATTCAAAAAGTTAATAACTTTTTCTCTTTTTCTAGAAACTTTTAGGTTATCAATTAATACGATATGAGAAATGATTACAAATTTTAAAAGTATTTAATCGTTATTGTGATTTAATATTTCCGTAATATTTTTTGATAAATTTTAGCTTAATTAATTCTATTATATAATAGGCTCCTTAGAATAGTAATATTTTAAAGAAAAATAGGGAGAATTGCAAAAATATCTTTAATTTTGATAAAGACAATTTGCAGCGGAACTTACTACGGTATGTTATTAATTATATTACTCCTAATATAATTAATAATTGTAATAAGAACGTTCAACGACTAATAAGTGAGTAGTACCAACAATAATCTTAACACGAGCACCCTACAACCAATATTAATTTAATATTGGTTGAAGATATAGTCTAACCGTTATCGTGAGATAATGTAAATAATATTAAATGTATTATAATTAATAAGAGTGTTGTTTGAGGTGGCTTAATTTATAAAGAGCTTAATAAATATATAAATTTTTGTATATTTGTTATAACAATCTTGTTATTTGCTGGAATATCTTGTAAAAATAAAGATATTATTGAATACGGATTTTTTATTATATTAGATTCGTGAAAAAGTCAATAAAATTGAGATTACCAGCAGAAATGCTTAAATTAAGATATTCTACTTTTTTAAGTATTTCTCAGAGACTAGAATCAAGAGATTCTATATACCCTTATTTAGTAGGTCTAATAGAAGGAGATGGTTGGTTTCAAAAAAAGGTAAATATATTATGTATGAATTGGGGTTAGAATTATCTATAAGAGAAGAGATGCACAACTTATTTATAAAATTAAAAGTTTATTAGGAGTAGGAACTATATTGTTTAGAACAAGAAATAGACAAAAAATATAAAAGAAGAGAATAAAAAAGATAGTGGTAATATAAAAGTTGATAATAAAAATAATATGATTATATATAGAATTAGAAATAAGTCACATCTAAAAAATATAATTATCCCTATTTTTGATAAATATCCTTTTTTTACAGATAAACAATATGATTTTGTCAAATTTAGAACTCTTTTATTAAATGATGTAATTTATAGTGATGATTTAATAAAATATAATGAACCTAATATATTTATAAATACTGTAGAATCTATAATAAATGGTCCTTATTTCTCTGCATGATTAATAGGTTATATAGAAGCTGAATCTTCTTTTAGTATATATAAACCTATTAACGATAATTCTTTTATAGCGAGTTTCGAAATTTCTCAAACAAATAATAATATAAATATTTTTGCTATAAAAAAATATTTAAAATTAAGTCAAAATGTTAGAAAAGACAAAACAAATAATTTTAGAATTAAAGTATCTAGTGTTAGATCTATAGAAAATATAATTAAATTCATGAAAAAAGCGCCTATCAAATTATTAGGATATAAAAAATTACAATATCTTCTATGATTAAAAAAATTAAGAGTAATACCTAGATATTATAATAAAATAGACATTCTTTCTAATTACTAAATAAATATATAGAATCATAGTATAGTCCGAACAATATGGATACGAAACATATTGAGTGTAATAAGAATTTTTAACTATTATTAAATAATATTAGTTATTTATGGAATTACCAACAAAATAGTTCAGTAAGTTCAGCTACAATTAATAGATTCTTTTCACTTCACTTTACTTTACCTTTTATATTAGCAGCATTAGTAGCTGGTCACTTATTGTATTTACATATAAGTGGATCAACTAACCCGATGGGTACAACATCTAATGCAGATAGAACAGCTTTTCATCCTTATTTCAGCTTTAAAGATTTAGTGACTGTTTATTTGTTTTTTGTTCTTTTTACTCTTATAGTTTTTTATGCCCCTGATAAATTGGGACATTCAGATAATTATATAGAAGCTAATTCTATGCAAACTCCAGCATCGATAATAATTAATAAAGTATCTGTATTTGTTTTATTAATTTATACTTTTTATTTAGTATTTAAATTTAAATTAAAAATGAATTGAATGTTAAAATTCAATAATAAAGATGAAGTATTTCAATATTTAGAGGGTTTAAAAAGAAATTGTCTAAAAGATAATCCTTTTAATAGTTCTGAATTTATGAATTCATTTAAATATTTGGCAAATGGAATTTTTCAAGCAGAAGGACATATCGGTGGTTATTTTACTCCTTCAAAATTATTAAATTTTCGACCTATAGTATTTATAGGAATAACAGTTAATATTGAAAGTCTAAAATTTTTAGTTTTGTTAAATAGTCAATTTAATTGAAAAATGCAATATAACTTAGAAAAATTACCTTCTGGTCGCTATTATATAAAATTATACTCTAGAGATTGGGATTTTATTATTAATACTTTTATACCTTATTTTAATAAAATATATGGTGATAAGTATAAAGGATTAAAAAGATTACAAAATATGTATTTGCTTTTGTTTGAATATAAAAAGAAGTTTAAAAATAATAAATTTGATAATCTATTAATAGAGAAAATAGTATTATTAGGATATCATTTAGTTGATCATAGTAAAAGAAAAATTTCTATTTCTAAGTATTTATCTCTTTATAATATTGAAATAAGTCAAGCCATTGATTTTCTAGAAATAGAAGAAAATAAAGAATTAATTAATCCTTACTTTTTACTAGGTTTAATTTTAGGGGATGGTAATCTTTCTATAAGGATTAGAGAAAGTAAAAGATTACCTTGATTTATTCCTTCAGTAAGGATAAATCAAAAAATAACAGAGAATAATAAAATTTTTCTAAACCAAATCCAATATGCCTTAATAATGAATGGAATATCTTCTCATTTTTTTAAGTCTGGACACTTATATTATTTATCTATAACTTCCACAACTAATGTAGAAAAATTAAGTCAATGATTGCCAAATGAAGAATATTGGTGATTTTGAAAAAAAGAAGAGTATTTAATTTTGAAAAAAGCTTTATTGCTTATGAAATTAAAGGCTACTCATTGACAAACAGGGAAAAAAATATTATTAAATTTGCTTTATGATATCTTTAAATATAAGAAGCCTCTAGAATATTGACAGAAATTAATTAGAAATAGTTATGACAATAAAAAAAATTATTATGTTTCTTTATCAAAAAATATAGCTTGGTCTGTAAAACTACCTATTAAAATTAAACCTAAAGTCAAATTTTTCTTTTTTAAAACATATGGTTCTAAAGATAAGGCATTATCTGAAGCTATAAAATATAGAGATGAAAAATTGAATTTATGATTAAAAGAAAATAAATTAATAAAATAAAAAAAAAGAAAATTAATTAATAAAAAACAAGTAGAGATAAAAAAAAACGAAATTGTCGAATTTAATGTAATAATTAAATAAAAAAAGGGTGAATTGCAAAGAAGCCTTTTTCAGAGTTATATATACGTTATATATTAATAAGGTCATTTGCAGCGAAGTCAATAACGACATTTTAGGGATGTTATTGAAACGTTCAACGACTAGAAAGTGAGTAATGTCAACAATAATCTTTCCACGAGTGCCCTTGTATTCGCTTTGAGTGTTCAAAGAATACATGACATAGTCTGAACCCTTTATAATCTGAAAGAAATAAGGGAAATAAGAGATAAAAAACTCTTGTGATAACAAAATTGAGTACCAGAGTGATATATAAAGATGTTACTTAATCTCGCTGTATGTAGGGAATTCCTTATAATAAGGAGAATCAACAAGAAACGAATGAATTTATAATTATTTTGTTAGGACCTTTAGAGACTATAAGTGAGACGTATTTAAATAGAATTTATTTATTTAGATATGAAGTGATAGTCCAAACATTATAGTAATATAATGAGTATAAGTATATAATACTTATACAATTAACATGATTTTAAACCAATTATTTCTTTTCTATCTGTTAGTATAGTTTTCTATGTAACTCGTAGTACAAAAGATATTATACGTTTATCTTTAAAACTTTAATAACAATTCCTGATAATATAAAAGATATTTTAATTGGTATTTTACTCGGTGATGATCTCCTACTAGTAATTCTAGATTAGTATATGCTCAAAGTGCTGTAAAACATAAGAAGTATTTTGAATTCGTATATAATTTATTTATCTCCTTTTGTACTAAAAATTATGTACCTCAATTCAGAGTTATTAAGGACAAGAGAAGTAATAATATATATACAGCTATGTCTTTTACTAGTATGCAACTTCCTTGTTTTAATGTGTTAAAAAAAATGTTTTATTTATCTAATAAAAAAGTAATTCCTCATAATATTTATGACTTATTAACTTTTAGGAGGTTAGCTTTTTGAATTATGGACGATGGAAGTCGTCATGGCGAAGGTTTACACATTAGTGTTTACGCTTTTTCTAATAAAGATGTAGATAAATTAATGTTTATACTACAAGATAAATTTAATCTTAAATGTTCGATACATTATAATAAGGATAGAAAACCCAGGATTTTAAAGAATCTGTAGATTCTTTAAAACCACAAATTAGTCAATATTTTGTTAAAGAGATAAATTGGGTTTATAAAACTATCACTTACAAATTTATTACTTTTTAGATCTAAGTCTATTTTGTATAATTACTTTGTATGTTAATAATTTTTTTTTGATCTTTTACCTTTCTATGCCATATTAAGATCTATACCTAATAAATTATTAGGAGTTATAAGTATGTTCGTTGCTATTTTAATACTATTAGTGTTACCGTTTGTGGATACAAGTAAAACAAGAGGAAGTAGTTATAAACCATTATTTGTTATTGCTTTTTGAATATTTGCTTTAAATTTTTTGGTATTAATGTGATTAGGTAGTTGTCATGTTGAACCTCCTTTTATAGTGGCAGGACAGATAGCAACTGCTTATTATTTCTTTCATTTTTTATTTATTTTACCTCTTTTTGGTATAATTGATAATGTTTTAAGTATATTAGGTATATCTTGAAACATTAATTTTATAACAAATAAAAAGGTATAGGTATACTAAAAGAATAAAAGAGGATAAAAGCTGTTAAAATAACAAAAGAATAAGTATATAAATTATTCATGACTATTACTAGTAGTACTTTGTATTTAAAAATAGATAAGAGAATAACAATTAAAATAAAAAGTAAATATAAATTGACAATTTTACTTTTTAAGTTTAAATATGATTATTCTTTCTTTTTTATTATTCTCCTTATCGGTATGGTTTAAGTGGTTAAAATGATTGTCTCATACACAATAGCTAAAGGTTCAATTCCTTTTACCGATATATTTATTATATTTTGATATAGTTTATTAAACTATATATCCTATTAAATAATTACATATATTTATTAAAAACAAAAATGACATATTATTTATATATGTCATTTTTTTTGATCTTATGTATATTAATATATCTTTCCTTTTCTGATATATTGATCGGCCTTATCGTCTAATGGTTAAGACACAGCGCCTTCAATGCTGTTATACGGGTTCGAAACCCGTTAAGGCTAATAGTATAATATTACTTAATTCTAAAAAAAAAAATTAAGTAGTTATTATATTTGTAATATAAATACATTATTTATGAATAAGTTATTTTACAAAATTAAAAATAAATGTTAGATTTGTTGAATATTTATGTGTTCATTAATCTTGCCTATTTCACTTAATTGGTAAAGTCCCTGTTTTGTAATCAGGTCATGGGGGTTCGAGTCCCTCAGTGGGCAATATAAAAATATAAAAAAACTAATATTTTATTAAAATGTTTAAAAATATTATTGAAAAAATTTTTATAGCAAACTATTTAACTATATAAAAGAAAATTATATATATTGACAAAGTATCAATAATAAGAATTTAAATATTATGATTATAAAATATATAAATGTACTAGTATAATAAATAGGGTTATAGCTTAACGGTTAAAGCTTGCCACTCATAATGGCATGATATAGGTTCGATTCCTTTTAACCCTAATAATCTATTTATATATATATATATAATTTCTTTTATATAAATATATTTTTGATTATTATTATATTTATTTAAAGTTATATGTTCTAATTTAAATTCTTTATTACATTATAACATCTACGTGCTGGAATAGGTAGACGGGGCAGGCTTAAGCCTTGCTATATTTTTATGTAAGGGTTCGAGTCCCTTCGTAGGTATAATCTATGCGGATAGCAGCACAAACTGGTAGTGCGTCTGCTTTGGGAGTAGGAGGCTATTGGTTCGAATCCAATCTGTCCGATTTTGGAGCCACCCAGTGAGTTATTATTTTCTTATTAATTTTTATTAAATATAAATATTTAATTTATTAAATTTCATAATTAATTATTTAAATAATATATATTATTTAAATAATTACTTAATAGTTTTTTATAATCATTTTTTGGTAGTATATCTTTTTATTTACTATTTGTAATATGAAATTTGTAAATAACGAATTATTATTATATTATTTTTTAGTAATAATAATATAAAAATAGAAAATTTATTAAGATAGAAACTTTTTCTTATTTTAATAAATAATAAATGTTATAACATTTATTATTTATTTATATTAAATTTTAATTATTAGTAAATTTAATAAACTAATAATTGTATAATGTAATAAAATATTAATTAAAATAATATAATTATTAATAAGTAATACGTATTATAATTACTTCTAATAATATAACTCTTTGGGTAGAGTTATATTTAAATATATAACTTAAATTAGTATATAAAATTCATGTTAAAAACTAAATTTATTATAGTAAATTTATTTAGCTATAAAAAAGGACAAAAATTATTATTAGATAATTATAGTAACTTTTATAAATATATAATTAAAGAAAGAAATATAGTGAATAATGGAGGGATACCATTACCAACTCAACCTTATCATATTGTAGATCAATCACCTTGACCCATAGCTTTATCAGGTGTATTATTGTCATTAACTCTTTCAGCTGTATTATCATTTCATGGCTATCCTATGGGAGATTTCTTATTATTATCTTCTTTTATATTATTAAATTGAGGTATGGGACTTTGATTTAAAGATATAATAACAGAAGCTAGTTTTCTAGGAGCACATACAGATAAAGTACAAAAAGGTATATCATTAGGAGTAGTTTTATTTATTGTAAGTGAAGTATTTTTCTTTATAAGTATATTTTGAGCTTATTTTCATTCATCTTTAGCTCCTGCTATAGAAATCGGATCCGAATGACCACCTAAAGGAATAGAACCAGTGAATGCTTCGGAAGTTCCTACAGCTAATACTACTTTATTACTATCATCGGGATCAGCTGTGACTGTAAGTCATCATTCTTTAGTTGATAGATTAATTGATTGAGCTAATAATGGTTCTGTAGCTACTTTAATTATGGCTGTACTTTTTACTGTTCTACAAGGAATGGAATATTTTAGTGTATCTTATACTATTACTGATAGTGTATTTGGTTCAACTTTTTACATGGGGACTGGCTTTATCATAGGCCCTATAATAATGACTATTAATTACGGATATTTATTTTATATTAATGAAAAACAAAGTGTTACTAACATAAAAAATATATCGAGGAACATTGCTAAATGACGAGGATAAAATTTCGCCTTATTGAATTACAGGTTTTGCAGATGGAGAATCTTCTTTCGTATTAAGAATTAACAAAGATATTACTAAAAAACAATGTTGGCGCATTAAGCCAATGTTTAGTATAGAATTACATATTAAAGATTATATTTTACTTCAAAAAATTCTTTGGAGTAGGAAAAATAATAATTAGGAAGCGGAATAATAAATTTTCAGGTATATATTCTGTACAATCAATAAAAGATATTAATAATATAATTATTCCACATTTTTCAAAATTTCCTCTTTTAACACAAAAACAAAAAGACTTTGAATATTTTTGTATGGCTTTAAGTATAATAAAGAAAAAGGAACACTTAGATATAAAAGGAATGAAGAAAATACTGACTATAAAGGCTTCTATAAATAGAGGATTATCACAAAAGATAAAAGATTACTTTCCTGATATTATTCCTATAAAAAAACCTTTTAATTTTAAAAGTGAAATTGTAGATCCTTATTGAATTACAGGGTTTGTGGATGCAGAAGGTTGTTTCTATATTAAACCTGTGAAAAGAAAAAGTAAAGTTGTTAGATTTTCCTTAGTTTTTTCAATATCTCAACACTCTAGAGATTTATTATTAATGGATCATATATTGCATTATATGCAATGTGGATTAATTGAAGAGCCTGTATCTAGAAAAGAAATTAGATATGTAGTTTACAAATTTAGTGATCAATTGAATAAAGTTATTCCTTTTTTTAAAAAGTATCCTTTGTTAAGTATTAAACATTTAGATTTTTTAGATTTTTATAAAGTATCTTCTTTATTAAAAGAAAAAGATAATTTAAAAGAAAAAGATATATTAAATATTCAGTTAATAAAATCTAATATGAATAAATATAGAAAATAATAAAAGAATAAAATTTTATTCTTTTATTTAGTAATAGTAATTATTCAATAGAAAAAGAGGGTTAATTGCATAGAATTCAATTTTTATATTGACAATGTGCAGCGAAGTTTAATTTGGTATATTATTGTTAATATTAGCAATAAGTAAATTAAAAACGTTCAACGACTAATGAGTGAGTAGTACCAACAATAATCTTAACACGAACGCCCTTTGGTTTAATTATTTAAAATAATTAAATTGATAACATAGTCTGAACCATATTGTGAAATATGGAAATAAGAGATAAAAAACTCTTGTGATAACAATATTGTTCATGGGTATATGTTGCTCCTACTTATATAAATATATATAATAATATAAAGTAGAAAAATAGGGTAAATTGCAAGAAAGTCTAATTTTAATATATAGATTACTTGCAGCGAAGCTTAGTTTGATGTATTATTATATGCTTGTAATAAATGAATTAAGAACGTTCAACGACTAATGAGTGAGTAATATCAACAATAATCTCGACACGAAAACCCTACAATAAATTATTGCAATTTATTGAAGACATAGTCTGAACCATATTGTGAAATATGGAAACAAATTTTAAATGAATTTGTGTTAACATTATATTGTACATGTAATAATAGGAACTATCTTCTTATTAGTAGGGGCATTAAGAATTTTTTCATATCAAGTTACAAATACTCATCATGTAGGGGTAGAATCTGGTATTCTTTATTGACACTTTGTTGATGTTGTATGACTTTTCTTATTTGCTGCTGTTTATTTCTGAGGAGGACAAGGAGCAGCTTAGTTGATAATCTACTCCAAATAAAATTTTTAATTAATAATTAAAAATTTTATTTGGAAGATTATTTTTGTTATTTTTAATAGTATTTGCTAAATAAATAATTGTTCTTTCTTAATTATTAGATAAAAATATATTCTTATCAGTTTAGTTTCTAATTATAAATATATTTATATTCGTTTAGTTTCTAATTAGAAATAATAATGAATAATTATTTATTATTATTATTATACTAATAGAAAGATAAGAAACATATATATATATATATATGGGAGTTAAAATTTATATATATACAATAAAAAGAACTGTTGTTAAGTTCTGATTCAATAAATAAGTAAAATGGGGTAAAAAAAACAATATTAATATTTTATTTAATAAATAAAATATAATTTTTTTCATGAAATTTTAATTCTTAAGTATTATTAAGTATATATAAATTTTAACTCTTCGATGAATATAATTTAAAGGTAGAATTATTACTTGTGGCGTAATTAGTCTAGGTTCAATTCCTGGTATTCATCCAATAATAGTAATGTATGAAATATAGTCTTAATTCCTTTTTACATAATAAATATTTATTTATTATGTATTGTTATTAGTACTATAATATTATGCTTATTATTATTATGCTTTAATATTATTATTGTTATAAATTAAAGCAACCGAACGTTATCAAATAGAAATATTTTAAATGTTAATATTTAAAAAATGTTAGTAAATAATAATAGACTAGATCTATTTAGAAGTATAGTAAAAAAAAATAAGTATTAATATTGATATAAGTCGAAAAATTAAGAGAAAAAACAAATTTCTAGAAATTTGTTTTTTTTTCTTACTTTATATTTTTTTAGATTTAAATAAATTAGATCTACTTTATAGTTTTTAGAATAATATATTAATTCTAAGATAAAATTATAAATGTATCATAAAGATAAATTACAAATATTTTAAATTTATGAAAATTAAAAGAAGAATTAAATAAATATATAAGAAATTATAAAAGATAAAAAAGATTTTAAATGCTATTATTAGATTAATAGCAAGTAGATTTTGAAGTAAATTAAAATCCTTTAATTTAATTAATTTTCATTTTCAATTTCTACTTATTAAAAACTGTTTTTTATTAGCTAAAAATACCAATAAGGAATACTTCTATTTTAGCTGATAAATATATATATGTATATAATTTTTTATTCTCTTTTTTTATATATTTTCCGATGTTTTTATAAAACAGATTTTAAATAATTGTTTTATATTAAAATCACTTGTATGTACTAAAATAAAGAGTAAAATCTCTTTATAATGATTATATGATAGATATTTATAATTTAATTATATTGTTAATCTTAGAGAATTATAAATATAAATAAATATGATGAATATACTATTCATGTAATAAAAATATGTAATAATTGAAATAATAATAATTTTTTTATATGAGAAAGAAATTTAGATTATTTTTTAATAATATTTTTTGCCACTCAATTACTCCTATTATGAGTGATTATCATGTGGATTATAAATCTATGTTAAGAGGTAATATACAATCTTGGTATTATGTGAAGTTTTGAGAAGAAGGTAATAGTAAGATTTTCTTAGAAACTAATTCTAGTGTTAGAGTATATGGGTTTGAAAGAAATTTATCTGTTATGATTAAGAAAGAAGATGGTATTAGACGTCATCTTTTTCTTAAAAAAGACAATAATATAATTGGTGATGTTCCTTTACCTGTTTCTTCTAATCAAGATATTTCTAATGTTCTTTATAGTAGTATGGATCCTTATGATTATAATTCTTTCTTTGATTTTATTATTGATTCTTTTAATATTGAATCTATTTATTTTTTTATTGGATTATTTGGTATTATTATGTATATATTACATATTATGAAAGTTAGATTAAAATTATATCTTTTTTCTGTTGTTCCTCCTTTAGTAAACACTGGTAGTGGTCATGAAGAAAAAGATAGTAATTTAAGAGAATCATTAAATAATGATACAAATAATGTAACGCCTAAAAAAATATGATCTAATCCTGTTCCTAAACCTACTATTGAGAATGGTAGGCCTGACTGATCTAAGGTAATAGACTGGGAAATGAATAGAATAGGAAATATTAGAAATGCTAATGATAGATATAGAAGATATGCTATGGATTTTTTAGAACATATAAATGAGGAAATTAAGAGAGATCCTGATTATGGTAAGGGATGACAAAGAGTGCCTAATATTGAGAATTTTCTTTACAAAAAATGTGAAAATTGAGGGATTAATCCTAATGATATTACTTGAGGGTTATCTGTAAACCGTGCTAGAATTATGTTTAGACATAGAGATTTTTATTTTGATTGAAATACTCAGACTGTAGAACTGAGAGAACCTAGGACTTTTATTCATACTGTGGATGAGATAAGGGGTAGTGAGGTAGCTACTAATTATGAATGTGAAAGGTCTAGATGATTAAAAGAGAATGGATATATATTACCTAATACTAATAATTGAAGAGAAATATATAAATTAGAAAGTAATTCTAATGTTGATGTAACCACTAATAATATTAATAATAAAGTAAATAACAATAATAATAATAATTCTAATACTTTATATAGTATAAAAGGAGAGTTTGATAGAGATTTTCTTTTCTTAGATTGAATAATAGATAATTTTAATATTGAAATAATTTATATATTAATTGGAATACTAGGTGTAAGTTTATATATTATTTTAACTATAAAAAGAAAATTTCTTTACAACTATTATAAATCTGTATTACCTGCTTTATGAACTATGAATTCTAAGAATAGTACTTATGAAAGTGTTAACTCTAAGGAAGTAGAAGAACAAAAGAAGTTTTTAGGTAGTATAGAAGATAGTGTATGAAAAAATCCTGTGCCATGTCCGGAAAATATAGATGGTGTAGATAATTGAGAAGAAACTAAGAAATGAGAATTATGAAGAATACAAAAAGTAAGAGGTGCTCCTAGTAAATATAAAGAAGAGGTAATAAAGTTTTTGGATGAAATAAATGAAAAAATTAAAACAAGTCTCCCTTGTTATGGTAAGGGAGACTTGAATACAGATATAGAATATTTTTTATGATGAAATTGTCGAAAATCAAGTATGAATCCAAATGATTTTTATTTAACTCAAACTCTTAGTTATAAATATAAGTATTATCATAAAGATTTTTATTTTAATTTAACTACGAGAAGTATAGAATTAAGAGAACCTAGAACTTATGTACATCCTTGTGATAAAATGGTTGTAGATAAAATAGCTCCAGCTCATGAATGTGAATTATCTAGATATTTCGAAACAAAAAATTTAACAACTCTTCCTAATATAGAAGATTGAAAAGGTAAATATTATATTACAGAAAATGTAAATAAATTAATTAAGAAAAAAAGAAAGATAAGTGAGATAACAAGTGAAAATTCTAATACGAGATATAATTTAAGGAGTAATACTCAGAGGATGGATTCTTCTAATAGTATTAATACTAACAAGAGCAATAATGAAGAATTAAATAATTTTATTATGCATTCTGTAGAAGATGAATTCTCTATAAATATATTTTGAATAGATTGAATAATAGATAACTTTAATATTGAAGTAATATATGTATTAATAGGAATATTTGGTATAAGTATGTATATATTTCATAGTATAAGAGACCGATTAAATATATTTTATTATTTCGCCATACCTAGCGCTCTACCTAATAATACTAATAATAGTATTAAGGGTGAAATACAAGAAATAAAAACTTATGATTTAAATGATAATTTTCATGATAAGTTTTTAAGTAATCCATTTTTTTGTCCAACAAAAGGGTCTTGTTTGTACGTATGAAAAAATCCTGTTCCTGGATATTTAAATGGAGAAGTAAGTTGGGATAAAGTAATAAAGTTTGAAATGGATAGAATAGAGGCTTTAAGAAGTGCTAGTAGAGGTTATAAAGGCTATTCCCTTTATTTTATAAAATATTTAAATAAAGAAGTAATCCTCAACTATGGTGAAAATGGAGGATGTAAATATAACATAGAAAAATTTTTATGAGAAAATTGTTATAGATGAGGAATAAATCCTAATGATATTTATATACTCGATAAAGGAAGATTTAGGCATAAAAATTTTTATTATTCTAAAGATATGGATTATATTTTTAATAGACAGTTAGATATTTCTAGTAATTTTGGGTCTCAAGTAGATTTGGAAAGAGTTAAGTTTGCTTATCAATGTCAAAAGGGTTTAAAAAAAATGGAATAAGGTTATTATTTACCTAGATCTTCTGATTGAAGTACTTTATTATCATTTAAAATAGATGAAAATAATAATTCTAAGTTAGGTATAAAAACTATGGAAGACTTAAGTAAATTAAAAGAAGGAGATTCTATTATAGATTCTACTAATAGTAAAACATTAATTCTAATTTTTCTATTAATACTGATAGTGATTATATTAATAATTTTAATAGCGTAATGGAGGATTATGATATAGATTTGCCTATAATTGATTGAATTATAGAGAATATTAATACAAAAGGAATATATTTAGGTGTATTTATTTTAGTTTTGATAATATATTTAAAGAATAAAATAAAACTTTACTTTTATAAATATAGTTTATTTTTTCAAAGAAGTCTTTTATTTATAAAACAATATTATAATATTAAGTCTATTTCGTCTAAAATATTAGAATATATTAATTATGGCAAACTTAAAAGTATAATATATGTAATATTGGCTTTATTTATTATACTTTTAATAAGTTATATGTTAAATTGAAAAATTTTACTTTTATTCTCTTGTGGTTTATTTCTTTTTTTATTACTAGTTTTGAGTATAAAAGCAGGGAATAAAATAATTAGTTCTTATTTAGAACGTAAAACAACTAAATATTTTATATTTATATATAATAAATATAAAATATAAATATAAAATATTATCTTTTATCTTTTAGTTAATTCTAATTAGTTATATTATAAGTATAAATTATAGATTATTTGTACAATTAAATAAAATAAATAAATATTTCTTGAGTTCAGAATTAGATATATTAATAATAAAAAATAATATATTTTGAGAAATGAGTCCTTTTATTATCCTTTTTTATTATTAATATGAATTAATATATCGAATAAAAAATACGAAAAAGGAAAATACAGTAAATTAGAATTAATAATAGGTATATTTTATATAATAATATTAATAATTTTTACTTGAACTATTATATTTGCTTGTAATTATAAATTACTGTATAATATAGTTAATAAAATAATAATGTCTTTTTCTATATTAGGAGATATGTTTAATGTTATATTCTCCGGAGAATTATTAATATTAATGAATATAGAAAAAATATTTACTAATATTACTTATCTTATTAATAATACTATTTTTAAAACAGTCGATAGTTTAAAATACTATTTAAATAATCTAGTGTTAAAGTCTGAGAATAAAGAGTCATTGTCTAGAAGATTTCTATATTATTCTGGTTTTAAAGTTAAAGGTAGTAATATTTTTTCTAAATTACTATATTTAATATTAAATATTATGTATATTATTTTTGGCTTTATTAAGGGAAGAATAGTTAATGTATTTAATATTAAATATTAGATATGTATGTTTCCTTTTAAGATAGATAGATCTAATCTTGTAAAAACTGATATGAGTTTAAATAATAATGATAATATTAGTATTAGTGGTGGAAATAGTAATAATATTACTCCTATTAAAGATTATCATTTTGTACAAAGTAAGTATGGATTAAGTTCTTCTAATCAATCAAATATCTATGTTACTAGAGATATAGATATGTCTTCTCATTTATTAAATGAATTACCTAATAATAAGCGAACTTTATTTATTCAAGAACCACCTACTCTTGCCTCTAGTTGTTCTAATGGTGGTCGGAGTTTAATACGTTCTGATCCTAAATATGTAGTGAGTGCTAAAGATGTATCTTATAATGCAGTATATCTCAATGAAAATAAAAATATAGTTAATCATATACAAAGATTAGCTGTCATAGATGAAGAACTATATTTTCTTTTACTTAGTCCTCGTGATCGTTGATCGGATTTAGGTGCGGATAATAATTTAAAATTTAAAAGTTATTTAAGTAGTTCGTATTATCAAAAAACTTTAATGGAAGATACTTATTTATTGGCTGTCATAGATAAATGACAGCAAGAAGATTTGACTGTCTGATTATCAAATTGAGGTGTATTTTGATTGAAAAGTATATGGGAATGAATTCACCTAATAACGTAAACTTAAATAGAATAAACTCTAGAATAGGAGATAGATTTTTTTATCCTGTTTATAATTCATTAAACGATAAATTTGGGATTAAGATAACTAATATAAAATCAAGTATCAGTATTGTATCCATATATTTTAAACTATGATCTTTATTCGTTTGTAACGGGTATTCTTTAGATATAGATTTAAAATATAGATCTTTACTAAATCAAATAGCTGAAGGATCTAAAACAAATGTACTAAGTAGTTACAATGTTTCTTCTAATATGCACATACATAATAAATATATATTGCAATATTTAAAAGATATAATAGAAAGGAGAGTATTAAAGATAAATTGGAAATATTGAAAATTATAGCAGGAAAAAAGGAGAAATATTTATAGATAATAGAAAAAGATTTCTTGATGAAATTTTAATATTTGGTAGATTACCAATAATAAATGAAGAATTAATAGATTTTAGTCTTAGAAGATCTAAATCACCAATATTAGAAGAGATCGATAAAATTCATAAAACAAATTTATTTCAGTCTAATAATATTAGAACATAGTCTCCCCCATTTTTAACTTATGAAGATTTTAAGAATGGGGGAGATTGTATTTGGTTAGTATAATAGAAATTATTCATGTCTATGCATGAGATAAGAGTTTGAATCTCTTACCAAAAAATTGTGTAATTATCATAAGTTAAAGCATTAGATGTATTAAATAGGTACATTTAAAAAATAAATGATTAGTATAAAAATTATATGATATTCTTATTATAATTATTAATGCCGTCGGTATTAAATAATATATAATGAGCTAAATATATTTAAAGTAATAGTTATAATTTTTAAAAATAATGAAAATAAAAATTTAAATTTTTATTTTTTAACTCTTGTTCCATAAAATACATTGGAGTTAAATATATTTAAATGATGAAATAATAATATTTATTTTAAAATACGCTTTTAATTTATTATTATTTAAAAAATTAATAAGGGGATTTAAATAATAAGAACAAGAAGTAATCAAAATTTATTAAATATAATTATGTTACAAGGAGCAAAAATAATTGGTTCAGGATTAGCAACAATCGGTTTAGCCGGAGCAGGTGTAGGTATTGGTTTAGTTTTTGGTAGTTTAATATCAGGTACAGCAAGAAACCCTTCTCTTCGACCGCAATTATTTGCTTATGCAATTTTAGGATTTGCTTTAGCAGAAGCAACAGGTTAAAATAAATAGGCCTAACTTTATACTTATATAAAGTTATTACATCGAAATATGCGGGAAAAAAATAGTTTGAATATAAATATAACTTGATAATATCAGTTATTTGACATTTTTCAGAATTAATAAGAACTTAAGTTAACCTGCAGAACGTAATCATACGCATACGTTCTCACTGACTACCTAGATGATTAAAATATAATATGTTTTAATAAAGTATAGTCGTTTTATTTTTTAATAAATAATATAAATAAGTTATTAACTATTTAAAATAGAAAAGGTTTAAAATTAATTATAAATAAAAAATGGTATTAATAATTTTATTATATCTATACTTGAATATACAAATGATTCTCCTTTAGATTTAATTGAACGAGAACAATACTATATAGACACTTTAAAATCCGAATTTTGAAAAAATTTTAAAAATAAGTTTAGCCAATAAGGGAATAAAGTTGATACTAAAAAAAGAAGGGTCTAAAAATGTCAAATTTGACTGGTCATAAACATACATTACTTACTAAATTAAAACTATGTAAAATAGCAAAGGAAAGAAACTAAAGAAGGTTTAGAAATAACTGTAAAGGATATGATAATTGGTTCTATTAGGAAATATAGATCTATTAGAGAAGCAGCTAAAGATTTAAAAGCAGATACTAGAAGTATTAGATCTAGAGTACCGGATAGATATGGAACATATGTTAAACCAAGAAACCCTAAAAAATATTTTGTTTAGAAATAGATATTTAATAAACTTAGTACCTAAGTAAAAGTTAAAAAAATTTATTTATTAAGAAATAAATTTGCTATTCTGTTTAATGATGGCCTTCTTATTATTATATTCAGCTTAATTCTCTATAAAATTTATTTATATATTTTCAATCAGTACACGTATAATATATCAATTTATTTATCTATTATTTTTAGGATAAATCAAAAAATAGTAAAGCTACATAGAAAAGTAATTAATAATATTAAAAATACTAACAATTAAAGTATCAATAATAATTAGAAAAATGTTAAATTTTTATGTTAACATTCAAAAAGGAGATTTTAATTTATGTAATAAAATTGCGAAAAATACTATTATATAAGGCTTATTAATATGTTATATAAGTAAAACAATTATTTTTTTTTTCGGCTATAATTGAAGAAATAGAATGAAACAAAAAATCATTTTATCTTATTTTTAATTATACACTTAAATAAAATAATATAGTGCTTGTATATAAATTATGTGTAATTTGAAGAAAAAATATTGGAATAAAGAAAAATTATAGGATAAAATTATAATATGTAATATAGGGTTAGTGGAAAAGAAAGGAATAATTTATTAATTTAATTATGTGAAATTAGATATTTAGTGTATATATATATATATATAATGTGAATTCAAATTTTTACATTATCCGTAGACTTTTCTTGAGGGTGGGTTAAAATATAATAGTTAATATTGATTATATATAAGATAAAAATATGTTAGATAGGGAGATAAAAAAATTTTTTATTTATGGATTTAGCTTTAATATTATTTGGATTAGGTACAATAGGTTTTATATTTAATAGAAATAATTTAATATTGATGATTATTTCTATAGAAATAATTTTATTAGCTGTATCAATTATGATTCTGTTTTTTTCATGACAATTCAATGATATTTTAGCAGAAATATTTGGATTATACATAATAGCTGTAGCTGGGGCAGAATCTGCTATTGGTTTAGCTATAATGATAGCTTATTTTAAAATAAGAAAAGTTTAATAATTTGAATCTTTTTAATAACTTTTATAAAAAAAAGTTTAAGTGACATATATTATAATATTGTTTTATTATGTTATATATATGTATATCTATATTAAGTGTAAGATAAAAAAAAATTTTTTTTGTTTTATAAAATAGATCATAGTTAGAGAGAGGGGCTTATTGAGTTAACTAGAAAGAATTGAAAACTTAAATAAGTTATGTATATTAGTATAGTCTTCTTACCATTTTTAGCTGCTATTTTAAGTGGATTCTTCGGTAGAGCATTAGGTGTAAAAGGTGTACATATCATAAATATTACTTGCTTATTTGTGACTAGTATTTTATCTTTTGTTGCATTTTACGAGGTTATATTATGTAATTCACCTGTAAGTGTTGAACTATTTTCATGAATTAATCTGGAACATTTAAAGATATCTTGATCTTTTTATTTTGATGAATTAACGGTTAGTATGTTAATTCCTGTATTAATAGTTTCTTTATTAGTACATTTTTATTCAGTAGGATATATGGGAGAAGATCCACATCAACAAAGATTTTTTTCCTATATTTCATTATTTACGGGATTAATGTTAATTCTAGTAACAGGTAATAATTTCTTAGTAATGTTCTTAGGTTGAGAGGGCGTGGGGGTTTGTTCTTACTTATTAGTACATTTTTGATATACTAGAATTGCAGCAGTGAAGTCAGCTATGAATGCAATGTTTACTAATAGAGTAGGAGATTTTTTTTTAACAATTGGATTTTTTGCTTTATTCTTTACTTTTGGAACATTGGATTATGCTACTATTTTTTCTTTAGCTCCTTATATTAATACTAATGTCATAACATTTATAGTTATTTTGTTACTGTTGGGAGCAGCAGCTAAATCTGCTCAAATAGGTTAAGTAAAGGCCTTTAAGAATTATAAGTTAGTAATTTATAATTCTTTTTCAACTTTAAAATATGCTGGAAAAATGTCAAGTAAAGAAGAAATAGGGAAGCAAGACATTTATCAGCAGGACTTAAATAAAACGAATGAAAATATAGTAAAAAAATACAATTCAGAATTTTTAGTATGATTCATAGGTTTTACAGAAGGTGATGGATCTTTTTATATAACAGGAGGTAAATCTATTTTTTCAATTCATTTACATATGTCAGAATTAAATTTACTATATGAAATACAAAGTCAATTAAATATAGGTGTAGTATATTTTCATAAAAAATCATATAGCGCCTATTTTATGGTAAAAGCCAAAAAAGACATAGAATTATTAATAGAAATTTTTAAATTTTTTTAAGAAAAAAACAAATACAATTCGAAAATTGAGTTAATAATTATAATAAGAAATATAAATTGAATATAATAGTAAAATTAAATAGATTTACTCCTAGCTTAAATGATAATTGATTGGCTGGGTTTATAGATGCTGAAGGTTGTTTTATAATATCAGTAGTAGCAAAGAAAATAATACAGCGTTTGGTTATAAGTCAAAAGGACGGAAACTTAGAATTTATTTATTTAAGTAAACTAATTGAAGGGTACACTGAAAAATTAAAAATGAACGACCGAATTATTGTAAATTACTTAAAATTAGATACTATTATTCATTATTTAAATGTTCATAAATTGCGTTCTATTAAAGTAAAAGCTTTTGAAAATTGAATGGAGGTTTTAGAAAAAGTAAAAAGCAAATGACATCTGAAAATCTGGAAGATATAAAAAAGAAAGCTAAACTTATGAATAAAATGAGGAAAATCCTCGTGAAAAATTTGAACTTGAACCTGAACCTAATGAGAAATTTATTTAATATATTTGAATTATATTAAAAGTCCTCAAAGACTATATTTAAAGTAAATAATATTATTACTATTTATAAGTAGCTTAATAATATAAATAGTTTTTTTTTATTTAAAAAGATAGCCTTGAAAAGTTAAATAACTAAAATAAATTAGAAATAAAATATTTATTTACTATACAATACTTTTCTTTTGCTTCACATTTGATTACCTTACGCCATGGAGGGCAAGATACAAATATTTAAGAATATAAATGATTTACTACTTATAAAAATAATAACAATTTTTTTATTTAAATTAATTGACATTTATAATATTATAAGGAGTGTTTTCAATTTCGTTTTATTTAATAATTTAATTTTCAATATATTGAAAATTAAATTATTATACAAAGAAGCTAAGAAATTAAAAAATAAACGTAGAAAAAATAAAGTAATGAATGCACTGGTTGGAGATCTTTTAGGAGATGGTCATATACGTGTATTTAATAACTCAAATGGAAAAGGACGATTAGAATTTACGTTTTCAATAATGAATTTACCATATTTACGTTATTTAAAATTTGGTATTTATTCAGAATTGTGTACTCAAAGCGAACCAACACCTTGACCTAATCCTAAATCAGGTAGTAAAAATTACTCAATATTGATTTTCAACAAAATCTTTTTGGTAAGTTACATAAAGAATGATATAAAAAAATAAATGGTAAAAATGTAAAAATCATACCGTCAAATATAAAAGAAATATTGACAGGTAGAGGATTAGCGCATTGAATAATGGGCGATGGTTATTATAGTAATAATTCTAATACTGTTTATATTTGTACAGATTGTTATACATAGGAGGAAGTTAAGTAGAAATATTACAAGTGAATTTTCTATTAAAGGCGGGATTAGTTAAACGTATAAAAGAAAACGGAAACATTTGTTGAAGAATCAGATTTAGTAGATCAAGTATTAAAAAATTGAAAGAGGTAATTATACCTTATATGATACCTGAAATGTTATATAAATTAAATATTAAATAAGAAAAATATATCAATATATTTCTAAATATATATTAAATAAATATTAAGCGTAGTAACTATAATATACAAAAATTATGAAAATATTTAAATGGGCCCTCCTAAAATCTCACTTTATGCTGGAAACTTATATAAATTAAAGGAAAAAAATTTTTGTTTTTATATTAATTAAAAAATAAATAATTACCAGCAAGTAATTTAAAATTTGTTTATATATTGCATTAAGATAAAGATAAGTGATATAATATATAATAAATTAAAACTTCAGAGACTAAAAGTGAGAATATAAATATAATTTTTTTTAAGGAAAGTTGTATTAAAAATATGATATAGTCCTAAAATAAAAAAGTATACTTTTTTATTTTAATAAGCCTACGCCCGTTTCGGCGTTAATACATGCTGCTACTATGGTAACAGCTGGTGTATATTTGCTAGTAAGATGTTCTCCACTAATAGAACAATCAGAATTAGCTTTAACTATTATAATGGTAGCAGGTGCTGTTACTACATTTTTTGCTGCTTCTGTAGGTCTGTTTCAAAATGATATAAAAAAAGTTATAGCCTATTCAACAATGAGTCAATTGGCTCAAGAATATAATAAATTTATTATATTCAGGTATCGAACTATTTACGAAAAGGTTATTATTAATATTATATATACTTTATATATTTTTTTATCATTATTATTAATAAAAGTAAGTTATTGTTTATTATATTTTAATACGACTATTAAAATAGAATATTTATCTAAATTTTTATTTCAGAAAGAAAACAAAGATAATATAATAAAAATCGCACCTAATAATCTATTATTTAAAGATATTATATTAAATAATGATAAAAAAAGGACATTAAATCCGTATTATATAACAGGATTTGTGGACGGTGATGGTTGTTTTCTTATTAATATTAAATCCAGCTTAAAAAGAAAATTAGGGTATTTAATAGAATTAAATTTTAAAATAAAATTACATTGAAAAGATAAAGAATTATTAGAGGATATTAAAAAATATTTTGATAATAAAGGTATAATTATTATCAGAAATACTGGACATGTAGAATATATAGTAAATTCTATAAAAAATTTCAAAATTATTATTAACCATTTTGAAAAATATCCTTTGATTACACAGAAATGGTCGGATTATCAATTGTTTAAACAAGCATTTGAAATAATTAAGAATAAAGAACACTTAAGTTTAGAAGGATTAAAAAAAATAATATCTATTAAAACTGTTTTTAATAAAGGATTAAGTGATCATTTAAAAAAAGCATTTCCTGATCTAATTCCAATTATTAGACCTGAACTTATTAATTCAAATATACTTAATCCCTATTGAATATCCGGATTTGTGGATGCTGAAGGTTGTTTTCATGTTGCATGAATTAATAATTCTAAAGGGATAGCACTAATATTTAAAATAACACAACATAAACGCGATGCAAGATTATTGAAAAGTTTTGTTGATTATTTTAAATGTGGACGTTATTATATTAAATCAGGTAATAATTCTGGTGATTATATCGTAACTAAATATGAGGATATAAACCAAAATATTATACCTTTTTTTGAAAAATACTCTTTGCATGGGTCTAAATCATTAGATTTTTATGATTATAAGAAAGTTGCTGAATTAATAAAAATTAAAGCACATTTAAATATGAAAGGATTAGAACAAATTAAATTCATAAGATCTGGTATGAATAAAGGAAGAATATCTAATAAATTAGAAAGAAGAACAATTTCAGTCTATTCTTTAAATCATAAAAGAACATATACTAATTTATCATATCTTTGTTTTTCTAATAGAAATTATTCAATTTTACCAATAAAACAAAAGTTCGAAGATGATAAATTTAATCAATGGTTAGCAGGATTGATTGATGGAGAAGGTCAATTAATAGTTTCTAAAAAAGGATATGCAAATTTAAAAATTGTAATGTCAATAAAAGATAAATCTGCTCTTTTAGATATAAAACAGAAATATGGTGGTTCTATTAAGTGTATAGCCGGATATAATGCTTTAAGATATAAATTACATCATAAACAAGGATTATTAAAATTAATAAATGATATCAATGGTTTAATAAGAAATCCAACTAGAATGTTACAGTTAAATAAAGTTTGTGTTTTATATAATATGAATTTTAAAGAACCTAAATCTTTAATATATAATAATGGATGATTTAGTGGTTTTATTGATGCTGAAGGATCTATTTATATAAATGAAGAATCAAACCAATTAATTCTAAGTATTACTCAGAAAAATAAATATTTATTAGATCCATTAATTAGGTTATACGGAGGTAGAGTAGTTATACTTGATTCTAAAGAAGCATTTCAATATTTTATATATAGAAAAAAAGAAATATTGGATCTATTAGATAATTATTTTAAAAACTTTCCTTTAAAATCCAGTAAAAAAAATAAACTTAATTTAATAAAAAATTTTTATCTTTGTCAAGAATATAAAAGCTCTAACATCTATCAAATAGATAAATTTACTAAATGGATAAAATTCAAAAATATATGAGATAGATTATAAATAATATTACTACTTTAAAAAATAAATGATAATATATATGTATCATTAAGTAATTATTACTTTTTAAAATATTAAAATAAATAATTCGCAGATAACCAAAGCTCATAATTATATATATTATAATTATAATAGTAATGATTTTTTTAATTCATTTTCCGCTATGCGGCAGTACTTTCTAATATTAAGATTAAAATATAAGATTATGTCAGAAAAATGAAAAATTATTATTATATGCAAGTTAGTAGGAATCTCAGAGGCCATACGTTTGATATTAATCTTTTTTTCCTTAAAATCAAAAATTAATTATTTATATAATTGGTTTTTTTTTATTACCCAAATAATTATGTTCTTTATTTTAAGAGTTTACTTATATATAAATAATAAAGCTAAAACCTACTATTATAATAATACTGAATCTTATTTAAACAATTACTTATTTACTAAGAATAATGTGTCTGTATTTGATAATAAATCAGATCCGTTTTTTGAATGATTAGCAGGTATAATAGACGGAGATGGATATTTTAATTTATCTAAAAAAGGTACAGCTCGTTTAATTATAACTATGGATTTAAGAGATAAAAAAGTATTATATGAAATTAAACATAAATTAGGAGGTTCTATTTATAGTATTGCAAATGCTAAGACTTTAAGATATCAATTAAGTCATAGAAAGGGATTGATTCTTTTATTAAATGGGGTAAATGGTTTAATAAGAAACCCAACTAGAATGTTACAAATGAATAAACTATGTGCAAAATATGGTATAGAACTTATATATCCTAAACCCTTAACATACAATAATGGATGATTTAGTGGTTTTATTGATAGTGATGGTTCAATATATTTTAACGAACAAAGCGGACAAGTATTTATTAGTGCATCTCAAAAAAATAAATACTTATTAGAACCATTAATTCATTTATATGGTGGAAGAATAGATATAAGTAGTCCTAAAATAGAGGCCTTTAAATATATTGTATATAGAAAGAATGAGTTATACAATTTGATAGATAATTATTTTAATAAGTATCCTTTAAAAAGTAAAAAAGTTAATAGACTCCATTTAATAAAACAATTTTATTCAGTACGTATTAGTAAAAATAATAAAGATATAAATAAATTAAATGAATGAATTTTATTTAAAGATAAATGAGAAAAATATAGTGATTAATAAAGAAATGGTCCAGATTATATTTTTTATATAATTAGCAATTGGGAATGATGGTTATAGCTGTGGGTCTTAGTCAGTTTAATGTAGCTTTAATGCATTTAGTATTACATGCGATGTATAAAGCAGGGTTATTTTTAGCAGCAGGATCTGTTTTACATTCAATGGGAGATCAACAGGATTTTAGACGTTATGGTGGTTTAGTAAAGCTATTACCTTTGACTTATACTGTGATATTAATAGCTTCTTTAAGTTTAGCGGCTTTACCTTGACTTAGTGGTTATTTTTCTAAAGATTTAATTATTGAGTTAGCATATGGATCTTATTCCTCTTTGGGTTATTTAATTTATATTTTAGCTGTAATAGGTGCTTGTTTTACTATGTTATATTCAGTGAAATTAATATACTTAACTTTTTTATCCTATGCTAACGCACCAAAAGGTAATTATGTCAAAGCACATGAATCTCCTTTGGTAATGTCGGTTCCTCTTATTATTTTAGGTATATTAAGTGTATACTTAGGTAGTATTACCAGAGATTTTTTTACAGGATTAGGTAGTCAAGGATTAGGTAATAGTATTTTTATTCATCCTAATCATATAATTATAGCCGACACTGAATTCGGTACTCCTATTATAAATAAATTATTACCTTTTTTAGTAAGTATTATATTTGCAAGTTTAGCTCTATATTTATTTGAAAAAAAACCTATATTATTATTAAATTTTAATAAATCTAAATTAGGCCAAAATATTTATAGATTTTTTAATCAAAGATATTGATTTGAATTAATTTATAATAGATCAATAGTAAAAGGTACTCTTTATATGGGATATGTTACTAACACTGTACTAGATAGAGGTGTTTTTGAATTAATAGGACCTAGAGGAGCTGTAGCTAGTATATATAAAATTAGCAATTATTTTGCTAATTTTGATTCGGGATCTATAGCAAGATATGGTTTTGTTATGTTTTCTGGGTTACTTTTTTCATTATTAATATGAATTACTTTATCTAGTCCGGAATTAACTAATATGACAGAGCCATTTTAATAAAAAATTAAAGATTATATAATATATATTATTATTTTTATTATTTAAATTTTTATTTATGTGGTATTTTTACTATTTGAAAAATTTTTATTACCCTATGTTTTATTAAATTTTATTAATAAAATATTGATTTCTATTTAATAATACGTTTTTTTTTTATTTTGCTTTTTATTATTATTATATTTGTTATTTATGAGTATGTTATTTAATACATACAATATTTAAATTTATTTAAAATTAATATTAACTTTTTAAAATATAAAATGGAATATCACAAATAGTTCATTAAAAATTGAGTATTTATAATAAAAAAGTAATCATTTTTAGTAGGTAAATATATAATAAATGAGAAAAAGTAATTTCTTATTTATTATATTAGAATAAAATGAATAGGTTATGTTGATTAATAATTTGATATGTAATTTATTAACCTATTTAATTGTAAATCAATAATAATATTATTGATTTACAAGAATTATTTTGTATAAATATATATGCGTACAGCTAACGTTGCTAATCTATAAAAAGATAGAAATAATATATATATATAATGATAAATTTGACTATTTTGATAATAATTCCAATAATATTTATCGGATTAATTTTGATAATCTCTGGTAATACTACTATAATTAGAAAAGTAGAGACTAATAGTTTAAGACATATGGTATACTTAGAAGAAAATCATTCCATGATATCGTATGTAGTACGTAAATATTTTTCTAAAATAATAAAAAAGAATTTAAATTTTATACCTTCTCTATTGACGGTGTCATTTTGACATGAAAATATGATATGACAAAAATTAAAAGAATCCAAAGATAAATCAGAATTATTAGCTATAATATTAAAAAAAATTGGGTTATGTCTTTCTTTAATGTTATTTCTTTTGATAGGTTTATTTTGATTTAAACATAGAAGAACAACGATAAATTATGAGGTGTTAAATAACAAAGATATAAATGAAGAACTATGGAATATGGATATGACATTAGCATTAGATGGTTTATCATTACCATTTGTATTATTAGTAGGATTTATATTACCAATTGTGTATTTGAGTAACTGATCGACAATTGATTCTTTAGATATATATTACGTATTAATTATTATATTATTAGAACTCTTATTAATAGTAGTTTTTTTAGTGATAGACTTAATAATGTTCTATGTTTTCTTTGAGAGTATATTACCTCCTTTATTCATTTTAATAGGTTTATACGGAGCATCACAAAAATTCAGAGCTGGCTATTATTTATTTTTATATACTTTACTTGGCTCAATGTTTATGTTATTGTCTTTTGTAAAAATAGCTGGAGATACGGCATCTAGTTTTTTTGAGGGGTATGGTTCAAATAACGTTTTTGAAATGTTACAAGAAATAATATGAATAGCTTTGTTTGTTTCTTTTTCTGTTAAAACACCTTTAGTACCTGTTCATATTTGACTACCATTAGCTCACTCTGATGCTAATGTATCTGGAAGTATAATATTAGCCAGTATTGTTTTAAAGCTAGCTCTTTATGGATTTTTAAGAATTTTAATTGGTGTTTTCGCATTAGCTACTACAGGTTTAACTCCTTTATTTTTAGGATTATGTTCTCTTAGTTTATTATATAGTAGTTGAACTACTATACGACAATTTGATTTAAAAGTATTAGTAGCTTATTCTAGTATCGCCCATATGGCCTCTTCTTTATTAGGTACTTTTTCTGATACCCTTTATGGTATAATTGGGAGTATTATATTTGGTTTAGCTCATGGTTTTGTTAGTCCTGGTTTATTTATTATTGTCGGTGCCATTTTATATGATCGATGTGGCTCTAGAATTATAAATTATTATAGAGGGTTAAGTAATATATTACCTTTCTTTGCTTTATTTTTTTTATTATTAGTATTTGGTAATATGGGTGTTCCATTGACTGCTAATTTTATGGGTGAATTCTTATCTTTATTAGGAGCTTATCAACAAAATATATTTATCGCCAGTATTGGTGCTTTATCTGTTATATTAAGTGCCGTTTATAGTATTTTTATGTATAATAGAGTTACAGGCGGTTCTTTATCAATTTATATTCATACTATACCAGATATTTTTAGAAAGGAATTCTTTATTTTACTTCCTTTGATATTGTTAACTTTACTTTTAGGTGTTACTACTCAATTCCTAACATCTGACATTGAATTTAGTTTAAGTAATTTCTTGTTATAGAAATATTAACTAATATTAATTAATTTTAATATAAGATATTAAAAAAAGTAGGATGTTATTTATTAACTATCCCAAATAAATATTAGTAAAAAAATATTTTAAAATATATAAGAAAAAAAATTAAGTTGATCAATTTATTCTGTTCTAATATATTTATATTTTTAAGTATAAAAATTTTCATTTTCCACTTAAATATTTATTTTTATTTAAAATAAATATTTAGTTTATAATTATATTATGAGATTATTAAGGATATATATTTTTCATGCCACAGTTAGTTCCTTTCTTTTTCTGCCACCAAATTATATTGGTATTTTTTGCTTTAACATTATTATTATCATTGTTCTCAAAATATATACTTCCTAATATACTTTCTATTTATTTAGGAAGATATGCATTAGCAGATAAAATGAATTCATAATAAAAATTTTTCTTATTTATAGTAATATAGGTATTTAAAGTTTTTCTTTCATCTAGTTCTTTTATAAAAGTTCTTATAATTTTTTTTTTTAATTATTATCTTATTATTTATTTTCTTAAGCTTAAGGAAATTATTATATATATATATCAATTTCTTATCTATATAAAAAATAAAATATTAATCTTTTCTTTATTCAAATGTATAATAGTATTATATGTTATATGATTGTAACCTAATATATTAAATATAATATAGAAACTTTAAATGAAAATTTAAAATTTAATGGCTTTTAAATTGAACAAAAAAAAACTAAGTAAAATATAATATTGGTTAATAGTGATTATCACTAAATTTATTATTATTTTTTTAATAATTATAATTATTAGTTTAATTATTATTTATTAATTTAAACTTTATATCTATGTATATTTATTCAAATTATTATAGTAAACGATAAATGTTTTTTTATAAAAAAAGAAGTAAAAGAAAGCTTTTAGTAAAGATTATTTGTGTTCATACATAAAAAAATATATATATATATATATTTTTTCTATTGCTATATTTGATATTAATAATTTATCTTTATAAACATAAAAGACAAAGTAATTATTATACTGACTATTTTTAAAAATATTTTATTTAATATATGAGTAGAGAAATAGGCAATCTGTATAATACAGTTAACAGTCTCTTTTAGGATTCGAACCTAATTCTTGATATTAGAAGTAACATGCTCTACCAGTTGAGCTAAAGAGACAAATAGCCTTTAAATTAATTTATATATAATATAGAAGGGTAAAGAGGGATTCGAACCCTTTATTCCAGATTTGCAATCTAAATGCAGGACCAGTCTGCAACTTTACCCTAATTGAGGAAAAATAAAAACAAAATAATTAAGATTGTACAAGGAATTACTTGTTGATAATGTTTTACCAATAGAGAATATTCATATTAAGAAAAAAATAAAGATAAAATAAGTACTATTGTTATTATTAATTTTAAATTAGTGGGAGTATAGTTTAATTGGCAAAACATGGAGCTTCAACCTCCGTATCGATAGTTCGAGTCTTTCTACTCCTGAGTAGAAATAATATTAGTATAGTAATGTAAATATTATAAAAATTAATTAACTATTTATAATTATATGAATAGTTAATTATATTTATTGGATGCGATGGCCGAGTCTGGTTTATGGCGTGATATTTGAAATATTAAGCATGTTAAATGCCGCGAGTTCGAATCTCGCTCCATCCGAGTATATAGGTAAATGATATATTTTAAATAAAAATATATATATATATATATATATTAAGCATAAATAATATAAATTTATATTATTTATTATTTATTATTAAATAGGGGATTTAATTTAATTGGTTAGAATATTGAGTTTGCACCTCAGATACATGGATTCGAATTCCATAATCTCCAATGAAAGTAATGAATATTTTAAAAATAAAATATATATATAAATTTATGATAAAAATATAATTTTCTATATGTATACTTCCTTTAAGTCCGGATAGCTTAACGGTAAAGCATGGCACTGAAGAAGCTGGTATAGAGGTTCAATTCCTTTTCTGGACATTTTCCTTACTTTTATTTTTGCATCGTTTATCCTTATTTTTTATTTAACATCTTATAGGATTTGAACCTATATCAAACGGTGCCGAAAACCGATACTTTGCCATTAAGCTAAAGATGCAAAAAAAAAAAATTAATAATATTATTAATTTTTTTTTTATAGTTACATAAATATTAGTCATATTATGGTTGTGACGTAATTGGTAGCCGTGGTAAGTTTAGGCCTTATTGAGAAATCATTGTGGGTTCAAATCCCTCCAACCATATTTTTTTTTTACTTTATAGAAATAAATACAATAAATTCAATTTATTGTAATATGTTTAAAATATAAATGTAAAAATCTTATGTATAAATATCAAATAGATATGAATATATATATATATATATATATATTTGTCCTATTTCTATTAGTATAATAATAATAATAAATTATTATCTCTTTTTATGTTAAAATGAGAATCATATAAAAATATATTAGAATCTAATATTTAATAAAATCTCTTTTTTTATTAATAAAATAAAATATATTACTTAGCGAATATAGGTTAGGGGTAGACTAGGTGATTTCCAATCACTTGGCATTGGTTCAAATCCAATTATTCGTATAACTGAAGATAATTCTTTTAAGTTAAGAAAATAATAAAAAAAAAACAGGGCTTGTAGCTTAATGTAAAGTTTCTCTTTGTCGCAGAGAAGGATGTCCGTTCGGAGCGGATCAAGCTCGTATAGGATAAATTAAAGGATATAATAAATTTAAAGTACAAATTTAATATTGAATGAAAAGGAAGTTAGTTTAATGGTAGAACTACGTTTTTACACGACGTGTGTGAGGGTTCAAATCTTTCACTTCCTATAAAATAATTACGTATTTATTATTAGATATAAAAAATAATTCTAATACTTTAGGAAAAGTAGCTATAGGTAGGGCAAGATGCCTGCTACGCATTAGGATTAATAATCCTTAAGGGTTCGAATCCCTTCTTTTCCGCTCTAAGGTTAAATTAAGAAAGGAAAATTAGTTATATAAATATAAACATTAATGTTTATATTTATATAATTATAAAACTTTTGTAAAGAATTAAATATATACATATGTATTTATATGTCCATATAAAGATATGAAACGTATTTTGAACTAATAAAATAAAGTATTTTATTTTACTAGTTAATTTTAGAATAGGATTATTTCAAGAACATATGCTATTATAAAAGGAGGTATAACTAAATCATAGAATAATGTTGTCTTAAATTTTAAAAAATCAATCAGAAAATGATTTTTAATAAGTTTTGCTATTCTATACTATATATTAAAAAACTATAGTAAAATAAGTGAAAGAAAACTAACTATTAGTCTACTTAAAAGTATAAAAATAGTATTTTTTATATAGAATAAGATAATATTAATAATATATGTGTTTCCTGAGTGAAAACAAGTTAACAACTACTGAGTGAACTGAATCATCTTAGTAACTCTAGTTAAAATAAATCAACCGAGATTCTATAGAGTAGTGGTGAGCGAAAATAGATTAGTCTAAAATATATATTTAAAACTAAAACGTTATATTAATAAAAAAAGAAATTTTTATGCTTTTTTTTTTGATAAAATAATTAATAGGTATAGTATAAAATTATTTAACGTAAATAAATAGGATTAGAAATTTCTTAATAATTGAATTAATTATATAATTAATTTAATAAGAGAGTAATTAATTAGTAATAATAAATATAGTTATTACTATCCATAAAGGTTAAAATATAAGTCCTTAGAAATATATATATAATAAGTAAAATGGTATTAATGCTGTTTGAATAACAAGAAAGTAGATAAATATAGGAATATATAAAATCTAAATAATAGGGGAACCTTCCTCTAAGGCTAAATAAAATATAATAAGCGATAGTGAATAAGTACCGTGAGGGAACATGTTTGAAAAGTAATTCTAAAAGCAGCAGGAGTCTTTAAAGATTAAAGATTGACTGCGTACCTTTTGTATAATGGGTTAGCAAGTTTATGATAATAGCAAGAACTGTCAATAGTTCGAAGATAAAACAACTATTCCAATTGTTCAGATCTGGGAATTAGTTATTAGCATAAGACCCGAAACCTAACGATCTTGCCCTATTCAGGTATAAGACCGAACAAGTGAATGTTGCATTATTCTTTGAAGAAATAGGGCAAAGAGAAATTCAACTGTTGTTAGGAGATAGCTGGTTTTTCGTGAACGCTATTTTTGTAGTTATGTCATAATAATTATATGAGTGTACAGTATATAAATTCAACTAAGATTTGATTGAAATAAGTATGGAAATATTTGAAGGAAAGTAGTCCAAGTATTTTTTTTAGGATGATAAAAAAACCGAATAATATGGAAAGAAAATTTAACTTTAAAGGTAATTTCATTAATATAAACTATATATAAATATATAGGAAATATAAGGGATTAATATATAATTTAAAGATGTCTTAATTTTTGTTATTAAAAATGGGAGTAAATCAATATTTTAATAATTTGGGGAATCGTACAGATTTTATCAATGGATTTTTATCTCGGAATTCATAAATAATAAATATGACAAGTCAGACTTATGGTGATAAGGTCGTAAGTCAAGAGGGAAACAGCCCAAAACAAGAGTATAAGGTTCCAAAATTATTGTTTAGTGTAAAAAAAGAAGTTTATCTGTACTAATTTAACCAGGGTGTTGGCTTGGAGATTGCCATGACTTAAAGAGTATGTAACAATTCACTGGTTCTGAATGGCAGAAAAGCACTGATAAATTTATTGGAGCTTAAACAATATACCGTATCCTTGTGTTCAAAATTAATTATAATAAATATAATTTTTTTGAATGGTAACGAAACATTCAGTAAAAGATTGAAAAATAATGTTTCATTATTTAAACTTATCTGAAGAGATAATGCTAACATGAGTAACGTTAAAGGAGGTTAAATATTTATGGTTTTATTAATAGTCTTAATGATTTATTAACAAAAATAATATTTTTGTTTTCCATAATATAAAAAAATAAAATCCTCCTCGCCTTAAGCATAAGGGTTTCAATATTTTCGCTTATCGAATATTGAGTTATGTAACGGTTTCTAAGACTTTTACGAAAGGAATAATTGACGAAAAAATTTCTTAACATTTAACAATAAAGTTATTTGTAGTGAATTAATAACCAGGAAATAATTGTTTTAATTTAATTTATCTATCCGGTAACAGTATACTTTTATAAGTTTTTCATAAAAAAATTATCGATAATATAAAATTATATTTATAAATTATAAATATAATTTTATATCTTAATTATTGAACTTTTTTAATAAGTTCTTATTTAGATAAATTAAATTAATAAAAACTGTAATTTTTAACTTGTGTAAAAATTAATAAAAATATATATTAATAAATTACTTATGTTACTATATTTTATTAAAAAGAAAATTATATAATTTCTTGTTTATATTTTTATGAAAAAAAAACCGTACCCTAAACCGACACTGGTATGCTAGTTTAGCAAACTAAGGCGTATGAGTTAACTATCGCGAAGGAACTCGGCAAAATTATCCCGTAACTTTGGAAGAAGGGATACCAACAATTTATTGAAAATATTATTATCTTTTAGACAAATAATAAAAACTTTTTTAAGTGTTGTTATTTATAATTATATATTTATATAATTCTTTTAAAGATTAGAAATATAATAAATTATTTTCAATAAATAAGGGTGTCATAAAATCGTGTTGTACAACTGTTTACTTAAAACACAGCACTTTGCTGAGAAACAATTCCATGTATAAGGTGTGAAGCCTGCCCAATGCTTACAGCTAACTTTTGTAACTATATTCAAAAAAAATATATTATTTTATATATGGTTAACTTAGGAAACTCTAGTCAATGGCGGCCTTATCTATAAGGGTCCTAAGGTAGCGAAATGCCTTGGCCATTAAATGTGGTCTTGCATGAATGGCGTAATGATACAACAGCTGTCTCCGCGATAGGCTCAGTGAAATTG